>Ga0224505_10000597_pt1 | contig 24384 bp, 22 predicted proteins | sample SF_Jan12_sed_USG_FD_169102 | JGI IMG/M metagenome (GOLD analysis project Ga0224505, IMG submission 169102) | Sediment microbial communities from San Francisco Bay, California, United States - SF_Jan12_sed_USGS_4_1 | ecosystem: Environmental > Aquatic > Marine > Sediment | place: USA: California... | reverse complement strand
GGCGCGTCAGGATGCCCCGCTGTGGTGGTGGCCCGCCAGGCGCAGCTGTTCCCCGCCTGGCCATCGTGATCTGAGCCCGTATGTTGCGCCTGAGGAGTCTGCCAACGACCTTACGTCCGGATTAGGGACACTCTTCTTCTCTGGCCGGCAGATATGCTAATGTCGGACCAGCAACATTCCTCGGACGGAGCGACGACTATGCAACTGTTGCGGGCCATGCTGTTCACAATGCTACTGACTATTGGGATGGCCAGCCTGAGCCAGGCTGAGGACAAGAGTTTCTATAGTCCCGTCATCCATATCGACGTCGATAATCACCGCATCTTGATTTCTCAACTTGGAAGCGTGTTCTACATCCACGTCCCGGAGATCGCACGCCCTCACATCGAAAAGCTTCCGATTTCCGGCTTGGTCGACTTTGTCGTTGATTGGAAAGGTGACGATCAAATGCCCGTCATCAAAACCTGGAAGGTCAAATCAGGTGAGTCGACCTGCATGTACTTTAATGGGAAGGAATGTAAATAGAAGAAGGGCTCAGATCAATGCGCCGAACCACGCCGGAGCAGCTATTCGCCGCTTCCTGCCATGTCATCGATGAGGGGGCGATTGATGTCTGTACAGCCAATGCAGATCGTATCGAAGAGCGTGTCTGCATCTGCAACAAAATTCTTCTCGTCAGTGAGCTTGTCCGCAATGACCTGGGCATAGCAAATGTCGCAGAGCATCATCAAGCCGCGCGATACTCCGACAGTTTTTCGTCCTGCACTTGTACCCATGAGGCCTACACCGATCCTTTTTGAAGGGCCACGAAAAAATCTTCCGCTTCGAGATCAATCCCACATTGGGGACATTCGTACGGACTCTCGACTGCGGGCACGTTCAACGGAGTGCGATCGATCCGCCCTTGGCAGACATGGTAAAAGCGCCCGCGCGCATTTTCATCATCCAGTGGGTCACTCTCGTATACCAGCACCATCGATCGACCTTATCCGATTGTTCATTCAAAGCGAGTATACCGACTGCCACCGCAAACCCGCAACTGCCGAAGACAGAATGGGCCCGATCTCGTGCCCTCGTCACTACACCTGAAACTGTGCTTCATAGAGACCGGCATAGACTCCACCTCGGCTGAACAATTCATCATGGCGGCCATCTTCCACCAGCTGACCTCCATCAAGCACCAAGATCCGGTCAACATCATGGAGCGTGGACAATCGATGGGCAATAATAAACGTGGTCCGTCCCATCGTCAGCTCGTTCAAGGCTTCGCGGATTTTCACCTCGGTCTCCGTATCAATATTAGATGTCGCCTCGTCAAAAATCACAATGGGAGGATCTTTCAATAACACCCGGGCAATGGAGACCCGCTGTTTTTGCCCCACCGACAGCTTCACACCTCGCTCACCGATCCATGTGTCATACCCTTCCGGTAACGCCGCGATGAAGTCGTGCGCACGCGCAGCATGGGCCGCGGCTTCGAGCCGACCTTGATCCGCCTGCAAATCACCGTACAGCAGATTGTCTTTTACGGTCCCATTAAACAGAAAGGGTTCCTGCTGCACAAACCCGATCTGCTGGCGAACATAGGCGATGGGAAGATCTCGGATATCTTTTCCATCGATGCAGATCGCCCCGTCCGTGACGTCATAAAACCGCATCAATAGTTTCAGAAGCGTGCTCTTCCCCGCCCCACTCATTCCCACCAAGGCCACACGCTCACCTGCCGGCACCGTTACCGAAAACCCTGTCAGTACTGGAACGTCTGACCGGTAATGGAATCGCACCTGGTCGAATCGCACCTCTCCATGAACACGATGGGCTGGAGCCACCGCTCCAGGACGATCGACGACTTCTGGAACCGTATCCAACACTTCGAAGACTCGCTCACTCGCGGCTAAGGCATGTTGCAACATATGATTGACGGAATGAATTTGGTTGATCGGCACATAGAACATCGCCAAGTAGGAGAGGAACAACACCAGCTCCCCAAGGGTAAGCCGACCTTCGATGACCTCTCCAGCCCCGTACCAAAGGATCAGCACAGTCCCCAAGGCCGCGACGAGGATCATCCCTGGCGAATACATTGACCACAGCACCATCGCGTTGAGATTCTTGTTGCTATAGATTTGACTCAGCCGGTTGAATCTCGCCTGTTCATGCCCTTGGCGTCCGAACCCCATCGTCTCCCTGATCCCGGACAAGGAATCTTGTAGATAGCCGTTCAGCTCAGCAGCACTTTGCCGGGCCTCCCGATAATACCCATGGACCTTCGATGTGAACCAACTCGCGGACAGAGCAAGCACAGGGATCGGCAAGAGAGAGAGCGCGGCCAGTTTCCAATTGAGCATGAATAAAAGCCCGGTGATCCCGATCAGCGTGAGCAACGCCGTCAGCATCCCTTCCAGTCCATCGATAAAGATCCGCTCGACATGCTCCGTATCGTTGGTCACTCGGGACATGATCTCGCCCGTCGACCGATTCTCAAAATAGGTGATGGACAAGTGCTGGAGGGCGGAAAAGATTTGGCGGCGAAGATCGTGAACGACTCGTTGCTCCAGTTGATTGTTGAGCCTGATGCGTAGTGAAGCAAACACATTCTTGAACACATAGGCGACGATCAGCAACCCGATCACCCATGGCAGTAATGAGGCCTGCTTCGCCTGAATCACGTCGTCGATGATGATTTTGATGACCCAGGGGGGAACCAATTCCATCGCCGTGGCGAAACCCGCACAGATCAGCGTCGTGATCGCGAGACGACGGTGGGGACGGAGATATTGCAGCACGCGAAAAAGGGATTTCACAATGGATCCGGCACGGCAGGCATCAAATCACGTTCGTGGGTTCTTTTTGCCAATACTGGGTAAACTCATCTAGTTGGGTCAGGGTGGACATGTCGGTCATCCGGTCGAGAAAGACTTTACCGATCAGGTGGTCAACCTCATGTTGAATGCATACGGCATAGAGGCCAGTCGCTTCAAAATCCAGTGTCTTCCCCTTCCGATCAAGCGCATTGACACGCACCAAAGAAGGCCGTGTGACCTTCCCTCGAAGTCCGTCGACGCTCAAACAGCCTTCCCAGTTTTCGACCTGTTCAGGCCCGTAGTACACGATCGATGGATTAATGAGGACCGCTTCTGGAAATCCTCCTTCGCCTTTACACCCCATGACGACCAATTGAATCGAGCGCAAGACCTGCGGCGCAGCCAATCCAATGCCTGGCTCGTCGTACATCGTTTCAAGCATGTCGTCGATCAACCGTTGAATATCCGACGACTTGATCTCCCGCGAATCGACCGGAGTCGCGATTTTCCGAAGGATCGGATTTCCGAGCTTGGCAATTTTGAGCATAGCCTCTGTCTTGGTCTTCATATCTTTATATTCGTACCATAGGAGTCTTTTGGCCCGCAACTTCCCAGTCGGGCACTAGGAACTCCGCCTCGGCCGTCTCGGCTCGGGAATTTCAAACACGTCTTTGTTGTCTTCCCACCACTCGATCCATTCGCTCGACCATGCCGCGCGATCCTGCTTGGTCGACGCTTCCCAATCATGAAATTCGGTTTCATGGCGCGTCAAGATCCACAGAGATTGCAGCGCGGATAATGCCACGAAGCGTTCGTCATCGCTCACCATCGGGATCAGGATAGGGATAATGGCCTTCTGTCGCACATACCTGGCTTCAAAGACTGCTCCCTTCCGGACGGAGGGATTCGGATCCTTCGCCATCGCGCCAATAGCCTCAGGCGCTTGGGCTGGATCCAAACGAACGGCGACCCGCAAGGCATGTTCGCGGACTCGCGGGATTTCGTTAGGTTCTTTAGCGGTAGCCAACAGCGAGGGAACCCCTGCCACCCCCTTCATCATCAGCAAGGTTTCAATCGCATTGTAGCGAATCCTGGGGCTGGGCATCGTCAAGGCCTTGACCAAGACTGGAACAGACGATTCACCGAGATGCACGAACTCTCCCATGGCCCAAAACTCTTGTTTCCCTTCCAATAACGGGAGCAACGCCTCCGCACGCTGGAGCTCTTCTGGACCCAATGGATTGGTATTCGGCGGAACTGAGACATCGGGAACATCTTGATTCGTCGGTGGGGCTTCATAGGGTATCTGAACCGGCCAGGCAAGGGTTGTTTCCCCCCATGCATATAGCTGTTCAGCCGCACCCATCACGCTAATCACCACGATGACCACGAGCCGGAATATGTACGATTGGTTCACGATGACGGAACTCCTTTCATTCCTCTATATAACACCCGAGGACTCTCTATTCGACGTTTTCACGGTTATCGCGCTGATGCACAATTTCATAGAGAACCGGCAACACCACGAGTATCAAGAACGCCGCGGTTAACATTCCTCCGACGACGACGCGAGCTAACGGCTTCTGGGCCTGCGCACCTATGCCGGTCGCAAGGGAGGCCGGCAGTAGTCCGATGGCCGCACCCAAGGTAGCCATCAGAATGGGGCGCATCTGCATATCGGCGCCTCGCAACACGGCCTGCCGCAAGTCGAGACCTGCTCTTCTGAACTCTTCGATGGACGAAATCAGCAAGACTCCACCCAATATTGCAACACCGAAAGTCGAAATCATCCCGACCACTGCCGAGATACTGAAATTGGTATGGGTCATCACCAGCGATAGCACACCTCCTAACAGCGCGAACGGTACAGCGGCTAACACCAATGCGGCGTTCTTCAGCGAGTCAAACGTTGTATAGAGCAAAAAGAAAATGATGACAAGGCTCACAGGAACGATCTTCACCAGCCGCTTCTGCTCCTCCTTGAGCTGATCATACTGCCCAGCCCACTCCATCCGGTAGCCATCCGGCAAGGTGATCTGCCGTGCAAGTATTGCCTGGGCCTCTTCCACCGTACTTTGAAGATCACGGTCTCGCACACTGAATTTGATGGGAACATACCGCTCGTTGTTCTCACGGTAGATGATGAAGGCTCCGGTCTGGATGGTAATGGCAGCGAGTTGCTTGAGCGGAATGCGGGCTCCATCCGGCGTACTCACCAAAATATTGCCGATGGACTCGATGTCCTGACGGTACTCAGGAAGAAACCTGACGACCAGATCGAAGAGCTTCTCCCCCTCATACACCTGGGTCACCGCCTGACCTCCAATGGCAGCTTGCACGACGGCATTCACATCGGAGACGCGCAGCCCATACCGGGCGCTTGCTTCTCGGTCGACCTGTATCAGGAGGTTCGGCTGGCCAACCAATCGGAAAATCCCCAAGTCCTTGACGCCTGGAACTTGTTTCATCACCGATTCAATCTCGACTGCCTTGGTTTCCATGGTCTTCAAATCGGTGCCGAACAATTTGATCGAGTTCTCCCCCTTCACCCCCGACATCGCCTCTTCCACATTGTCCTGGATGACTTGAGAGAAATTGAAAATAACCCCTGGTATTGTTTTCAGTCGCTGCTCAATCTCTTCGATCAGGCCCTCTTTGCTCAGCCCCCGGCGCCATTCCGATGCAGGCTTGAGGTTCGCCAAGAATTCTCCGTTAAAAAAGCTGGTGGGATCCGTTCCGTCATCCGGCCGTCCCAGTTGAGACACGACCGTTTCCACCTCGGGCGATTCCCGAAACATACGGCGGATGTCCCTCGTGAGACGGTCGGCCTGATCGAAGGAAATATCGACCGGCATCGTGGCTCGAACCCATAAGTTGCCCTCCTCCAGAGCCGGCATGAACTCTCCGCCGAGGGACTGCAGGGCCAGGAGAGTGAGCACCACAAGTCCCGTCGCACAGCCGACCACCACTCTTCTGTGCTTCAACGCCCATACGACGACTCGTGAATAGGCCGATCGTATAGCGCCCACTACTCTGGTATCAGCTTCTTTAATCGGTGTTTTCAATAGAAACGAACAGAGCACGGGAGCAAGGGTAAAGGCCATCAGGAGGGCACCGAGCAAGGCAAATCCGTATGTCAATGACATAGGCGCAAAAATTCGCCCCGGGACCCCGGTCATCGTAAAGAGTGGTACAAAGGCCACCACAATGATCGCCGTCGAGAAGAAGATGGGCCTTGCGACCTGACGCGCCGCAAGAAGGATCTGCTGATGGGTCGTAGGCCCTAGGGTCTTGCTGTGCGCCAGATGGAAGAAGATGCTTTCGACCATGATCAACGTCGAGTCCACAATGATGCCGAAGTCGATCGCACCCAAGGAGATCAAATTTGCAGACTCCCCGACAAACACCATCATCGTGAAGGTGAACAACAAGGAGAGGGGGATGGTCAGGGCGACAATAAAGGCGGCCCTCAGGTGGCCGAGAAAGACAAAAAGAATGACGAAGACGAGCACCATGCCGCTGATGAGAATATTGGTGACCGTCTCTACGGTCGTATGTATCAACGTGGTCCGATCATAGAAGGTCTTGACTTTGATTCCGGTCGGTAATTTCGACTCATTAAGGTCCTCGACCTTGGCTCTGACGCGATCGAGCACTGAGAGCGCCTTATAACCTCGCTGAAGCAACACAACGCCTTCTACCACATCATCGCGATCGTCGATGCCGACCTTGCCAAGGCGCACACGATGCCCAACCGTCACCTTGCCCAACGTCTTGACGAAGATCGGCGTCCCCTCCTTCTCCGTCACCATCACATTTTCGATATCGTCCAGGTCATTGACAAGCCCTAACCCACGAATGTTGTAGCTCTGCGCGCCGATCGTCAAATAGTTTCCTCCGACATTCGCATTGCTGTTCGACAAAGCCGTCATGACCTGAGAGAGATTGACGCCGTAGCTGATGAGTTTTCCTGGATCGATATCGACATGATATTCCTTGGTGGTACCGCCGAAGGTCGTCACGTCGATGACCCCCGGTACACGTTTGAATGCGCGGCGGACCTGCCATTCCTGTATCGTCTTCAGATCGGTCAGGCTTGTGTTTGGGCCGCTCAGCTCATACCGATAAATTTCAGCAATGGCCCACCAGGGAGAAAGCAGAGGTTGAACGCCTGGCGGAAGCTGAACTGAATTTAAACGGTTTAAGATTTCCTGGCGATCCCGAAAGATGTCACTGTCGAAGTCGAAGTACACCTTGACGTCACTCAGCCCGAATATCGACAGCGACCGAATGTCTGTGAGTCCGGGAGTTCCACTCAGCGCCACCTCGATCGGGATCGTAATCTGCCGTTCGATTTCCTCAGCCGAATATCCGGGAAACTGGGCGATCAACTCCACCATCGGCGGAGCCGGGTCAGGATAGGCCACGATGTCCAAGAGATGGAACGCGTAGAGCCCGCCGAATAAAAGCAGAAACCCGATTGCACAAACCAGGAATCGTTGAACGAGCGATATTTCAACGATTCTGGCGATCATCGGTTCTCATTTGCTTCTCAAAAAGAGCGCTATTCCAGCGTCATTGGGAGTCCAGTGACGATCCGTTGTGCTCCTGAGCTTCTTGCCCCTTGATCAAGACGGCGCCTTTGGTCACAATTCGCTCTCCTTGCGTGAGCCCTTCGATGATGCGGGTCTGATCCGGCGAGATATTTGCGGTCTTCACTGGCCGCTGCACATACCGATTGCCCTCTTCAACCACATAGACAAACCGCTTCCCGTCGGCTTCCAGGAAGGCTTCCCGCGGCACGATGAGAAATTGTCCAGTGCCGCTGACGTCAAGTTGCAGCCGAGCAAACATTTCTGGTTTCAGCTTGTGCGCATCATTGTTGACTCGGGCACGAACCTTGATTGTTCTCGTAACAGGATCGACCACGTCCCCCACCGCCGTGACCGTGGCGAGAAATTCAACGTCGGGGTAGGCCTCGACCTTCACGACAGCAGACTGTCCTTCCCGTACCAAGGCCAGGTCGTGCTCGTACACATCAGCCACGACCTGCAACACATCCAGGTCTGCGACTGTAAAAAGAACATGGTCGGGATCTCCCGTCACCGACTGGCCTGGCGTCACGGTGCGCTCGACGACGGTCCCGCTCAGCGGGCTCTTCATCTCAAACCGTGACGTGATCTGTTGTTTGTCCAGGGGCTTGTTTAACTCATGGGAAGAGATCCTAAACGACAGTAATCGCTCCTTCGCGCGGCGGAACTCTGCACGAGCCTTGACCAATTCGTTTTCAGCCTGCTTCAAATCCTTCAGTGCCAGTGCCCTCGTTTCATAGAGGTCCTTCGCTAATTCCTGAGCCCTCGTCGCATATTGCAAATCAGAGTCTTCCTTCACGTACTCAGAGTATGCTTGGGCGATATCAGGGCTATCAACAATAAGCAAGACATCACCCGCCTTCACCTGGCCTCCCAAATGAGCCCTGACTTCTACAACGCGCCCCTGTAAAGGTGAGGAAATCCTCGAATACTTGTCTTCGCCGTAGGCGATCTTCCCCGAGAGGGTCAACCCCTGGTGCGATGAACTGAATTCGACGCGTATGGTCTCGACATGAGGTCCGGCCTCGACGGGCGCAGTCGTTTCCTGTGTAGTGGGCGGATGAGGCGCCGCAACCAGTTTGGGAGGTTGATCGCTTTGACCACAGGCGGGAAGCAACAATAGAATCATGGTTGAGGCTGAGACGAGGATACGACCGAGGACACACACATTATATCGGTACATCATATCGGTACATCTCGAAACGTCTTTCTTGTCGTAACCTGAACCTCAGGCTCAATCTTGGTGACTTCATCGCGACGCGATTTCTTGTCCAACTGCACTCTCGAGTTGAATCACGTTGCGCTGGTAATTGAACAGCGCTTCAAAATAGTTTTGTTGAATTGTCCTCGACGTCCTCACCGCATCCAGCAAATCCAACAGAGTCGCTCCGCCTCGCTCGTAGGCACGCTCGACGATCGTGAACGTCGACCGCGCATCATCAAGCACCCCTTCCCGGAACGCTTCGACCAACCGGCGACTTTGAGTCAAATTGTGATAGGCGATATCCACCTGGTTTTCCACTTGGTTCAGCGTCTTCCCGAGGTCCGCCTCTGCGGCCTGTATCGCCGCCTCGGCTTGCATGATACCGCCTTGATTCCGGTTGAACAATGGCAGCGGCACACCGAAGCTCAATGCCATCTGATTCGAGTTGTCGGGTCCGTTGGGTCCTTGGACGGCATACCCTGCCCCAACGGTCACGTCCGGAATCCGGTAGGTTCGTGCCAGCCGCAGATCGGCCTCCCGTTGCGAAAACGTGAACCGCTTCGCCCGGACATCGGGACGGGTGTCCAAAGCGAGGGAGCGGAGCCTGACAATGTCCGGATCCACCCGCTTGTAATCCAGTTCCGTCGTCAACTCCAATTGGGTCACTGGAGACAGTCGCAGCAACTGGCGAAGATCCGAACGAGCCGATTCCGTTTCTTGGATTGTCTGGATCACTTGCGCGTGAAAATCAATAAACTGGAGTCGGATACGAATCAAATCGACCTCGGCAATATATCCCTTTTGGAAACGATTCGTGTTGACCTCAAGGATGCGTGAAAATCGGTCTCGGTTTTCTTCGGCCAACACCAGCCGACGTCTCGCCAGCTGGGTACGGTAGTAGGCATCCTTGACCAAAAAGCCCAGTTGTCGGACTGCGTCCTCAAACGCGGCTTCGGCAGACTGGGTTCCAAATGCAGCGCTCTCGATCCGATATCCTCGTTTTCCCGCCAGCTCGAACAACTGCTGTACTTGGGGGTAAATCTGTCCGCTATTCGCGAGTGTTCGGCCTCCGACCGGCGAACTCACCACCCCGAGAGAGGCGTAGGGATTGGGAAAGAGTCTGGCGGTGAGTTGCTGGCCCTTGCTGAACTCCACCCCATACTTGGCAAGCAAGAGATCGACGTTTTGCCGAAGAAACAGTCCGATCGCTTCATCCAGACTCAGCCGTATCGACGGCATCGGCGCTGACAGTGCTTGAACGGTTGCACTGAATTCAGGACCCACCGGCTGATCCGCAACGACTCGTTCACTGGTGAGGACAAGACAGCACAGGACCAGGAGGCAGAGAATGGACGCGGCAAGACGTAGACCCATACGGTATTCTACGCTTCTTTTATCTCACTTTGTGAGTTGTCACAATAGATGATGGCAACTTAGCTAGACTGAATCCCACAACCGTAACGAGGTCGAAACCAACCACGTTCCACCATAGCTGTGGATTACAGCAGGTCTCTTATTCGGCACCGCCCCTCGATTAGGTCCTGGGTTGGGATGAAGAGGGCAAGGATTGAAACCAAGAATTCTCGACTAATCAAGCTTGGAGTCGGTGTCTCGCAGATGTTTCCTTACCCGAACCTTTTCATGGTGTTTGCGAAGCAGCTGCCGACGGAGGATGTCGCTATTTTCCGCGACGATCTTGACCAGGCGATCCATATCTTCGGCATGATCCCGCACGAGTTCAGACAGTTTTTGCATCTGACCTTCCAACCGTTCTAGCCGCCACGACAGCTCACTCGCCGGACTGGCGGAAGGCTTTGGCGAAAGCTTCACCACACGCTTCGGCGTCGTTCGCGGCAGCGCGGCGACAACAAGATCTCGCTTCATGCTCACTCCTTTGCATCATGCTTCAAACTGGTGACCCGCACGGCAACACCATGAGGTCTGGGGCTAGTATTATCCGCATGAAGGAGGAAGTCAACGATTCCGCTTCCTTTCTATTTCATGGTGGTCCTGCTAGAATCCAGCCCGTGAAGAACATTTTTACGATGGTCCTGGCGGGCGGGAAGGGCGAGCGTCTGTTTCCACTCACGGACCAACGTGCGAAGCCTGCCGTCCCGTTTGGAGGGAAGTACCGCATCATCGACTTCACCCTGAGCAACTGTATCAACTCGGGGCTCCGTAAGATCGTCGTGCTCATCCAATATAAATCGCACTCTCTCGATCGCCATATCAGGGCAGGATGGAATATTTTCAATGCCGAATTGGGGGAATACATCGCCTCGATCCCTCCTCAGCAGCGGATCAACGAAGATTGGTACCGAGGCACCGCCGATGCCGTGTATCAGAACATGTTCTTGATCGACGGTGAGAATCCGCAGTATTTGCTGATCCTTGCGGGCGACCATGTGTACAAAATGAACTATGCAGAGATGTTCCATTGGCTCATCGCCAAAAGTGCGGATGTGGTAGTCGGTGCCATCGACATCCCTGTCGAAGAAGCATCCCGATTTGGAGTCATCGCGGTCGACGAAGAGCACCGGATTACCCGCTTCGACGAAAAACCGGCGCATCCCATCCCACTTCCCAATGATCCAACCCATGCCTTTGGGTCGATGGGCATCTACCTCTTTCGCACTCAGGCACTACGCGAACATCTGATCGCTGATGCTCAAGAAGACACGGCGCATGACTTTGGAAAAAACATCATCCCCCGTATGATCGAACAGAAGCGCGTCTACGCCTTCAAGTTTCAGGATGCCAACAAAAAGGCCATCCACTATTGGCGCGACATTGGAACGCTCGACGCCTATTGGGAAGCGAACATGGACTTAATCGCCGTCGATCCTCAATTCAATTTGTACGACTCCGAATGGCCGATCCGAACCTACCAAGGACAGTTTCCACCGGCCAAGTTTGTCTTCGCGCAGGATTATCAGGGAGGACGGATGGGTGTCGCCCTCGATTCCGTTGTCAGCGGCGGGTGCATCATCTCAGGCGGACGTGTCCAGAATTCTATTTTATCCCCCAATGTCCGCGTGCAAGACCATGCCGATGTCCGTGAATCCATCGTCATGGGAAACGTGACGATCGGTGAGCACAGCCGCATCAGGCGCGCCATCATCGATAAGGATGTGACGATCCCTCCCAACACCGAAATCGGCTACAATCGTGACGCCGATGCCCAGCGCTTTACCGTCACCGACTCCGGTCTCGTCGTGATCTCAAAGGGGATGAAGCTGCATGCCGCCGTCGATCCATCCGGTTGATCTGGTCACCGCCCTCCGCCACAAGCATCTCACGCCAGCGATCGTATTTCTCACCTCACGCCGGGCCTGTGACGAAGCGATGGACGCCTTTGACCACGCTGATCTCGTGCTTCCTCCGGTTCGGCAAGAAGCGATCGCTACAGCACTCGAACGAGTCATCGCGCAGTACCCGAGCATTGCCGAGCATCCCCTCATTCCCATCGTGCAGCGGATCGGTGTCGCCGCCCACCATGCCGGGCACCTGCCATCCTGGAAGATTGCGATCGAAGAGCTGATGCGACAGGGTCATCTCGATGCCGTCTTCGCAACCACCACCTTGGCCGCAGGTGTCGATTTTCCAGCGCGCACGGTTGTGATCACCCAGTCTAGCATCCGCAAGTCACGCGACTTCACCGACCTGACAATCGGCGAAGTCCAACAGATCGCGGGGCGAGCCGGACGCCGAGGGAAAGATCACGTGGGGTTTGCCGTGATCACGCCCTCTCCCTATATTGACTTGAGCGTGCTGACCAAGGGGCTCACGGGACAACCGGAGGCCATCGACAGCCAATTCACGATCAGCTATCCCATGGTGCTGAACCTCCTCAAGGCCCATCCGCACGAGCACATTCAAGGAATCCTGGCCAAGAGTTTTGCGCAATTCCAACTCAACCAACGTGCCGAGCTTCTCGAACGCAAATTAGATCTGCTGCACGCGCAGCTAGAACCGTTCGGTCCTCGGGTGTGCACGGATTGGATCACGCAGTGGCAATCCTTCGATCATGTGCGGAGGCACCGTCCTGCCCGACATCAGACACACCGCTCAGAGTCACCGGAAATCGCCGCGCGATTGCCGTTTCTCACACCGGGGCGAGTCGTTGGACTTCACAAAGGGCACGGAATTGTCCTCAGACAGTATCGGAGTAAAGGCCAAAAGAATTCCATGCTGACCATGCTGCGGCCTGGTGGCGCCGTCACAGAATGCCCCGTCACGAGCGTGCGAGAAGTCTACGATCGAACCTACGACTGTACAGAGATCGCAACATACCCTTGGTGCGCGGCAGACACATTTGATCGGCTCAGCGAGCAGCTGGAAGAACTTCCCCTGCGATTGCCCATCCTCCCTATTTTGGCTTCGCCTTCGGCGGAAATATTACCGGATGCCATCGTACAATCGTTGGATGATTTCCCTTGCCCGACCTGTTCCTCCCGCTCGGCTTGTCAAAAAGATTTCCCCACCGCCTCCCGACTTCGCCAGGAGCAACACCGTCACACCAAATCCATTCAAGCCCTGCGAACCAGCTTATGGCATCGCTTTCAAGAACGTGTGGACGTGCTGCAAACATTCGGATATCTCACGTCAACCGCGCAACTGACGGCGGATGGGGATTGGGCGAGACTGATTCGCATCGATCATTCACTCTTAATCACGGAACTGATTCGCGCCGAAGCGTTCACCGGAGCGGATCCGTCTCTGCTCACCGGGATCATGGCCAGCTTGGCCCACGACGATGATCGCCCCGGGGCATTTCCACGCATTAGTGCCGGATTGAGTTCGCTGTTGAGGCAAGTTCGCAAGCTCGCTGAGAGTCTTACGCCACATGACGATCCCCCCCTCCTTCGCGCAGATGTCGCGGCCTTGGCGGAGCGGTGGGTAGCGGAGCCGACCCTCACATGGATCGGACTCTGTCGACTCACCACGATGGCGGAGGGGGATATCTATCGGCTGCTTGCCAGGACGATCGAGTTTCTCTCACAGTTGCAAACACTGAAGGCCACCCATCCTTACTTGGCTGACTCTGCGGCGGAAGCGCTCACACTGATCCGACGCGGGGTCTTGGAGGAATTACCGTGACCACTATAGGACTGAGGTTGACTGCAACTCCGTGCTCAGCACTCAGTCCTCAGGACGACATAGCATGACCACCGACGAGCTCGAACAACTCCTCGCTCAACAACCTGTCGCGCTCTTACATCGGCTTGCCCGTGGCCGTGTTCATCGGCAGTTTCGCGCCGGGAAGCGACGCTTGATCGAGTTGCTGCTTCAACATTCGAGTCACAATCGCGCCGGCTTAGAATTCGATCTTCAGGCGCTGTTGGAAGAGCGGCAATCTCAATCGGAGTCCGGCGGGCGGCGCAGCCAGCACCCTCCACCCATCACTCGGAAGAAGACCACTCCGCAGGCACCGGTGTCAGCGTTGCCCGAACCTGCCATCTCGCTCACGGGTTGGCTGGAAGGCATCGGCGTTCCTGAGCCACAACCGTTCGTGCCGGACCCGTGGCAGACCGAAGCATTATCGGCGTTGAGCGAAACCGATGTGGTCATCAGCGTACCCACCGGAAGCGGGAAAACCTACGTCGCCATCGAAGCCGCTCGCCGCGCCATGGAAGACAATCGCACCGTCATCTACACCTCCCCGCTCAAGGCTCTGTCCAATACAAAATATACGGAGTTCTCTCGGCTGTTTGGGCCGGACAAAGTTGGCATTTTGACCGGGGATCGTCAAGAACACGGCCAAGCCCCGCTGCTGATCATGACGACGGAAATCCTACGCAATCTGCTCTACGATGCAGCCAGCGGCGAAATCGACATCAGGCTGGACACGCTGGGACTGGTGATTCTCGACGAGTCTCAATACATCGCCGATCACGAGCGCGGAGTCGTGTGGGAAGAAACCATCATCTTTTGCCCGTCTCAAGCCAAACTCCTCTTGCTCTCCGCCTCGATCGGCAATCCGCAGGACATCGCCGATTGGTTGACGTCGATCCGGCCTACGGCGTGCCGGCTGGTGCGGCACAGCAAGCGCACCGTCCCACTCAGGGCCGGCTATCTGCATCCCAACGGGAAATTGACGCCGCTCTTCAGGACGTTGGGAATCCCCTACGGACATCCGAGCCAGCTCCATCCGGAGGCGAAGCGCCTCTTCTTGGAATACGAAGAACAAACCCTGCCCTCGGGACGTTCGAGGCGCTAGCTCCTGTGCTCTTTCAAGAAGGCTAAAAAGAACCCGTCAGTCCAAGGAGTACACCATGGCGGATGGTTTGGAACTGGGTAAGCGGAACTGTTTCAGAACCACCTCCGACCGGATGATTCTGCCACTCACCGGCATAGGTGCGGTTCCACATGACGCGATAGCCACCTGTTAGGGCTAGATTTCCTGTCAGCGAGAGTTTCACACCCACCCCGGCATTGGCACTGACACCGACTCCCCACATCGAAAAGCTCGGGTCTTGTTGTAGATCGGAGCGAAGATGATGCACGTCTTCATTGTAGAGGATGCTGATCGGACTCACGGCAGCCTTCAGGTCAAGACTCACGCGACGAGTGACACGATATTCCGTATCCACTCCGATATGGATCGGGGTGATCCAATGCGTCGTGTTGGTGATCGCCACTACACCGGCCAAGTTAAGATTCGGCGTACAGGACAAGCCGGGAATTCCCGAAGGGTTACAGATTTCTTGTCGAACACCGGTCGCCTCATACCTGGTCCTCCAATATTGAAATCCTCCAAATACATCCACATAGCCTCGCGATCCGGCAAACTCGGCTGCACGGACCCCAATATTGAAACTACCGTATTGAGTGCCTGATCCCGTGATATCGCTGTGCGTCCGCGAGAAGATCTGCTGTCCACTCACCGCGGTAAAGTCATCATCAACGAGGAGCCCTCGATCAAATGACACGGAGAAGCCACCCTCGGCCTGGAGAAATCCACGACGGCCAAAATTGAGCCGCCCTCCCAGTTCGATGATATGAGTGTCGTTGTCTTTGTATACCAGTTTGGACGTCGGATCGCCCAGCCGAGGATCGAGCCCGGACGCGTCATGACTCCATCGTGTATCACCGGTTGTGAATAACCACGACCTGAGTGACAGCTCTACACGAGGGCGAGATTTCGGTTCAGAACCTTGCGCCCAGCTCGGCACAGCCGGGGCAACCAGAACGAGTAACACAAAACCACAGACGCAGGCGCGCAGGTGTCGTGAGGAGGTCATCGTCGCGCCTCTCCGCGCTGTATCATCACGGCATCAAAGCATCGTTCAGCCTGGTCCGGCATGGCTCGTTGGCACGCTGCTCGAATCCCATCCTCTTGAAAACTCCGCTGAAGAAATGCCGAGAACCAGACCAACCACGTACCGATCATCGCAAGCAACAAAGCACTTGTCCCGATATAGTTCCAGACTGTCATGGAGGAAGCAGACGCACTCGTCACAATCGTGGGGCCGACCTCCTCTTCCGTTACGAGACGAACAGACGGCATGATCGATCTCCTCTTCCACTATGCTGGAACGCACCTGTTGCCGCAACCCAAGAAATCATACCGGAGGCGAATAGGTGCTGGACAGGTTTTTCGATTCTCCTTCACGCCAACCAGGCCTCTGCCTCGACCATACAAAACATGTGGAACTCCAACCGTCTACCTTGGTAAGATGCGCCAGGCAATCGCACTCCTCACTGTGCCGAGGTAGCTCAGTTGGCAGAGCACAGCCCTGAAAAGGCTGGTGTCGACAGTTCGATTCTGTCCCTCGGCACCACATTTCGCATACTTAGAGATTCTGACCCACTGGCAAGTGGCACCCAAGTGGCAGTAACTGGCACCTGAACATCGTTTTCCCCGCTTAGGACCGCCTTCGTAAACGTTTCCAGCCTGGTCACGGCATCCCGCAATCGCGCGTTCCAATTGTGAATGTAATACTTCGCCGAACCAGGCAGCGGTTCTCCTTTTAACGTCTGGATCACAGCGTAATCCACGCCACATTGTGTGAGCCAGGTCGTGAAGGTGTGGCGAAGATCGTGGAAGTGCAGATCGTGCACCCCTGCCCGCTCACACGTTCGCATCCAGGTATGCTTGAAAGAATTCCCGTCTTTCCAGTGATGGAAAAAACGACCACCGATTCTTGGAGTTTTTCCGAACAACGCCTCGTATGCCAGACTGTTCAGGGGAACCACTTTAGGCACCCCTTTGATTTTCGTCTGGCCGGGCGACGGCACGAGCCACCAACCGTCTCCCCGCTGCAACAGCCACTCTTCATGAATCTCAATCAGCTTGTTTTCTCGAAGGCCAATCTGGAGCGCGGCCATCGCAAGCCGCCACACGTTCGGTGAGGCGGCATCACGGATTTTGAGCAGCTCCCAGCCTTCGACAATCCGCTCACGCTTCACATATTCAGGCACAGGCAAACGCTTGAGCCGATTCTTGTCCAGGTGGTCCATATCAACGGCTAAATTCAGCACCGCCATAAGAGTTGCACACTCTCGCTCAATCGTCCCTGGAGCCACATGTCGTTTCTTATCCTCTGGGCCGATCAAGACAGCGCGACGCTTTTCCAGATACGCCAATCCATCTTCAAGGCGGATATCCGAGAGCTTCTTGTGGCCAAAATGCGGAATAAGATGGTGCGTTAGAACGGTCTGATTCCGCCCATCGTTCTTCGGTCGCTTGGCTTTAAGATATTGAAGGTACATCGGGACAAATTCAGCAAACGTCAGGGTTGCAGGCTGCCCAGTCATAGCGAGAGGAGCTTGCTGTGTGCCGTGCTCGGACCAATTCGCATGAATCGCAGTCATGATTTCGAGAGCACTCTCTCGTTCACAATCGAGCGTCAAGTTATACCCAAGGACTGGTCGATAGCGTTTCCCACGATACCAATAGGTCAGAATCGATCGTGTTCCATTGGGAGTATTGATACGCTGAATATTCATCGCAGGCCCTTATGATGAGGGGGCACAAACAAAGGGTTCCGATGGTAGACCTTGCCAGGTCTGCCGTCAACGGGCTTCGGCAGTACTCCTGGCTCATCGAGGTCTTTCACCACACCGCCCTCACATAAGCTTCTGACCCAATTTTCAAGATCTTCTTTGACAAACATGACACGATGCCCATAGCGAACCCGAGGGATATCGACACGCTGATAGAGGGTCCGTTTTGTAAGCCTCAAAAACTTCGCTGCCTCAAAAATTGTTAAGAGTGTCATGGATTCCCCCACCTAGTTCTCGCCCATTGAACATACGTGCTTCTCAATCCCGTTTCTGTGCGGCAACCTTCCACGTCATGCTTTACACATTCGGTCGAGTGAGCCGACCGACATACCTACACAACTCTCGCGAGTGGCACTTATGAGAGGGTTCAGAATTATTCGCCATACCGAAAAGGTAGGGGGAAGCGGCAGAAAACCTGGGATCGTAGTGTCGGGTATGCCCAAGTCCCGAGGTTGCCAATCCCTTTCTTTCCTTCGCTCAGCCCTCCAGTTGACAGCGCTCCATAAGCTATGTAACATTTTATTACATGCAGCCTGATGAACTCAAACAGGTGCGGACCTCCCTCGGATTGACGCAAGACGCCCTTGCCCAGCAACTCCAGCTGACGAGGCAAACCATCAATCGGTACGAGCAGAAGATCATGCCGATTCCCACCACCGTGGAACTGGCCCTGATGCAGCTCAGCTCCTCACAGATTCCGCTGGCCGGAGTGGTCGCGGCCGGGGAACCCATCGAACCGATTCCTCAGATGGAACGCGTCGAGGTGCCGAAAAGCATGGTCGGGCGCGGCGAGACCTTCGCCCTTCGAGTGAAGGGCATGTCCATGCGGGATGAAGGGATCTTTTCCGGCGATGTGGTCGTGGTTCAGAAACAAGCCACCGTCCGCAATGGTCAAACAGTCATCGCATTAGTGAATGGCGAGGCCACAATCAAGACGTATTACCGCAAGACCGGCACGATTGAACTACATCCCGCGAACGATGCCATGCAGCCGATCGTCATCAAGCCGTCGGACAGCTTCCAGATCGAAGGCATTGTCGTCGGCGTCATCCGTCACCTCCGAAAGTGAGACCTCGGCTGTTGGCACCATGGATCGTCAGATTGTCTGCTTCGGAATTCCTGCCTTCGAAGTCGCCGTCGCGCGACTGCATGATCCCAGCCTTTCGACGCGACCGGTCGCGATCGCTCCGTTAAATACCTCTCGCGCACTCCTGCGTGAAGTCTCCGCCGAGGCTGAACAAGAAGGTCTAGCCGTCGGAATGTCTATCGAGCAAGCGCGGCGGGTCTGTCCCTCGTTGCACGTCCTCTCCCCGAATCCCTCTCGCGTCCGCACCGCGGAGGCGTCGTTGCTTCCCATCGTGAGCCGCTATGCCCCAATCTGGGAACCAGTCCAGCCCGGCTCCGTAGTTATGGATCTGACCGGAACGGGCCGCCTCTTTGGGTCAGCCCCTGATGTTGCGGCAAAGGTCCAGCATGAGGTCCTCGCTCAGTATCGGCTCGATGGGGTCGCCGGTGTGGGGAGCAACAAGCTCGTGGCCCAAACTGCGGCGACGTTGATTCAACCCTCTGAACTCTACGATGTCCGTCCAGGGTCGGAGCCGGTATTCATGGCTCCCCTGTCGGTACGAACCCTGCCGGGCTTGCAGCGGCCCTGCATGCGACAGATCCTGTCGCGGCTCGATGACCTGAACCTCGACCGGCTCGGCGATGTGGCAGAGAGTCCTGTTGATGCCTTGGAACTGGCGCTGGGAGACTATGCCGGGCAACTCTCCCGCTGGGCCCAGGGCATTGATTCATTGCCGGTGTTGCCGCTAGCTGTTCGGCCAAGTCTTGAAGAGACGGTCCTCCTCGATCCGGATGAAATCGACGATTCTGTGCTGACCGGTCGATTGCTCGATGCGTTGCAACGACTCTGCCGGACCCTACGAAGTCAGCGTCGTGTCTGTGGCCGTCTGTCCCTCACGATCCAGTATAGTGATCATCTTGAAGTGACGAAGGGGGAGCGCGTGACTCCCGAAACCTGCTGGGAATGTGATCTGTCTCCCGTGGTGCTGTCGCTCTTTCAAAAGTGCATGCCTCGGCGGATTCGACTCCGCGCGATAACCCTGAGCATGGCTGGCCTGACCGGCTACGCCGAGCAAGGCGTGCTGTTCGATGCTCGGCCCGTCGATGAGCAGCGACGGCAGGAGCGAGCCAACCGGCTCGCCGTCGCCCTCGATACGCTCCACACCCGGTTTGGTGAGCGGGTCATTCGGTATGGGAGGAGTAGTTGAGTGGCCTTTGTTCACCTACACACGCATTCGTCCTCTTCGCCGATGTGGGGTGTCCCGACGGTGGAGGCCCTCTGTCAGGCGGCTCAATCACAAGGACAGGACTCTCTCGCGCTCACCGACACCAACGGGCTCTATGGCGCGATCCGCTTTCTCGAGGTCGCGCGTGAGCATGGACTCAAGCCGATCATCGGTGCAGAACTCGTCTCCGGCCGGCATCGGGCCGTGCTGCTCGTCAAGAATCCCACTGGCTACGCCAATCTCTGCCGGATCCTGTCCGCGCGCCACTGTGATGCGTCATTTGAGTTCATCGAGACCGTCGCGCGGCATCGCACGGGATTGGTATTGCTGTCCGATGATCCTGTCGCCCTCACCGCCTGGCAGGTAAAATCAGAAGAGGATCTCCGCGTCGAGCTGACCGCGGGTCCCACCTTACCAGACGCGGTCGCATTGAGCCGTCGACTCAAACTGCCGCCCGTGGCCACCACCCGCGCCGCATTCCTCTACCCAGCCGACTATGAGGCCCATCGGCTCTTGCGGGCCATCGCCACAAATACGACACTCTCACGCCTCAAGCCCGATCACTGTGCGCTCCCCTCCCAGTGGCTCATGCCAGAATCCGTGCTCGCGCGCCAGCTGCCTCACGTTCCCGAGGCCATCACGAACACGCGATGGATTGCCGAGCAGTGTCATGCTGCCTGGGACTTCAAGCAGACCATCTTTCCCTCCTTCCGTCAGCTCTCGTCAGAGGCCGCCTTTGAGACCCTGCAGCGAAAAACCTATGAAGGTGCCATCTGGCGCTATGGGACCTTGTCGGCAACAGTCCGACATCGGATCGAGAAGGAACTTACGGTAGTCCGTGAGAAGGGCTATGCCGATTACTTTCTCATCGTCGATGAGATTGTCCGCCAAGCGCCGCGTACTTGTGGGCGCGGTTCGGCTGCCGCTTCGATCGTGTCCTACTGTCTCGGGATCACCCATGTGGATCCGATTCGGCATAATCTTCTGTTTGAACGGTTCCTCAATCCCGGCCGTCACGATCCGCCCGATATTGACGTGGATTTTCCCTGGGATGAACGGCCCGCCATTCTTAAATGGGTGTTCAAGCAGTATGGCCATCAGCATGCCGCGATGGTGGCTAATCAGAACACGCTCGCCACCCGTGCCGCCTTGCGCGAGATCGCGAAGGTCTATGGCCTGCCCGCCTCTGAAATTGGCAAGGCGTTGAACTTCTTGCAGCGACGAGCCGACTTCGTCGATCTGCAACCAGGCAGGACCATGCAGGACTGGGCGCGGGACGTTTGCAGAGCGCTGAACCTCCGAAACCCCTGGCCAGAGATCCTCTATTGGTCGACGCAATTGGACAGCCACTTCCGGAATCTGGGCCTCCATCCCGGTGGCGTGGTGTTGGTCCCCGATGAGATCCGACGGTATGTGCCGGTTGAAATTTCGGCTTCCGGCTTGCCGGTGATTCAATGGGAGAAGGACCAGACGGAAGCGGCTGGGTTGGTCAAGATCGACCTCTTGGGCAATCGCTCACTCGCCGTCATTCGTGATGCCATAGCAGCCGTCGCCCGTAATACGGGGCATGTGATCCACTATGCGACCTGGGACCCGATCACTGATCCGGTCACCAATGACCTGATTCGGCGTGGCGAGACGATGGGCTGCTTCTATGTGGAGTCTCCCGCGACCCGGCTCTTACTCAAGAAGCTCTGGGGCGGGATGCCCCCAGACAGACGAGCCGTTGCGGATGTCTTTGAATATCTTGTTGTCGTGTCCTCCCTGATTCGTCCGGCCGCGAATACCTTCACCGAAGACTTCATTCGACGGGCCCACGGCGAGCCCTATTCTTCACCACATCCGATCCTCGATGAGATTCTTGCCGAGACCCACGGCATCATGGTCTATCAGGAAGATGTGATGAAAGTGGCCGTGGCTTTAGGCGGCTTCTCTGTCGAAGATGGAGATCAGCTTCGCAAAGTCCTGAGTAAGAAGCATAAGGCCCGGCGGCTTCGCGACTATCAGCACCAGTTTTACAAGGGTGCCAACTGCCGTGGCATCGAACTCCCTGTCATCGATGCACTCTGGGCTATGATCATGAGTTTCGCCGGCTATAGCTTCTGTAAACCGCACAGTGCGAGCTATGCCCAGGTGAGCTTCAAATCGGCTTACTTGCGAGCGCACTATCCCGCCGAGTTCATCGCCGCAGTGGTGAGCAATCAGGGCGGCTACTACTCAGCCTTTGCATATCTGTCAGAGGGACGACGGATGGGCCTGACTATCCTGCCGCCGGACATCAACGCGAGTGTGTGGGCCTACACGGGATTAGGGAAGACGGTTCGTGTCGGGTTCATGCAGATCAAAGGCCTTCAAGAAGACCTCGTCAAACAGATCATTGCGAAGCGAGAGCAGCAGGGTCCCTACCAATCGCTGTCAGATTTCCTCAGTCGCCTGAAGCTCGACTACGCTCAAGCCAAATTGTTGATCAAAGCCGGATGCTTCGACTCCATCGCCGGAGAGTTGACCAGGCCGGCCCTTTTGTGGCGCGTCTTTGCCGCGCAGGCGACCAAACAAGCGAGCTACCTTCCCATTCCCACAGAGTATTCAGCCCAGAAAAAGCTGCAGCATGAACTCGCCCTCTTCGGCTTTCCCTTACACTGCCATCCGCTCGATCTGTTCACAGAGGCACTGGCTGCGACCCCACACATGTTCGCGAAGAATTTAGATCAGTATGTGGGGAAAGAAGTCACCCTCATCGGCTGGCTCCTCACGGAGAAGATTGTTGCCACCAAGAAAGGTGAGCCGATGGAGTTCATGACTCTGGAGGATCAGACCGAGATGTACGATGCCACCCTGTTTCCCACCACCTACCGGCACTACTGTCATCTGCTTGCGACGAACCAAGCCTATGTCGTGACAGGCCTGGTCGAGGAACACTTCTCGACCGTCACGGTCACCGTGAAAACACTACAACTCCTGACCAACGGTGGAATTCCGGCGCCGAGTGAGCCTCTTGAGGAATTAAGCGTGTAGCCAGTACACTCCCGCTCCATGCTCTTCTCACCGCTGACTCGGTTCGGGACCTCCACCTGGACCTATGAAGGCTGGCAAGGCCAGGTCTACCTGAAGAAGTACGCCAAGAGTACCAATGTCTGGGCGAGTACTGCCAGTACCTTCACCACGGTGAGCCTTGCTTTCGCACGGTCGGCAATGACTCCACGTTTTACCGCCCTCCAACCGCGAATCAGCTTCGACACTACCTGAATCAGATCCCCGAAGACTTCGAGATGTGTTTTAAAGTGTGGGAAGAGATCACGGTTCCCGTGTGGGCGAAACAGGCTCGCTATGGCGCCAAAGCCGGACAATTGAGCTAGCCCAGGTTTCGTGGACACCGGGTTAAGCCCCACCGAGCCGTCGTTCGAACTCCAGCGGACTGAGATAGCCGAGGCTCTGATGGAGTCGTTGGCGATTATAAAATCCTTCGATAAACGCAAAGATTTCCCGACTCGCTTCATCCCGTGTGTGATACGTCTGGTGATGGACGAGCTCATTCTTCAGGGTACTGAAGAAGCTCTCCGCCACCGCGTTGTCGTAACAATTCCCTCTCCGGCTCATACTCGGCATGATATCGCGCGTGGCGAGCTCCTGTTGATAGGCCACGCAGCTGTACTGGGCGCCCTGATCCGAGTGATGAATTAAGCCGGGACGGATGCGTCGCTGACGAATCGCCATGGCCAGCGCCGCGAGCGTCAGCTGTTGATCCGGCTTCTCGCGCATGGCCCAGCCGATGACCCGGCGTGAACAGAGATCCAACAACACCGCCACATAGAGCCACCCGGCTCGCGTCGACACCAGCGTGATATCTCCTACCCAGATACGGTTCAACGTCGTGGCAACAAAGCACTGTTGGAGTACGTTGGGGGCCGGGGGCGGCAGCTGATGATACTCGACGATGACTCGGAACCGCCGCACCCGTTTGGTCTCTAGCCGTCCGAGCTTCCGCAGTCGGACGACGCGATGTCGTCCACACTGGATCCCCCGGCACTTGGCCTCCCGCCAGAGTTTGACCGCGCCGTACCCCTCGCGCATCTCCTGATGGAGTTGCCGCAGGAGTGGCAGCAGCCGTTGATCCTCCAGCATACGGGCACTCGGTGGCCGACCTCGCCACGCATAATAGCCACTGCGACTCACGCCGAGGGCGTGACAGAGACGGGTGACTCGATGTTGGGGCTCCTGAGTCCGGATGAACGCGTACTTCACGTGGACTCCCGCGCAAAGTACGCGGCGGCTTTTTTTAAGATGTCCCGCTCCTCGGTGACCCGGGCAAGGTCCCGGCGCAGTCGGGTCAACTCAGCGGCTGGTTCCGCTTGCCGTCCAGACCCCGGAAATGCACCGCCATGCGTGGCCACCGCCTTCTGCCATTTGTAGAGGCGATTGCGAGGGATGCCGAGTTCCCGAGCAATCTCGGCCGCCGGACGTTGGCCGGCATTGAGGAGCTGCAC
>Ga0224505_10000593_pt1 | contig 24451 bp, 51 predicted proteins | sample SF_Jan12_sed_USG_FD_169102 | JGI IMG/M metagenome (GOLD analysis project Ga0224505, IMG submission 169102) | Sediment microbial communities from San Francisco Bay, California, United States - SF_Jan12_sed_USGS_4_1 | ecosystem: Environmental > Aquatic > Marine > Sediment | place: USA: California... | reverse complement strand
CCTAACAAATCGCTGCACACGCCGCCGGACGCATCTGTCACGGCGCTTGCATTCGCAACCGCCGCGCCAGATGCTGGCGCGAGTGAGCTCAAGCGTTAGGCGGCAACCGATCCTATGCAGTTGATTCGATGCACAGCGAAGCTTTTGAGAGAGATCGGGGCGAAGCCGAAGGATCTACTTAGTGAAACGCCGCCGTTTCAGTTTCTTGGCCCGTGGCACGCGAATCTGATCTACATCGATCGCCGCAAGACAATCCTATTCGTCAATGACCGTACGCTTCTAAATTTCGTTGTCCCGGATGTCCCTCGTTCACAGATTCAGGAATTGCCTGACTTATTTCGGTCTGCTTTGTCGTGCGTACTCTCGGATGAAGCAATCCCAGAGAACGTAAAGCCGAGAATACTGGCCGAGTACAAAGACATCGGCATAGCCAAATCTGCGAATAGGAGTGTTCTTGGCTCGTCGAATGATCTTGCATATCACTACAAGCGAGCGATTCTTGAGGCAGGTGGGGTTCATTCTCCGAGAGTGCCGCTTATTATTAAGAAAATGAATCGGATGCCACTCCAGGCAATAGAGTTCAAATTCCCAATTGACGAACTAGGAGAGATGTATGGATTTGCCGCCTAACAAATCGCTGCACTCGCCGCCGGGCGCATCTGTCACGGCGCTTGCATTCGCAACCGCCGCGCCAGATGCTGGCGCGTGTGAGCTCAAGCGTTAGGCGTCGATGGCTATGCGCAGAGAATGCCCAGTGTGCTCGGCCAGATCGCTGCCAATAGCTGGTCTGCTTTTCAATGACGTTCAATGCGTAAAGTGTCACAGCCTTATCGGTGTACATTGGCTGGCTTCTTCGAGCTTTGCTGTTCTGATTTTTGTTGTTACGGCGGTGACAACGGTAATGGTATTGGCACAGATGGGGCTCTATGCGGCATTATTGTGGTTCTCATGCCCAATTGGCGCTTTAGCCTTTCTCAAGGTTTGGCTCTGCCCACTGGCAGCAAAGCAACGAAGTTCGGATCATTGCAGTGAGTCCGACGCCTAACAAATCGCTGCACCCGCCGCCGGACGCATCTGTCACGGCGCTTGCATTCGCAACCGCCGCGCCAGATGCTGGCGCGTGTGAGCTCAAGCGTTATACGGCAATGGTCCGTGCCGTCGTTTGACTGATCGTATCCATACGGATACACTCTATCGGTGTATCAACTCCGGCAAACTGACACATTCGCGAAGTGGCTGCGCGAACTACGGGACCGCAAAGCAAAGGCCCGTATTCTTGCCAGGCTCGATGCCGCTCAACTAGGAAATCTCGGCGACTGCAAGGCTGTCGGCGGTGGAATTCGGGAAATGCGAATTCATACGGGTGCAGGGTACAGGGTCTACTTCGTTCAGAGGAAAGACGTCGTGATTCTCCTATTGTGTGGTGGGTCGAAAGCAAGCCAACCGAGAGACATTGGGCGTGCCAAGAAACTCGCGAAAGAAATTGAGGACTAAGACAATGGCCAAAGTAACGAATTTCGATCCAAGTGCATTTCTGGATGACGACGAAGTGATTGCTGAGTACCTAACAGCAGCATTGGAGGACGAAAATCCAGATGTGTTTCTGGCTGCTGTCGGGAATGTTGCCAAAGCACGCGGTATGAGTGCTATTGCCGAATATACTGGTTTGGGTAGAGAGAGCCTTTACAAGGCAATGGCACCTGGTGCAAAGCCGCGCTACGACACTGTTCTAAAGGTATTGAATAGCCTGGGCGTCAAGCTCACCGTATCAACCGTCCAATGAGATTGCCGTATAACAAATCGCTGCACCGGCCGCCGGGCGATTCAGCGCACGTTTTCTGTCCCGCTTCTTGCAATGGTTTCGACTTTTGTCGGCAACAAGCGGGCCAGTCACCTGGCGCCGCTGAGCTCAGGCGTTATGCGTCACTATCGCTCGATGCCAAGCGATGCCCGCCGTGATTGAGCCGGCCACGACGCGTCTGCTCTTGCGTCAGTGGCGTTCGTCGGATCGAATGCCATTCGCTCAACTCAATGGCGACCCACGCGTCATGGAGTTCTTCCCATCGCCACTTACCCGGGCAGAGAGCGATGCCATGGCCGACGGCTGCGAGTCTCTAATCCGTGAGCGTGGCTGGGGTTTCTGGGCGGTTGAACTTAAGACAGATGGCAGCTTTATTGGCTTTGTCGGGCTGCACATGCCGACCGCTCAGTTGCCATTTTCGCCCTGCACGGAGGTGGGTTGGCGCCTAGCCTTCGACTACTGGGGGCACGGTTTCGCCACCGAGGCAGCCCAGGAGGCTCTCCGCGTTGGATTTGAGGTCCTCGAACTAAAGGAGATAGTCTCGTTCACGGCCGTAGCCAACCGGAGATCTCGTGCAGTCATGGAGCGTCTTGGAATGACGGAGAGTGGTTTGTTCGAGCACCCGAGCGTGCCAGTTGGTAGCTCTCTCAGGGAGCACTGTCTATATCGTCTTCGCAGAGCAGGCCGTGACGCATAACATGCAGTTGCAGCGGACGGTAATACGGCGTCACGTGCGCCGCGCACGTGCGTCATCTCATTATGCACGCGCGGCGCGATTCATCCGACAGCGCGCCGCCGCTGAACTGCGGCGTTATGCACAATGTCCGGATTGTCGAAAAATTTAGTGTTAAGCGCAGTGATCGTCCTTCTCCTTGTTGGAGTTGGGTGGTACTACAATCGAATAGAAAGTCTAGAAATGCTTGCGCAATTACAGGCTAGGACACTGGACGCGGCCCGGAACGCGGCAGTTGCGAAAGCTACACTTGAGGAATACGTACTCTTGGCCGAAGAAGCACCGTCAAGATTAGATATTCCGGGATTCGACGGCGGTGCATCCGACGCATGCTTTCCTAAGAAAGCGAGTCTCGAAATTTATCGGCGCGTTGCCGATACAAAAATCGATGAAAGTCGCGCCGATTATATGCACAAACTACGCTATGAACCTGAATCAACAAGAATTTATGCATTCGAATTCAATACCGTGATGTTGAAAGAAATGAAGGAAAAAAAAGTCGCAGATTGTGCATAACAAATCGCTGCAACGGCCGCCGGGCGATTCAGCGCACGTTTTCTGTCCCGCTTCTTGCAACTGTTTCCATATTTGTGGGCAACAAGCGGGCCAGTCACCTGGCGCCGCTGAGCTCAGGCGTTAGACGTCATTTCGACATAAAGCGCGCGAATTGGGTGCGTCGCGCGCTCTAAAACAGCGATATAATCGGTGGCATGGCCAGACCTGCTATAGAAATTGACAAACTCGGTGTCGACGAGCGATTGGATCTCATCGAAGAACTTTGGGAGAGCCTTTCTTCAAATCCGGACCAAATACCCGTGCCCGATGCTCACAAGGCAGTTCTCGACAAGCGCTTGGCCGAAATAGAAGCAGGAGACGATGCCGGGATTCCTTGGGAGGAAGTTCTCGAACGGATTCGGAAACGATTGAAATGATTCGGTTAGAGGTCCTCGCCGAGGCGGCGTTGGACCTTGAAAGAGCCGCAATTTGGTGCGATTCCCAGCGATCGAATCTAGGCGACGAATTTACAAGCGCAGCACGTTCACTGTTCAAGCGAATTGAGGAGAATCCTCTTCAATTTCCTGTCGTTTACCAGGACGCACGAAGAGCATTGATGAATCGCTTTCCATTTGCTATCTATTTTCGGCTTGCTGAAGATCTTGGGCTTGTAGTCGCCGTAATGGATCTAAGACGAAAGGCCAGCCGTTGGAAGGGCAGAATATGACGTCTAACAAATCGCTGCAACGGCCGCCGGGCGATTCAGCGCACGTTTTCTGTCCCGCTTCTTGCAACAGTTCTTACTCTTGTGGGCAACAAGCGGGCCAGTCACCTGGCGCCGCTGAGCTCAGGCGCTAGGCGGCACCCGGTCATTGACACGTGTAACGTAACACGTTACACTTCTGGTGGTGATTAGAAGCTTCAAACATAAGGGACTTGAGCGCTTCTTCCTCAAAGGGACAAAGGCTGGAGTTCAAGCTGCTCATGCCACGAAGCTTCGCTTAATACTGTCGCGGCTTCATGCTTCGATTTCGCTTAAGGATATGGACCTGCCTGGGCTTTATCTGCACCAACTTAAAGGGACGTCTCGTGGCATTTGGTCGGTGCGGGTGAGTGGAAATTGGCGCGTAACCTTTCGATTTGAAGATCCAGATGCGCTCGATGTGAACTACGAGGATTACCACTAACGATGACTATGCATATGCACAATCCGCCTCATCCTGGTGAGGTGCTGCGGGAGCTTTGTATTGAGCCGCTGGGACTAAGCGTCACAGAGGCTGCCGAGGGTTTAGGGGTGAGTCGAAAGACGCTTTCCGCGGTACTCAATGGGCGGGCTGGAATTAGTCCGGAGATGGCCCTTCGTCTGTCTATTGCATTTGAGACGTCGCCGGAAAGCTGGTTGAACCAGCAGACTCAGTACGATTTGTGGCTTGCCGGACGGGGAAAGAAGAAGCTTCGAGTTAAAAAGCTATGTGCCGCCTAACAATGCGCTGCACCCGCCACTTGACCATTGCCTCCTTTGTGCTGCCGCACCGGTCGGCAATCGTCAAGTGCAGGTGAGCTTAGACGTTATACGTCACCTTGACATACCCTACAGTGTAGTTACACTCTGCAGATGAGTGAAATCACGTTTGAATGGAACAGCCGGAAAGCATCTGAGAATAAACGGAAGCACGGCGTTTCTTTTGACGAGGCCAAATCCGCATTTCTAGATGAAAATGCGCGTTTGATTCCCGATACCGAGAATTCCGAGGACGAAGACCGCTTTGTTCTGCTCGGACTTAGTATCCAACTCCGCCTTCTTCTCGTATGTCACTGCTATCGTGCTGGCGATAACGTTATTCGAATTATTTCTGCCCGAAAGGCGGATAAATCGGAGCGAAGGCAATACGCAGAGTTTCTACCATGAAAAAATCCTACGACTTTTCCAAATCAATCCGGAATCCTTACGTAAAGAAATCGAAGAAGCAGCTTACTATTCGGCTAGATGAAGACACGATTGAGTATTTTCGTTCTTTATCCGAGGACAGCGGCATTCCCTATCAAAGTCTGATCAATCTCTACTTAAGAGAGTGTGCGGCCTCGAACAAAAAGCTGAATATGAAATGGGCTACGTGACGTATAACAAGTCGCTGCACGGGCCAACGGGCGCCTGTCACGGCCCTTGCAACATGAGCAACGGCAGCGCCAGGCGCGCTGTTGCCCGCGAGCTTAGACGTTAGATTCGACTTGCTCTCCACATAGGTGGGTCTGATATTCTCGGCCCAGGAGGTAGTCTGAAATGTCGACCGCAAAGGAACATCTCACCAAGCTGATCCGCAGCCAGCCAGACGATAGCTCGGAGGCCGATATAGTCCGGGAATTGGCATTTGACGTAATGGTGCGTCGAGGCCTTGCCGATGCAGGTGCGAAACGCATCATCTCGAATGCGGAAATGGCCAGGCGAATTCGCACGTGGCAGAGCTAGTCTGGACTGAAGAGTCCGAGCGCTGGCTGAGGGATATATTCGACTACATCGCTCAAGACAACCCGGATGCAGCGGTATCTGTTGTCTCCGGAATATATGATCGTGCCCAAACGTTGTTGCGATTGCCGGAATCCGGGTACAAGTACGAGGGAAGCCCCGAGAACGTCAGAATCCTTTTATACGGCCACTATCGCATTGCCTACACTATCGCTGGCGAGCAAATAGTCGTTCTTGGCGTCTTTCATGGGGCTTTAGCCATTGAAAGGTATTTGATTTGAGGACATCGAATCTAACAAATCGCTTCACTGGCCGCCGGACAGCGTCTGTCCCGCTTCTTGCAATTGGTCTTCATTTTTGTCGGCAACAAGCGGGCCAGCCACTTGGCGCCAGTGAGCTCAAGCGTTAGGCGGCAAACAGCCGAATAATTCGCGTAGCCCATTCGTCCGATGCCCTGTCACTCTGGGCGAATGAAAGTGAGGGCGGTACTTCGACTATTGCGGGAAGACGGTTGGATTGAGGTAGCCCGTCGCGGAAGTCATCGTCAACTTAAGCACGATAACAAGCCCGGCCGCGTAACCGTGCCCGGAAAACTCTCGGACGACTTGGCACCCGGAACACTCAACAGTATCCTAAAGCAGGCCGATCTTAAGAATGAGTAATGGTTCCATGAGATACGCAATCGTAATTGAAGATGCTGGTAACAACTATTCCGCCTACGTACCGGATTTGCCGGGCTGTGTTGCGACCGGAGCAACGATCCAGGAAACGGAAAGTGCAATAAGGGAGGCTATCGAGTTTCACCTTGATGGACTTCGATCAGACAATCTCCCGATCCCGCAAGCGTCGAGCCGGGTCGAATATGTTGAAGTTGCCGCCTAACAAATCGCTGCAGCGGCCGCCGGGCGATTCAGCGCACGTTTTCTGTCCCGTTTCTTGCAGCGGCTTTTGCTTTTGTGGGCAACAAGCGGGCCAGTCACCTGGCGCCGCTTAGCTCAAACGTTAGACAGCCTCTTCGGGAATGCCGTGAAATTCGAGATTGTTGGCAAGATCGAGGAACAGGAAACCTTTGCCACCGGCAATGCCATTCGCGAAATTGCGAGGTTGCGACGCATTTATGGTAAAGGCCGGTGGCGGAAACGTAAGGGCTTCGCCACAATTCGCTTCGATGATGGTTCGACCCGGCGGGCTGAGATACACTGGTACGAGGCAACCGGGATCGGTAAGAAAGAACTTAAGATCAAGTACCTACTAGACTAGGTCGTTTAATATGAACAGCGCACATTTCGTCATTTGCATTGACAACTCTGAGTATCCTGCTTCCCTTGAGAAGCGAAAGATCTACGAAACGATAGAGGATGCCGATGCTGCAAAACACGGTCAGCTCAGAGTCATAGATGAGTCCGGGGAAGACTACCTTTATCCGAAAGAGTGCTTCGTCGATGCGAACCTACCGAAAGACATTCATGCGGCAGTGGTTAAGGCTGCCTAACAAGTCGCTGCAGCGGCTACCGGGCAGTGCCCGTCCCGCTTCTTGCAACGCAATTCAATTTCGAAGGCAACAAGCGGGTCAGGCACTTGGCGCCGCTGAGCTCAGGCGTTATGTCGCTTTCAGACATTGTCGCGTGTTCCCTTGACATATGCATATAGTATGCATATTCTCCCGCCATGAGCATTGAGTGGAACCCGGCCAAAGCGAAGTCAAATCTTGCAAAGCACGGGGTCGGTTTTTAGGATGTGGAACCAGTATTCTACGACGAGTTTGCCCTCTCAATGGCCGATGATTTTTCTGTAGCAGAGGAAAGATTTCTTGTTGTCGGTCGTGATGCGTTGGGTCGCATAATTGCTGTTTCCTACACCTATCGAGGAAACGATATTCGACTTATTTCTGCGCGACTGTCGACGAAGTCTGAAAGGCGAGAATATGAGAAAGAGCTACGACTTTAGCAAAGCCAAGCGCGGTGCCATCGTCAAGCCCAAGGGCAAGACTCGGATTACGATCTACTTGGATGACGAGGTTATTGAATCATATCGTCAAAAGGGCGATAAGACTGGTCGCGGATACCAGACATTGATCAATGATGCGTTACGAGAGACGCTGAGCAACGAGCAACAGGCTATTGATGCTAAGACAATAAGACGCATTATTCGAGAGGAGCTAGAAAAAGCTGGATAAGCGACATAACAAATCGCTGCAACGGCCGCCGGACGCATCTGTCACGGCGCTTGCATTCGCAACCGCCGCGCCAGATGCTGGCGCGGGTGAGCTCAAGCGTTAGCCCCGCTGGAGACGGCATGCCAAATTCAAGGTCTTCGCGCCTGACCAGGGCAAAGAATCCGATGCCGGCATTTGTCCGCAACGCACTAAATGAACGCGGACTCATGGAGGCGTATAACGAGCGCCCGCCTTATCAAAAGAATGACTACTTGGGTTGGATAGCCCGCGCGAAGTTGGAGGCGACGAAGTTGAAGCGCCTCAACCAGATGCTTGATGAATTGCAGGGCGGAAGGCTCTACATGAATATGGCTTGGAAGCCTCGTGCTGAGCGGGGCTAACAATTCGCTGCAGCCGACCGCCCTGACGGGCGGCGGCTGAGCTCAAGCGTTAGGCGCCGTGAGATATTCGCTGTGATCAACTTCGAATGGGACCCGGACAAAGCGGCCTCAAACCTGGCAAAACACGGGGTCTCATTCGCCGAGGCTGCAACGGCGTTCGCAGATCCTCTGTCACTTACCATATTCGACCCCGATCATTCCAAGAACGAGGACCGGTACTTGTTGCTGGGACTGTCAACATTTGGGAATCTCGTGGTGGTAAGCCATACCGACCGAAGTGGTACAATTCGCATCATCAACGCCCGACGGGCCGAACGTAGGGAGCGCCTCCAATACGAGGCCAAACATTGAATATGAGAGACCATTACGATTTTTCTAAAGGAGTGCGGGGCAAGTACGCGAAGCCGTATAAAGAGGGAACGAATGTTGTCCTTCTAGAGCCCGAAGTTGCTCGCGTATTTCCTGATTCCGAATCGGTAAACAAAGCCCTTCGGAAGCTAATGGAAGATGCCAAAGATACTTCCAAGTCATCCGGCGCCTAACAAATCGCTGCAACGGCCGCCGGGCGATTCAGCGCACGTTTTCTGTCCCGCTTCTTGCAACTGTTCTTACCCTTGCGGGCAACAAGCGGGCCAGTCACCTGGCGCCGCTGAGCTCAAGCGTTAGCCCTCATGAAGCACCGGCTCTGCCTCTCACCTATAGCGTCGGTCAGCTCGGTGCTGGCCGGCGGGACGCTTGTCGCTTTTGGTGTGGGGCCGACGGGAGTGGTCTACTTTGTCGTTGCTCTGAACCCGCTTGACTACAGAACTGAGCAACCTGGTTGGGCGAGCTTTGCGAAAACCGTACCCGATGAACCTCAGAGATATCGAGTTGTTGGGCTGTCAGGCTCTGACGCAATTCTTGATACCGTTATTGAGAACGAGCCGTTCAACATTCACCACGTTCAGCCTCTTAACGACGAGCTGTTGCTGGTGTGTTCACGCTCTCACTACAAAGGACCTACCCAATTTGAGAAGAACGGCCGCGTATACAGCCGCAGTGGGCGGTTTCAGCGGGAGATGTTGTTAGGCGACGGCATTCAAGACGTCCAGGCAACTTCGAACGGCGTAATCTGGACCAGCTTCTTCGATGAGGGCATCTTCGGCAACTATGGGTGGGAAAATCCTGTCGGCGCCTCAGGATTGGTCGCGTGGGACTTCACTGGGAACAAGCTTTACGAGTTTGAGGCCGCCGGCGAGTCGGACGCCATGTCGGACTGCTACGCACTAAACGTGCAATCGGATGATGATGTCTGGTGCTACTACTACACAGATTTTCCGCTTGTGCACTTGCACGGGCAGAAGATCGTCTCTGCCTTGCAGGTGCCTGTGAGTGGTAGTGACGCCTTTGCCGTTTGGGGAAACCATGCGCTCTTCCGCGGTGAATACAAGAACCACGATACATACCGGTTGCTTTCTCTCTCTTCTGCCGGTGAAGCTACTCTGCTTGCCGAGATCGAGCTCTACGATCAGGAGGGCGTCAAGATCGCAGCAGAACGAGTAATGGGTAGAGGCGACAACATTCATGTTCTTAGTGGCCAGGTGCTCTACAAAGTCGGCGTGCGAGAAGCAATTGCAGTTCATGAGGGCTAACAGCGCAGTGGAGAGCGACGCATACGAAGCAGCGCTTCGTGCTGCCTTCAGCGCGCCTCACTGCGGACGTTAGGCATCACTATGAAACATTGGTTGGCGGTGATCGGAAGTGCGTTGGGGCTGACAGCTTCTGCGAGTCCCGCGACGCAACCGCAAGACATCGCTCCTTCGAACGTCTACCTCGAGTTGCGCGGACAGGCGCTCGCACAGACTCAGAGTTCGCTACGGGTTAGTGACAATACAATTGGCGTGCTCATGGAAACGGGCTATCCGGGTGCCATAGCGACGCTGATCGCACTTGTTGACGGTAGCGCTAGCCTCTATTTCAGCAACGGCGGAGGCATTATTGGTGCTGGGCAGCACCAAGGGCCGGCCGCCGCAGCGCGGTCGCTGGTCGTGACTGCAGCAGAGAATCTTTCAAAGTTCACGCCCACCACCGAATTTCCACTTCCCACACTTGGACGCACGCGCTTTTTCGTAATCACCGCCCAAGGTGTCTTGACCGCGGAAGCCGCAGAGGACGACCTTGGGAACAATCGGTTACCACTTTCGCCGGTGTTTCACGCAGCACATGCTCTCATTGCAGAAATGCGCCAGGTTGAGGAGCGCAAGCAGTGATGCCTAACAATGCGTTGGAGCGGACCGTGAGAAGCTGGAGCGAGCACGCCGCAGGCGCGCGGACCATTTTCGCGCCTGCGGCGCGCGTCAGCCGCCTCGCGCGGCCCGCTCAACGCGGACGTTATACGCCTCCGAAGCTTTTCCTGAATGCCTGAGCTTGCACCTTGACTTAAGTATCAATAGTGATACCATTCCTCGGTGGCATCCGTTGAGGACATTCTGGCCAATATGAGGCGAAACCCGAAAGGGGTACGCTTCAAAGACTTGTGCAAGGTTTGTGACCACTTTATTGGGGAACCCCGGAAGCGGGGTACCAGCCACAGGGTTTATCGTACGCCGTGGCCCGGAGATCCCCGAGTCAACATTCAAGGTCACAAGGGTGAGTCGAAGGCGTATCAGGTTCGTCAGGTCCTCTTGGCAATCGAACGATTAGAGATGAGAAATGGCTAAAGAAGTTGATAGATTTACATACCGTGTTACCTGGTCTGACGAAGATCAGGAATACGTTGGCCTGTGCGCGGAGTTTCCAAGCTTAAGCTGGCTCGAAGCGTCGCCTGAAAAATCCCTGCAGGGTATTCGGAAACTTGTGAGGGAAGTGGTTGCGGATCTCAAGCGCAGCAAAGATCCGGTTCCGGAACCGATATCTACGCGTCCATTCAGCGGCAAGTTCATGGTTCGTATCCCGCCGGAAGTACATCGAATGCTCGCGATTCAAGCTGCAGAATCCGGAGTCAGCATTAATCGATTGGTATCAAGCAAGCTTGCGTGAAAGAGGCGTATAACAAGTCGCTGCACGGGCCGAAGGGCGCCTGTCACGGCCCTTGCAACATGAGCAACGGCAGCGCCAGGCGCGCTGTTGCCCGTGAGTTCAAGCGTTAGGCATCAGGAGAGGTAATTCGCGTGGGAATTGGAAGGCTGTCATTCGTCGCCTGGCTCTTCGTGATGGCAATAGCGTGCCTAGTTCTCGCCGGAACGAATAAATCGCTGGGTTGGCTTGTCGGTGGAATCGTCCTCCTGGGTGTTGCCATATACGCCGCGCGCCAATTCAAGCACGAAGCCGAAACCGAACGCGAAGGCGTATCGATCAGCTTCTTCGGAGTGGCTATCGTGATCATGCTCGTTGTCATGTTTGGCTTGTTTTGGCTTCAATCTTCAGGGTAAGCGCAGCACGAGTACTGCATCGAATAGATTGCAAGGTGGAGCTTGACGCCTAACAACGGGTTGGAGCTGTCCGTGAATCATCGAGGGCCGCGTCTGTCCGCGGCACGGTCATTGTGGCCGGCCGCTCAACTGGATCGTTAGGCAGCTTGTTGCGTGATGCGCAACGCGCTATACTTGGCGCGTGATCAAGTCTTTCCGGCACAAGGGGCTAGGGCGGTTCTACGAAACCGGGGTCAAGTCTGGTATCCAGCCCAAGCATGCCGGTCGACTTAGGCTGCAGCTGGCGGCCTTGGATACCGCTCACAAGATCGAAGATATGGATATCCCTGGGTACAGGCTGCACCTACTCAAGGGCAAGGTCAAAGGACGGTGGTCCATTTGGGTATGTGGCAACTGGCGTCTGACGTTCGAGTTTAAGAACGGAAACGTACATATTTTGGACTACGAGGATTATCACTGATGGCTATGCACAATCCGCCGCATCCCGGCGAATTCATTCGGGATACTTACATTGAGCCGTTCGACTTGAGTATCCGGTCTCTGGCGGAGAGTCTGGGCGTTTCCCCGTCGACGCTGACTCGCGTCATTAACATGCGGAGCGGAATTAGCCCGGAAATGGCTTTACGCCTTTCCAAGGCGTTAGGCCGTTCGCCTGAGAGTTGGTTGGCTATGCAGCACGATTACGACCTATGGGTTGCAAAAAGAACCGCTGACCTATCGGCTGTTCAAAAGGTCGAGTTCGAAGCTGCCTAACAATGCGCTGGACCAGCCGCCTTAACGCATCTGTCACGGCGCTTGCAGCCGCAACCGCCGCGCCAGATGCTGGCGCTGGTCAGCTTAAACGTTAGGCAGGATCACAACAAGGAGGCGAGCATGACCCAAACACTCCCTGAAGTCAGAAATGGTACGAATTTTACTGCGGTAAGTTTGGGTGAATTCGTTGGCCTAAATAGCTTTAAATTCAGTCATCCTGCACTACCCTTCGAAGTCGAGGGCAAGGTTTTTCTCAATTCGCTTCTCGGTCTCACGAGTTCCGAAATATCGCTAAACAAACTCCCGCCGAAAGCTTCCATGCCTTTTCACCACAAGCATCAACTCAACGAAGAGATCTACATCTTCATCAAGGGTAAAGGCGAGTTCCAGATCGATGACCACATATTCCCGGTAAGCGAAGGCACTGTGGTTCGTGTGGCTCCGGAGGGAGTGCGGTGTTGGCGCAATCTCTCCGTAGAGCCCTTGTATTACATTGTGGTTCAAGCTCCAGTGGGGGGTTATAAGAGCAGCGGCACCATCAGTGATGGTACGGCCGTTCAAAAACCAGTTCGCTGGGAGCCTGCCTAACATGGCGCTCGAGAGGGACGCGCCAAAAGCGGCGCGCCCCTCAACTTTACGTTAGACGGCTCGTCAAGCTAATGATCAACGGTGACGACATGTTGCTCCCGATCCTAAAGGCGTCCCCTTCTTTTCGTCCGACTTGGGATGAGTTTCTGGCTGAATGGAAGGACGAAACGTCGCACCCCGTATATTTGGTTCTTAGTGACCTTGCCCGTCATATTGCCGAACTGAAAAGAAATAGCCGGGAAGCTGAGCTCCGAGCGATATTTGAAATAGTAGAAATGTGGCACGTCGATGGAGATTCGTACGTTAAAGAGGCCGCAACAATTGGGCTTCTTGAAGACCTACAAAATTCGAACCTTGTGGGGGACTTGTCCAAATCGTTTGTAGATTATCTGGGGCCCGAATCGAAAGGTTGGTGGTGTAAGGTTGAAAGGTTCTGGGAATTTAGAGAATTAATTGCGGATGATTGAGCCGTCTAACAAATCGCTGCATCCGCCGCCGGACGCATCTGTCACGGCGCTTGCATTCGCAACCGCCGCGCCAGATGCTGGCGCGGGTGAGCTTAAGCGCTAGACGGCTCGCCAACCATTCCCTGGGTCCTTGACATGTGTACCATAATCGGTACACTCTCTCAATGTCGACGGAACGGCCAATTCCTGTATCGTTTTTTCGCCTCGACTCCGGCCGCGAACCGGTGCGAGAGTGGTTGAAAAAGCTCGATCGGGATGGTCGAAAGTCGGTCGGTGAAGACATTAAGACCCTGCAATATGGCTGGCCCATCGGCATGCCGCTTGCTCGAAAGATGGCGGAAAACCTTTGGGAATTGCGATCACGATTGCCGGCCGGTATAGCTCGGACCTTCTTTACTGTCTATGCCGGGCAAATTGTACTGTTGCACGGATTCGTAAAGCGGTCCCAAAAAACCCCGGTAAACGAATTGGCTATTGCGAAACGAAGATTGACGAAGTTGAGGTCGTAGATATGGCTAGGAAAAGTGTCGGTAGTAGCTTCGATGACTTTCTCGAAGAAGAAGGCCTGCTCGAAGACGTAACTGCGGTTGCGGTAAAACGTTATGTGGCATTTCAGCTCACCGAGAAAATGGCGGAATCAAACCTCAGTAAAGCGGAGATGGCCCGACGTATGGAAACAAGTCGATCGGCCTTAGACAGACTGTTAGATCCGGACAACTCTTCAGTTACCCTACAGACCCTACAGAGCGCAGTGCAAGCTCTCGGCGGACGCCTCAAGATTGAACTCGAATTTCGTAAACATGCCGCATGAGCCGTCTAACAAATCGCTGCAGCGGCCGCCGGGCACACCTGTCATCGGTCATGCAATGAGTGCAACTCCGCCGCCAAGTGCTGGCGCCGCTGAGCTCAAACGTTATGTGGCACCACGTATGGCACCGAATTCAACGTCCACAATCCAATCCAGACGGGTTTGGAGACAGGCGATACCGTTTCATGTTTAATCAGGAACATGTACCGATGACATTGTCCAGGTTGTCACGGGGCTATCTGTCGTCATCGGGCTTGTACTGGTGATACTTCAACGTCAACAGCCGAATGAAATCGCCAGAGCCCTGTTGCAGGTAATGACATGAAGAAGAGGCTCGCCAAAACCCTGTTGTTGCTGCTGTTTTGTGCCACAACGGTACTCGCGCTCGACCCACCATGGCTCGACGAGTTTCCCGAACTCGACCGGATCATCGCCGACAGCGACACTGGCGATCGCTTCGACGATCTTGCGCGGCAAGCCGGTGTCGTCCGGCAGCTTCGCGAAGCCGTGAACATCCTTGCCGGTAACCGGCGCTGGAACGGCCAGCTGACGCCCGATGAAGAGGCCGTCATCGCGCGCTACTGGGAGGCCGACAAGTGGATACAGGCGCAGGCGGAACCCATCGCACCGAAGACCGCTTCCGGCAACAAGGAGTCGCCGTGGACTCGCTGGTATTTGCTCGCAAGCGAGTACGAGCTCGACGAGGATCTGCGAGCGGCAACCGTCAGTACGTATTTCTCGGCCGCAACACAGCGCGAGCTGGGCTACGCCGATGCCGAGCGCGCGGCGCAGGTGGCCCGCGGGCGCGCACTCACGAGCGAAGGCTTCGGCATGAAGCCGAAGTCGCAGTGGGACAAGCAGACCCCCGAGGAGATGGCCAATTCGATACTGTTCATTGTGGGCATGGTGGTGGTAATGCTGCCGTTCCTGTATCGTGAAACGCGTCGCTTCGGCATTGACAAGAAAGACCCGAAGCAATTGCGGGCCGGGTTTCGCCGCTACACGCTGCACTGGTTCAGCGGGACCGTCGCGAACTACCGCAAGTCCTCGACAACGACCACGACGACGGTTACGACACAGCATGTTAGCGGCGGATCGAGTATTCGCCAGAGCGTTACGAGGACGACCTACGAGTCCTTCGACCTGGTCGGCGATACGGAAACGCACAACGTCAACCTGACGGACGCTAACGTCAACTTTACCAACGGTTTGTACGTAACAGCGGTTTGGGCGATTCGGCGGGGTAAGGATGAGGGGCTTTATGTCCTGATGTTCGACCATACGTCGGGCAAGACGAAGCCGGTACCTCTGGCGTTGTTTCAGATTCTCAGGATGCGCTACTGGTTGATGTTTCCGCTGTCGCTGCTCGGTGCATTTCTCGTGGGCGTGACGGGGATCTTCGAGGGCTTCTTTATCCTATTCTTTGGCTGGATTCCGCTGTTGATCATCTTTACGTTGATCGCGAGCTGGCGCGCACGCCGTTTTCGCAAACGCGATGGCCCGAAGATTCTGGCGATGATCGAGAACGAGGAGAAGGAGCTGCAAGCGGCGAGTTGAGGCGGGCGCAGGCCACCACCGGACAAGGCGGACAGGGCCATTTCTATGTTCCTTCGACGTTTCTGGCCGAAAGCGATCATCGGAGGTCCAACGTGGCGCCGCATAACAAGCGGTTGCAGTGGGCCCCCTTGGGCGTCACGCAATTTGCATACGAAAATTGCGCGCCTCCCTGCGTGGGCCACTGAACCGCAGCGTTGGGCCTCACAATTCTGTGTCATAGGCTACTGACACAATGGTGTCTGTAGCGCCAGTTTACGTTTGTGGGTATGAGATGATTCAAAAGCTACGAAACCTTGGGAAAGCGTCAATCCAAATGTTGGAGGCGGCAGGGATTAAAACGGTAAATCAACTCCAAAACAAGGGCGCGGCGGCGGCTTTCGTTGCTGTGAAACGCGCGGGCTGTACGCCAAGCTTGAATCTTCTCTGGGCAATTGAGGGCGCTCTGACCGATCGCGACTGGAAAGATGTCGCAAAAAACGACCGCCTCTCCCTGCTTACTCAAGTTGAAATTCTGGAAAAGGAGCAACAATGAACAAATCAATTGAAGTGGTAATCTTCAAAGCCAAGGCTGGGGTCTCGGACAGCCAACTCCAAACCGCTGCCTTGGCTGTCACTGTCATCCTCAAAGAAATGTCGGGCTTCATCAGCCGAGAGTTCGGGGCGTCGGAGGACGGCAAATACATTGATATCGTTCACTGGAAAGATCTCACATCCGCAAAGGCTGCGGCTGAGAAGGTTATGAGTATCCCAAAATGCGGCGAGTTTTTTGGCCTCATCGATCAAAAAAAACAAATGCAGTTCATGCACTTCAACAAGGTTTCGTGATGCCCAACAACGCCATCAACACGGACGGTCCTGGTCAGCGCGCCTTTGGCGCGTCGCCCAATCCCGCCGATTATGGCAAGCGTCATGTAGCCTTCGGGGTCGACGCGAAATTCCGGCTTTAGTGCTAAGATTCACCCATGGCTGCCACTACTCAAGAGCTGTATGAAAGGGCGATGAGCCTTAACGATGAAGATCGTGCGGAACTTGTAGGTTTGCTCCTGGAAAGTCTTGAAATTGTCGCTGACGATGATGTCGAAGCGGCTTGGCTAAAAGAGATTGAGCGACGGGTTTCGGAACTTGATTCAGGTGCCGTCAAGTCGGTGCCGTGGACAGAGGTAAGATCCAGGGTTTTCGAACCCCGTGCCCGTTGAAATCCGCCTTCATCCGGATGCTGAGCGCGAGCTAAGAGCTGCGTTCCTTTGGTATTTGGATCGCAATATTCTGGTCGCCGAGGGGTTTCAATCTGAGGTGGCTCACGCGATACACATGGTCGCCGAAGATCCAAATCGATGGCCGAAACTGAATGAGTCGATGAGGCGGTACGTGTTCCCACGATTCCCTTTTACGTTGGTTTATCGATCAAGGCCTGCACACGTTGAGGTCATCGCGATTGCTCACCAGAAACGCAGGCCCGGATACTGGCGGTCAAGGTAATGCGAGGGCTACATAACAAGTCGCTGCAACGGCCGCCGGGCGGCATCTGTCGCGCTTCTTGCAACGGTTTCTACTTTTGTGGGCAACAAGCGCGCCAGCTGCCTGGCGCCGCTGAGCTCGGGCGTTAGGCGACAGGAGGAATGTTCTTTGCAACGTTCGATGACCTCTGAAGAACGCGCCGAGCTTGAGGCATCAGCCAAAGAGACTGGCAGCGCATTTTGGTCGCAGAGCCTCTGGACCTTCGCATTTCTATCGGGAATGATGATAGCCGTCCTATATGCCGGATGGTCGCTGGTCAGCTGGTTACTGCGGTCGACACTGAATGTCACATGGACGACATCGGTGGATCCGTGGGTACTGCCAGTTGTCGCATTCGGGTCGGTGGGTTTCGCGGTCATTTCGTTTGCGCGTGTATTTCAACGGATTCGCAAGCTTCACACGAGGTTGCGCAGCGACATTGAAGGTGGAGTGGTGGTCGAAAGCCGCTAGGACTTCATTGAAGCCGAACGCTTCCAAGAACCAGAGCACGGTGGCCTGATTTACTTTCTACGCACCACGGACGACAAAGTGCTAGTGCTCTATGACGAAGAGAGCCAGGAATTGGGGGTTCACGGCGCACATGAAGCACATGAAAGAGCTCGAGCAAGAGAACGCCCGGCTGAAGAAAATGTACGCCGAGGAAAAGCTTAAAGCCGAGATTGTCAGCGAGGCCCTCGAAAAAAAGTGGTGAGACCATCTCGACGCAAGGAGATTGCCAAACGAGCGATAAAGAACAAGGGTGTGTCGATCCGCCTCGCCTGCCGGGCGTTCGGTATCTCCGAGACCTGTTTTCGCTACCAGGCGAAGCTCAGTGACGACAATGCATTAATTGCCGACTGGCTGTTGCGGTTAACCACGGCCAACCGGCGCTGGGGATTTGGTCGGTGCTATCTGTACCTGCGTAACGTGAAGGGCATGCGCTACAACCGCAAACGGATTTATCGCATTTACGGCCAACTGGAGCTTAATCTGCGTATCAAGCCTCGGCGCCGGCTCAAACGCGATTGTCCCGATGCACTGGAAGTGCCTCGGCAGATCAACGCGGTGTGGTCGATAGACTTCGTGCACGACGCATTGGCAAATGGCACCGCATTCCGTACCTTCAACGTTTTGGATGACTACAATCGCGAAGGCTTGGGTGTTGAGGTGGATTTTGGCTTGCCGGCACTGCGTATCGTTCGCGCCCTGGATCAGATCATCGAATGGCGCGGCAAACCCCGCGTCATTCGCTCCGATAACGGCAGCGAAATGTGCAGTGCGGAGTTCCAGAACTGGGCAGCAAAACGAGGCATAAGCTTGCTGTTTATCCAGCCTGGCAAGCCCACTCAGAACGCCTGTATCGAACGATTCAACCGCACCGTTCGGCACGAATGGCTGGATGCCCATCTGTTCGATTCCATCGAGCATGCACAACGCACGGCCACTGACTGGCTATGGCATTACAATAACGAACGGCCGAACATGGCCAATGGAGGCATCACCCCGATTCAAAAGCTGGACAAGGCCGCTTAATGTCTACTTGCAGCAGCGATTACAAATGGGGGATTACACTTTCTTTCTCGACATGTCAGGGAATTGTCATCATGCTTGATCACATCAACTTACTAGCAGTCGCTGTCGCTCCGGTAACGGGGATGCACAGCGGTGCGCGACTCAGTTCTGATGTCAATTAGAGGCAATCCAGGATGACGAAAGTCAATTCGAACCCGCAAATGCTTGCCGAAGTTTTCGCCGTGCTGAAGCCCGATCAGCGGATTCAGCCGGTTCCGCTAACGCCGGAAATCTACACCAATCTCAATGCCGATTTCGCGGGATTCAAGAATCATGTACTGATCTCGTCCCATGAATTCTCGGAAGACTGGTCGAGCTGGGAGCGCCATCCTGCCGGCGACGAACTGGTCATGCTGCTTTCCGGAAGCGCAACGCTGGTGCTTCGAACCGACGACGGCGATAGGCCGATCGACATCACGGAGCCAGGGTCGTATGTCATCGTGCCACGCAATACCTGGCACACTGCGCGCGTTTCCCAGGCAACCAGAATGCTGTTCGTGACCCCGGGCGAAGGTACGGAAAATGTCGAAGAGCCGTGACTCGAAAGGCACTCACTCGCGCAGCTGCGCAACGGCAGCGGCTTTCGCGAGCATCGATCCGGATTGACAGGAGTAAGACGGTGATTCGGGGATCGTGTCATTGCGGAAACATTCAATTCGACCTCGACTGGGCGATCCCCGATGAAGGTATCCCGGTACGAAAGTGCAGTTGCACGTTCTGCGTCAAGCACGGCAGTGCCTGGACTTCGAATCTCGATGGCGAGCGCGGCATCGCGATTGGCGACGCCTCGCTTGTGTCGCAATACCGGTTCGGTACCCGGACCGCGGACTTCAACGTTTGCACGGTGTGCGGCATTGTCCCGGTCGTCACCTGCCGAATTGACGGCCGGGACTATGCGGTAGTCAACGTCAATACGTTCGAGCATCGCGACAAGCTGTCCTTTGCAGAATCCCCGAGCAATTTCGATGGCGAAGGCACTGACAGCCGGCTCGAGCGTCGAAAGCGCAACTGGATCTCGCGTGTGCACATCAAAACCCTGGTGGCAGGGCGATGAAGTTGCCGGCGAATGCGAGGCAGGTGATTACATACGGTCTTTCGATGGCCGCCGCCGCGTTTTTGCTGGAGTGGCTGGAAGTCCAGTTCCTGCTGAGGCGCTACTCGACCGAAGTTTACGTGGTCATTCTTTGCGTCCTCTTTACCGGCCTGGGTGTCTGGATCGGGCACAAGCTGACGCGGCGTGAGCCCGCAAGAGCGTTTGAAAGGAACATCGCGGCCCTGAAATCACTCGGTATCAGCGAGCGCGAGAGCGACGTGCTCGCGCTGCTGGCGGCCGGGCATTCCAACCAGGAAATCGCGGATCGCCTGTTCATTTCGCTGAACACCGTCAAGACGCACCTCAATAACCTCTACCGCAAACTGGAAGTGGCCCGGCGCGGCCAGGCGGTGGACAGGGCCAGGTCGCTGCGGCTTGTGCCATGAAGCCGGACAAGTCGCTGCCATTCGGGTGATTCCGGCCAAATCAACCGTTCGGGTGATGATCCACACGGCCCACGGTGCTAGGTTTTACGGAAATCATTCGGAGGCAAGTCATGAATAAAATCGCGCTGGTCTACGGTGGCATCGCCGGACTGGTCATTATTGTCGTCAATACCCTCAGCTTCGAGTTGGGCATCGGCCACGTATGGCTGGGCTTCCTGGTCATGTTTATCGCGTTCAGCCTGATCTTCGTCGCCATAAAGCAATACCGGGACGAGGTGCTGGGGGGCGTCATACGTTTCGCTACCGGTTTCCGTGTCGGTCTCAGCATCAGCCTGGTTGCCGGCGTGGTGTACGTGCTCGCCTGGGAACTCTACCTGGTGATGACCGATTACGCGTTCATCGACGTGTACATCGATTCGTTGATCGAGAGCCGCAAGGCGAGTGGTGCAACGCCCCAGGAAATCGCGAATACGATTGCGGAAACGGACACCCTGCGGCAGCAATACGCGAACCCGTTTTTCCGGCTACCGATGACCTTTGTCGAAATCTTCCCGGTCGGCGTGTTGATCAGCGGGGTCGCCGCACTGGTGTTGCGCGACAGCAGGGCACTGGCCGCGAACTGAACTGAGAAGGATTCACGTAATATTATGATAATTAAAGGAAATTGATATGCAATTGGGAAACTTTTCTGTCAGCCTCAATGTGCAGAACATGCAGGCGTCAAAGGCATTTTACGGCGAGCTGGGATTTGCAGCTATCGGAGGGGATGAAAGCCAGGGCTGGCTGATTCTGCGCAACGGCGACTGCATTATCGGTCTGTTTCAAGGCATGTTCGAAAGGAACATGTTGACGTTCAATCCGGGCTGGAACGCCGACTGCCAGACGCTGGACGAATACACTGATGTGCGCGAGCTGCAACGTCAGCTGAAAGCACGCGGTGTCCGGTTCGAGAGTGAGGCTGACGAAAGCACGAGCGGGCCCGCGAGCTTCATGGTCATCGATCCGGACGGTAATCCGATCCTCGTGGATCAGCACGTCTAAAAGAAGGAATGAGCCGTCCCCGACCGATGATGCGCTTGCATTGGCGATCTCGAGCAAAGAGACTCTGGACACGTAAATTCGAAGAACCGCATTCCAGGGAGAAGAGTATCCATGCTGACCGCACAGGAAGCGTTGCAACGACTGCGTGAGGGCAATCGTCGATTCGTTATTGACGAGCCAAGCCCGGACACGAATCTAAGCCATGCCCGGCGTGCCGAGACCGCGCAAGCGCAAGCGCCATTTGCCATCATCCTGGGCTGTTCCGATTCCAGGGTGCCGGCAGAAATCGTATTTGATCAGGGTCTCGGTGACCTTTTCGTCATTCGCGTCGCCGGCAATATTGTCGCGCCATCCCAGGTTGGCAGTGTCGAGTTTGCCGCGGCGCGATTCGGCACGCGATTGGTGGTGGTACTGGGCCATTCACAATGCGGCGCCATCATCGCAACGCTGGAGGAAATGCAGCAGCCGACGGAGAACCAGTCGCGTCACCTGAGGTCGATCGTCGACCGCATTCGCCCCTCGGTCGCCGAATTGCTGCGCACCGAATTGCGGCACGACCTGGATTCCCTGGTCGACCATGCGGTGCGGGCCAACGTGCACGTATCGATGAATCATCTGCGGCACGGTTCGGAGATCCTGGAACAACTGATTGCGGACGAGGGGCTGCGAGTCGTCGGCGCCGAGTATTCGCTGGAGACCGGCGAAGTCGAATTTTTCGATTCGGATTGAGGGTTGGCGCTTGTGCGCCGGCAAATTCACCAAATGATGCAGTTCAACGGCAAGAGAGTACTGGTTACCGGTGGCTCACGGGGTATCGGGGCGGCGATTGCGCGGGCATTTGCAGGCCAGGGTGCGCGCGTCGCGATCAACTACCGGTCCGGACAGGCTGCGGCAAAGGCTTGCGTCGGCGAGCTCACGGGCAAGGGGCACGTCACATTGCAAGCCGACGTCTCCGATCCCGGGCAAGCCGCTTCGCTTGTCGATGACGCAATCGCCGCGCTCGGTGGGCTGGATATCGTTGTGAACAACGCCGGCGTATTCCTGTCTCATCCCATCACGTCCACAAAGACCGATGACTGGAACATGGCCTGGCGGCAAACCATCGATACCAATCTGATAGGCCCGGCAGCCGTATGCCATCGCGCGGCGCAACACATGATGCGAAGCCGCGGCGGGCGCATAGTCAACGTCTCTTCACGGGGCGCCTTCCGCGGTGAGCCGGACGGTCCCGCGTACGGTGCCAGCAAGGCCGGCCTCAACGCGATGAGTCAGTCACTGGCTGTCGCGCTGGCACCACACAATATCTTCGTTGGAGTCGTTGCGCCGGGATTCGTCGAAACCGACATGGCGGCCGAATTGCTGGAGGGAGCCGAGGGCGATGCCATTCGCGCGCAGAGTCCGCTGGGTCGTGTTGCGCGGCCGGAGGAAGTCGCACACGCGGTATTGTTCCTGGCTTCCGACGGGGCCGAATTTTCGACCGGGACGATCATCGACGTCAACGGCGCGTCATACCTGCGAAGCTGAGATTGCCGCGTGCCGTTTACCCCGACACATGCGCTGGCCGCAATTCCGCTGAACTGGCTGTGGTCCCGGAACGCCACGTTTTCGTCGCTCGTGATCGGTACCATGGTGCCGGACTGGCCGCTGTATGTGCCGCTAAGCCCGACTTATGGCGTAACACATTCCTTGCCCGGCCTTTTCTCGAGTTGCCTGCCGATCGGCTTTGCGCTGGCAGTGTTTTTTCACCTGGCGCTGAAGCGCGCTTTGTTCGAGTTGCTGCCGGACGGCCTGAAGGGCCGCGTATTCCGCTATGTCGATGTGCCTTCGATCCTGCAGCCGGCAACCCTGCTGGGTATCGCCATAGCGGTAGTGACCGGCGCGGCGTCGCATATCGTCTGGGACGCGTTCACTCATGGCGGTGCCTGGGGGGTTGCGCTGATCCCGGAACTCAATCAGACGATCATCAGCGCCGGCGGTGTGGATCTGCCGGCCTACATGGTGCTGCAACACGGGTTTACCTTGCTCAGCGCGCCGCTTTTCGTGCTCATCTTTCTGGCCTGGTATCGCAGGTCCGAGGTGCGAGCGATTCCAGCGGCGCGCTTGGCGCCGCCGGCGCAACGCCTGTGGCAGGTGATTCTGCTCGGCGTTCCCGCCGCATTGATGACTGTGACTACCGTATATATGCTGTCGGCCGTGTCTTTACGCAGCGGAATCTACCTGCTGGTTTACGGAGTTACGCGCACCGGACTCGTGCTTTTGATCCTTCTGGTGGCATTTGCGTTTTTCTTTGCCATGACAGGTCGCGGCCGCGAGGCGGTCGAGTCGAGTCCATAGCTTCAGGTCCGCAAGCCGCCTCTTGAAACGCCATTCTTCCAATACAACCTTACTTGCCGTAGTCATTGCCGGCGTACTTTTTGCCATCGCGAATTATTTCGAAGACGAGGATCGCTGGCAGCTGACGGAACCGGACAGGCCTGCTATGAACCCAGCACGCGATTCCAGCCTCGGCGGACCGGTCAAGACGATCGAAACGGCAGGCCGCTGCGAAGCAGCAGAGGACGCGATGCTTCTCGCCGTCGAAAACTCCCGTTATTGCACGACGGACGATGATTGCACGTTGTTCGATTACGGCTACCCGATCCAGTGCATGACGTCGGTATCGATGCGCGAAATCACGGCACTGCGCCTGCAGTACCGGGACTACGAAGCCAGTTGCAGGTTTCGCGTGTACTATGACTGCCCGACCGAGGGTGCGACGCGGCTCGCCGTTTGTCGAAACAATCAGTGCACGGTGGAGCTGGAAACCATCGATTCACTGCGGGACGAAACGCTGGATTATCTTGGCATTGAATGATGACGGTCTTGCAGACTGAGCGACTGACGATCAGCGAACTGACGTTCGACGATGCCGAGTTCATTGTGGAGTTGCTGAACGACGATGCGTTCATTCGCTATATCGGTGACAAGGGCGTTCGCAATGTGGCCGATGCGCGCGAGTACCTGCGAAACGGGCCGATCGGCAGCTATGAGAAATACGGCTTCGGCCTGTACCTGGTCTGCCGGCGCGCGGACAAGCTGCGGATCGGTATGTGCGGACTGGTTCGCCGGGACGGGCTGGACGATCCGGACGTGGGTTTTGCTTTTCTGCCGGAATATCGAATGAACGGCTATGCTTTCGAATCTACCGCAGCCGTCATCGACCATGCGCGGCGGAACTTGGGTATCAAGCG
>Ga0224505_10000589_pt1 | contig 24470 bp, 24 predicted proteins | sample SF_Jan12_sed_USG_FD_169102 | JGI IMG/M metagenome (GOLD analysis project Ga0224505, IMG submission 169102) | Sediment microbial communities from San Francisco Bay, California, United States - SF_Jan12_sed_USGS_4_1 | ecosystem: Environmental > Aquatic > Marine > Sediment | place: USA: California... | reverse complement strand
CCGTGACGCAGTCGCTGGAGTTGGGCTTCGACTTGATAGGCGGAAATCCCCCGGCGTGTTAACTCAAGATGATCGTGAGGTTTGAGCATGATAGTTTTCTCACCCAGAGTGTATCGAAATTAGTCGGCTGGACCCATCCAGACCTTAGTTGTTTTTTTTGTAGCGAAAAATGGCAAGGTTTTGTTTACTTGATCTGGGGATAATTTTAAAGTGAATCCATCTCTCTGTCATGTCCATTCACAAAGACGGGGAAGGTCATATGATACTCAATTTAGACAATTTCAAGGTCCTGCAGTGTGGTTGTTGCTGATATTGGTCAGTTCTTCCGGCTGCACTCTGAAAACCACACTCCATACGACCACGGACGGAACTACCGAATTTCTGTCTTCCACCTCCGGGAAATCCTGGTGGACGGAAGAGGGTCTCGTTAAAAGCGGTGAACATGCCAGAGCTTTTGTGGCCACCAATTACGATAACCTTCTCCAAGAAATGGCCCAGGGGAAAGGCGAGTATTTACACGCATTCGGGACGATTTTGGGGGTCCCATCTCATCAGCAGGCACTTCTTCAACATTTAGTACAGACTCAGTATGCCGCCTTGGCTGAGATCCCTGTCTTCCACGGGGAGGATCAGTTAAACAGGTTTATTGTTCACGTCCAACAGGCATGGGTGCTCAACTCGTCAAAAACCCTTTAATTCTGGTTGCCGCAAAGAGGTAGAACCGCATTGTTGCGGTTCCTCTATGCTCATGTCGAGTGCTCTGGTCCTATGTGAAGGGGAGAACCGTTAATCCTGTGCGCCTCCCTTCAAGTACCCTAGTCCGATTTTTAACGCACGCCTCGTGATTTCTGCCCACCTGGCTTCCGGATATTCCGCCAATACCTTGGCGGCTTTTCCATCCTGGATATCGAGTTCTTTGACTCGAATAATGCCATCTTCAATTGTTACTTCAGCCACACTGTGTCCTCCTTGTTTCCTGCGTTTCTTCGAATGATCATAAACTGATATTCGATGTGAGGCAGGTCAGACGGTAAAAAACCAATTTTCTTGACAGGTTGTGGGTCCAATGCTAGCATTTTCTCAGCCCATCGGAAATGCAACTCTCATGAAATTTTCTCTGAAAATGTAAGGACACGACATGAATCTATCGTTACATGGCATGCGTCAGTGTGTGATTCGCATCGGAGGAGTCGCTCTTGTGGCCTGCTTTCTTGTGGCCTGTGGAGGTCCCCCGAATTGGGTCAAGGAAGGATCGGGCGTCTTAAATAAAGACGAGTCCAAGGCTATTTATGGAGTGGGGTCTGTGATCGGGGTGAAAAATGAACCCCTGGCTTGGGAAACCGCAGAAAATCGAGCCAGAGCTGAATTGGCGAAAACCTTTCGAACCTATACAGCCTATCTCATGCGAGATTATGCCGCTTCTACCTCTGCAGGCAATTTCACCAAATCAACCGAAGAACAAAACGTGGAACGAGCCGTCAAGACTTTTTCGGCGGTGACGTTGAATGGGGTCCGGCCCGTTGATCGGTACAAAGATGAGGATACGTCCACCTATTATGTCCTGACCAAGATGTCTTTTGAGGAAATGAAAGAAGTTCTTCAACAAGCGCAAGAGCTGGATGCGGAGGTGCGGGAGTTTGTTCGCAAGAACGCCGAAAAAGCATTTAAAAAGCTGGAGGAGGAAGAAGCCAAACGTCCAGCAGGGCTTTAAGGCTGAACTTGTAACTGTGTTTTTCCTTTTTCCTTAAGCTAAACATCAAGGTCTAAAGTTGTCCCTCATGCTGCCATTGCTCAGGTATAGTGCTGTCGTCGTTTCCTGCCTCTGTCTTTTCACGTTGGTATCTTGTGGAAAAGAAAAAAAGGTTACCAGGGTTGATCCGGGGGTGGTGACCGATTTTAGCGGTCGTTGGAATGATACAGACTCCAAATTAGTTGCGGAAGCGATGATGAAAGAAATGGTGACTCAGCCCTGGTTGGAAAATTTTTCCAGTCAACAGGGTCGGCTCCCAACGGTGATCGTCGGAACTATTCTGAATAAAAGCCAGGAACATATCAATGTCAGCACCTTCATCACGGATCTGGAACGGGAAATGACCAATTCCCAGAAAGTGTTGTTCGTGGCGAGTAAAAGCGATCGTGAAGAAATTCGCCAGGAACGGCAGGAACAAGCTGTCCATGCCCGGGAAGATACCCAGAAACGCCCAGGGCAGGAGCTGGGGGCGGATTTTATGATGAAGGGAACTATTAGTTCTATTGAAGATGAATTTGAGGGCGTCAAGGGAATCTATTATCAGGTGGATTTAGATCTGATCAATTTAGAAACGAATGTGAAATCCTGGTACGGACAGAAAAAAATCAAAAAGGTCGTCGAACGCAAACGTCTCTTGTTTTAGCGCAATGCCTTCTTGTGAACCATTTTTCTTCTTTGTGGTTCTCGTGTAACTCTCGTTCACGCTCTCTTCCGTTTTCCATTTCTCCCGCAACAGCCATCCTCTATTTCCGCTACCAGAAGCCCATTTCCAGGTGGGTAGGGCGCCTCGGTCTGCTCAGCCTCATTTTTCTGGCGACAGGGTGTGGTGGAATGTATGCTCATTATGGAGGGGTCGAACGTAGTCTCATAGCCGGCAAACCTGAACGAGCAGTCGAACTCATTCAGGAAGCCGGAGACGACTATGGACGGAACAATCACCTTCTCTATCTCATGGATTACGGGATGGTACTTCATTTGGCTGGGCGCTATCAGGAAAGCAATACGGTCTTGGAAGAAGCCCATTATCTAGTTGATGACCTGTATACGGCACGGCTCCGGGATCAGGCCTCGGCGCTTCTCGTCAATGAAGCACAGCTTCCTTATGAAGGGGAACCCTATGAACATGTTCTGATTAATGTGATTAAAGCTTTGAATTATGCATTGTTGAAGAATTGGAACGAGGCCCTGGTCGAAGCTCGAAGAATCGATCATAAGCTCAATGTCTTGAGCGACCGGGCGGAAGGGGATGAGTACAAGGAGGATCCATTCGCCCGTTATCTGACGGGGATGCTGTATGAAATCACAGGGGATTGGAATAATGCCTATGTCGCCTATCGCAAAGCTGAGGCCGTTTATGATGAGGCTCGGGCGTGGGACAAGGTGCCATTCCCGGATGAATTGAAGAGAGACCTGATTCGCGTGGCGAGTGCTCTCCATCTGGCAGATGATCTTGAGCAGTATCGGACGAAATATCCTGAAGTGGCATCGGAGCCGTTCTCTGCTCCTGACGCCGAGATGGCCCAGCTGATCGTTATCAGTTATAACGGTCGAAGCCCGCAAAAGGAAGATCTCTTTATCGATGTGCCCATTAGTCTGGATGCGCTTCAATTGGTCGTACTGGCCAAAGCGGCAGGTGGGCGGAGCACTCGCTCAACCAGGGTGGGGGAGGCCTTGCTCTATGGGATCCATGGTCAAATCGCTCGTGTGGCCTTGCCTCGGCTCGTTCACCAACGCACGACTATCGCCTACAGCACCATCCAACTGACGGATGGGACGCATACCTTTAACGCGCACTCTCAACGTCTGTATGATATCGGTGCTGTAGCGGAAAAGAATTTGGATGATGGGTATAACAGGTTGGTCTTGCGGGCGGTGGCTCGAACGGCCATGAAAATGGCGGCAGCGGAAGGAGTCGGCATTGGTGCCCGAGCTGCGGTAGACAAGAATTCACAAGGTTGGGTTGGGCTTTTAGCGGCTATCCTGGCTCGAATTTTTGTATTCGCTACCGAAGAAGCTGATATTCGCTCATGGCGGACGTTACCGGGGGAAATTCAATTGGCCCGCCTCTGGATTCCCGCTGGTTCGTACAGTGTCCTGTTGAATGCGGTTGACCATCAGGGAAAAGTCCTTGGCTCGTCGAAGACGGAGCAATTGAGTTTTCAGAGCGGAGAAGTTCGATTGGTACTTGAGCAGCATTTTGAGTAGGAGAATACATCTGATGTGGGTCAAAATTATCTTTCCGTTCGTGGGTGCCTTGGTCTTGTCCGGATGCTGGCTTCGAAGTACGCCAACCCCTCCGGACTGGGTCTTGACCCCACAAGAGGCCTATCCGGCTGACCGGTATTTAGTGGGAATGGGACAGGGCTCTAACCGTGATCAAGCAGAAAAGCGCGCCTATGCGGCTGTGGCGAGAATATTTTCCGCCCATGTCCAGGCGAAGTCACTTGATCAGGAATCGTATTCTCTCAAGGAAACGAATGATCAATCTTCGACGGAACGGACTCTGCATATTGATCACCTGACTCAGGTGACCACTTCAAAGCTGCTCGAAAATGTGAAGGTCCTGGAATCATGGTATCGTCAACTCGACCAACAGTTCTTCATCTTAGCTGGATTGGATCGACAGCAGACTGAACATTTGTTGGTTGAACGCCTGAGCGATTTAGATTTGACCATTGAAGGGTTTGTGATACAGGGTCGAACCCATCCTCAAAAAATCCATCGCATTCAAGGGTATAAGCAGGCTCTTCTGCTTCTTCAGCAACGCAACGTGATGAACACGGATTTGCGGGTCATTCGCGGCAGTGGAGAGGGAATGCCGCCACCCTATACCAGTCAGCAACTGCAAATCGAGTTTATGGACTTTGTCGCCAATCACCTGGTGATCTCTGTGGTCATGGAGGGAGAAAATCATGAGGAGCTGGAGCGGACTATTTGGGAAGGGTTAAAGCGGGAGAGTCTGTTAGCCAGTGCAAGAGAACGGGATTCCATGATGCCGGGGGTGCAAGCGGATATCTCTATTTCCGGGACCGGAAGACTGTGGGTCGTGGATTTGCCGGACCCCTTATTTCGCTATGTTCGATGGTGTGGAGATGTGCAAATTCATGAAACCGAGTCGGGCCGTTTAGTTGGTGTGATTTCCCGGTCAGGCCGGGAAGGACATATTACTGAAAATGAAGCACGGATTCGGGCCAGCAAATCCATGCAAGAAGTCATCGCCCAGGAAGTCGCCCGTCTGCTTACGCAGTCCGTGTTCAGTACCGAACCGGTGTCCAACGGCCAGAGTATCCCCAACGCCTGCCCTGATTAACCCACGGGCTGCCTAGCTTCTTTTTTGAAAAGGGGATTTCTATGCCCGCACAATGGCGCGAGTGGATTTGTATCCCAGGGCCGATTCAGACCGGTTAACAGGAGAAGTCTTGCTGTAACCCTTGAAGAATGCCTACCCATTCTTTGGTCTTGGCGATGTGGCGCTGGTGGCGTACTCTTAAGGATTCAGTGTCGAAATTCACGAGTGCCTTGAGATCCTTTTGGGATTTTTCGACCATTTCAGTAGCATGTGAGAGGAATTCACATACGCCCTTAGAAGCCGGTGGCTGTCCTCCTGCCCGTTCGAAGAGTGCTAACGCTTGATAGCCTTGTTCTTGCCCTCTAAAGAGGGTTTCTGCTGCCTGATACAGGAACCGGGTTTTTTGGCTTTCTTCATTTTTGGCGATCAGCGCTGCCATAAGGGCAGCCTTCCCCATGGACAGGGCCGCGCCTTCAGGATCTCCATTCGCAATGGCGTCCTCGGCTCGTTGCTCCAGTCGGTCCATTTCAGCTAGTTCTCCAACCACTTGGGTGTAACCGTTTTCCCCCCACGCAATTCCCAGTACTATAAAAAAAAGGCATCCTATCCATGCCGGTCGAATGGAGAATATCTTCATATCGTCAGAAGAAGAGCGTCCAGACGCGGTATTATGGTTTGGAGATTGTACCGGGTCGAGTCGGACAGACTATTGAATTTGTCCGTCCATATCAATTTGTTTGTAGGTCCAATTGGTCGCTTCGCGGAGCTCCTCCATTTCTTTTGATGTGTCGTAGATCAGCCAGACTTTTGTCTGCAGTTGAGTAATGGGAGGAATGGATTTTTCATTTCGCAGTTTGCCTAAACCCCACACGACCTCTGTAAGAATTGGGAAATTAATGTCTTCGGCTGTTTTCATGTTTTTTAAGTTTTCTTTGAGGTACTCAAGAAGGGGCGGAGTGATGTCCGGATCTCCCGTGCGTGCCCCGACTTCTCCCAGGGCCTTGGCTGCCGCCGCACGGATGTTGGTGTGAGGATCCTTTTGGAAGATTTCTGTCAAAAGTGGTATGGAATCGGACCCTGATGCGGAAAGTGCCACAATGGCCTCTTCAGCCAGCTCCTCATCGTTGAGCATAGCTTTGAGGTATGGAATCGCCTCATTAGACCCAACTTGAGGTAGGAGTGAAAGGATTTTGAGCTTTCGCTTATTAAGAGTTTGAGGGTTCTTGAGTAGTTGAAGTAAACGATTATCATGCCCCCATTCCGCTGCAAGCATGACCGGAAAGTCAAATGTTCGAATCCGTTCGGCTAACTGTTGAATGGCAAAGGGCCCGGATTGGGGAGCATTGGCCGCCTTCGCGGCTTGGCCGGGATCTTCGAAGGTAGTTCGCGCTTCTTTGTACCAGCCTAAGTCTCTTCCATCCAAGAGATAGGAGAACAGGCAGGCAGGTCCTTTCCAGAGACGGGCTGGTGCATCGATATGGTCCGCATCACCGCCGGCGCGAGTGGTCCCAGCCCATTTTTTCTGTTCCTCGCATTTGACGTTCACCATCACATCGAATGGCTCATCACGATTGGTCGCAACGGTATAGCCCAATTCCCCTAAGCGTTGACGGACAATATCCTCAATGGCTGTTCCGTCCACCTTGCCACGTTCTGTCAGAGCAAGGACGTGAATCCGGATAGTTTGAATTTTATCGAGTTGCGTTTTTTGTTCAGGGGTGAGATAAGTCCGGCGTGCCAACCCCTCTGAAACGAAAAGTCCAATGAGCAAAAAGACCATTAACACAATTGTCACCCATGCCCTCATGCCTGACCTCCCTCCGTGCAATATTGGTGGGGAATTAACTGATGTGACCAGATAAGTCTAATTGTTTATAGGTCCAACTGGTGGCCTCCCGTAGGTCGGCCATTTCTTTTGAATTGTCAAAAATGACCCAAATTTTCTGTTGAAGCTCTGCTATGGGTTTAAGGGAAGGCTCCCATCGTTGCTTTCCAATAGCCCAAACCACTTCGGTGAGGAGGGGGAAGTTAATATCTTGAGAGGTTTTCAATTGAGGTAACAGGGAGGAAACATACTGAACCAGGGGAGGGATTGGTCTAGGGTCTCCCGTCTTAGCTGCAATATGGCCCAAGGCTTTTGCCGCTTCCGCCCGAATACCGGCTTGCCTACTATTTTGAAATAAATCGATCAGTAATGGAATGGAATCCGCTCCGGCTCCAGCGAGGGCGTTGATGGTTTCTTGCTGTAAGTCCGTGGATTCAAGGAGTTTGGTCAGTTGAGGGAGCGCTTCTTCAGCATGCAGGTCACTGAGGACAGAAAGGATTTTGATTTTTCGGAGTTTGGACGTGTTGGGATTCTCCAGGAGTTTGAGCAGGCGACCCACTTGGCCCCATTCGGCCGAGAGAAGGACAGGGAAGTCATATTCAGTGAGCCGTTGGTTGAGATGGTCCATGGCAAACTTTCCGGCATCCTCAGCCTGCGCCTTTTGTGCGGCCTGTCTTGCATCTGAAAAGGTGGTGCGCACCTCTTTTTTCCATTGCAAATCCTTTTGTTGCAGGAAATAGGTGAGGAGGCACGCAGGCCCCTTCCATAGCCTGTCAGGAGCGTCAGTCAGTTCTACATCTCCTCCGGTTGGAGAGGTTCCGGTCAACGTCTTCTGTTCCTCACATTTTACTTTAACTTCAATATCGTGAGACTGAGACCGCTCGGTAGTCACCGTATACCCAATTTCTTCTAAGCGCTCCTTGACCGTTGCTGCAAGGGGCTTGGCGTCATAAGCCCCTTTTTCAGTTAAGGCCAGGATCTCGATCAGAATGGTCTGGGCTTTTTCTAATTGAGTTTTTTGCTCTGTCGTCAGATGGATGCGACGTGCTTCTGATGGAGTGCTCCCGAAACACAATATCACGATGATGAAGAACGATGGCCAGGTCTTCATAGCAACCTCCTTGGCATTGTACATTTTCGCCATTGTGGGTTACAAAGCAGACGGTGCGTAAGGGAAAAAGATTAACCTTAAAATGAGGTTTACCAAATTTTTTTCAATATACTCTCCAGATTCAGTCTGGAGCAACTCAAGCTGGAAGGGATACTTCCCTCCAGGAAAAATTTCTGGTGGCTCTAAGTATCATTATGTTTTAGTGCGGAAATGTGTTGAACAACTGAATGATTTTCAGAAATTGGTCTTATCCGGCACACTTAATGGCCCATCAGGATGATGTGGGATATTTGACAATGCCCTTCCAGCAAGGCGAACGAAATGAGGAATCCGCAGCCTAGAGAGAAGTCGGTTGAGGCCTTCTAGCGAGGGGAATACTACTGGTGGATTTTGCAACGTTCTCCTTAGACGAGTTGAACCCCTGTCAGTCTCCGGCTATACTCCGCGAATGCTACAGGCTCCCAAATTTGCGTTTTTAGGGGCGGGCAATATGGCTGAAGCCCTGGTGTCCGGAATCCTTAAGGCCCAACTCGCGCCACCAGCCAATATTTCCGCCACGGATATTTCTACAAGCCGGCTAGAGTATTTCCAAAAGACTTTTCAGATTCAGTTGGGATCTCACAATGCTCAGGAAACAAAACGAGCTGATGTTATTATCCTATGCGTGAAACCTCAGGTCATGGATACCGTGTTATCTGAGATCAGGGGGGAGCTTTCGCCTGAACAATTACTGATTTCTGTGGCAGCGGGCTATCCGTTGAAGCGTATCCAGCAACATATTGGAGAAAACGTTTCACTGGTACGTGCGATGCCGAATACTCCTGCAGTCATTCAGGAAGGGGTGACGGCTTTAGCCGGTAGTTCCGGTCTTCCCACTCATCAGCTCGAACTGGCTCAAACAATTTTTGAATCCGTGGGGAAAGTAGTCATCGTTGACGAAGCCTTAATGGATGCCGTAACGGGATTGAGCGGAAGTGGTCCTGCTTATGTGTACCTAATGATTGAAGCCCTTACAGATGGCGGAGTACGGGTCGGTCTTCCACGGGCAGTGGCCGGTGTTCTTGCCGCGCAAACGGTGTTAGGGGCGGCACGCATGGTGCTCGAAACTGGAGAACATCCTGCTTTGCTTAAAGATCGGGTGACTTCACCAGGCGGAACTACCATTGCGGGTCTTCAGCAATTAGAAGCCGGCCGGCTAAGGGCTACCTTTATGAAAGCCGTCGAGGCTGCCACCAATCGGTCTCGTGAACTTGGTCAATAAGTGAGACATGTCGCCTAGATTCAAGGCACATGGAATGGGGTATTTTTGAAAGGAGCACACCGTGCAGTATTGGGTAAAAGTCATCTTTATTGACAATAAGGAATTGGAATTCAAAGATGCTATCCGTCATACCATTAGTGATGATATGGAAATACTCGAAATCGATACGCCGAGGGAAGTCACCATCATTCCCCTCAAGCAAATCAAGTATTTTTCTTGCGACGCCAGCGTCTTTGGCAAACCAAAAGCCGTGTCGTAGAACATGGTGTGGGTCTCTCAAGGTTTGGATTCCCGGACCCGAAGAGATTATATAGCGCAGGATTCCATAAATTAGATGAAGTTATTTCTCAATAAATCGTAATTCGGTGGGTTTTTTTAACCTATTGACTTGAAAAAAGAAAAACACACTATCCGTACTTTTTTAAGAGAGAAATACAAAATGCCTTCTTGCCTAATAAAGAACTTTGTGACAACATGACCTTATTCTACCTCATGTGCATCCTCCTCCTATTTACACCTAACTCCAGGACGAGAAGATAAGGGTAAGATTCGTAAAAGGAATGATGATGGTCATGGAAACAATTAAACAAATGAGTAAGCAGATCGGACTGGTTGTTGCATTATTAGGAGGGCTGCTGATTCTTTGGGAGCTTCCTCAACACGAATACAACGCTCTCTCTCACCAGGAACGGATCGCGCAATTGGGGACGAAGCTCCCTGCGTATGAGGTGAAGACGTTTTTGCGGCATATCGAAACTCGGCTACCATTCTATCGCGAAGAGTTTCAGCAAGCTGAAAAAAAATCCGGTATTCCGTGGACATTGTTGGCAGCCATGGCCTATCAAGAGTCTAAATGGAATCACAAAGCCATCAGCCCAACGGGAGTCCGAGGTATTATGATGCTCACCCGTTCGACAGCCTCTGATTTGGGAATTAATAATAGGCTTGACCCTTCGACAAGTATTGCAGGCGGGGCACGATATCTATCGTATTTACAGAAGCGGATCCCTGATGACATTCGGATGCCGGATCGCATATTTGTCGCCCTTGCTGCCTATAACGTTGGCATAGGTCATATTCGCGATGCTCGAATGCTGGCTGAACGTTTAGGGAAAAATTCGTCTCAGTGGGATGATCTAAAAAGTGTGCTTCCCCTCTTAGCTCACAAAGAATATTACCAGGATCTGCCTCATCGCTATGCTCGCGGGTGGGAGCCGGTGCAATATGTGAAGCGTATTCGAGCTTATCGAAACATTCTTCACCAAGTTGTGAAGCGGGAAAGCAAAAATCCGCAAGTCGATATTTAAACCCCCTCCTCATTTATTCAGTTCAAGGTGTATAGACTCTCAGCTGTAACTTCGCCTTAGCGTCATTCGCTCTTTTAATTCGGTTAACCTCCCGCTCTGGTCTTTTCTCTTTCCAGTTTAGGTGACAAAGCGAAAAGTCGTTGTGTTCCGGCGCATAGGAAAAATGATGCCGTATCCCTAGGAGTTTGGGCTATGGATTTATTTGCGAAGAAAGGAATGAGGGTAAAATTAACCCTAGGGCCCGTGGACGCCTAAGGGTTCGTCGGGTTTGGCGCGTTCGATTGAGAGGGCTGTGTCGTTTGGCAAAATGTGGGCTTTTATCTTGTCTCCAAACTTCAACGATTCGGATAGGATTGTTTTAGGAGTGACCTCTATACGGATTTCTCCCCGGTCTCCACGTACGACATAAAAGGCCCCATCGATCATTAAAACTTCCGCCACAACCGTGCGTATTTTGGGGGACTCCTTGGGAGTAACTTTCTCCGGGGAATCTTTTGTTGGGGGTGCCGATTCTAATGAAGGAGTAAACGCAACGGGAGGGGCCGTGGGAGTAAGGGGCCTGGCAGCCTCCTCTAAGCGGATGCCAGGGGTTTCACCTGGTTTCGCGCGGACAATAGATAGGGCTCGGTCTTCCGCCGTGACCCGAGCCTTGATCCGATCCCCAAACTTAAAGGATTCTGATAATTCCGTTTGAGATGTTACCTCAATCTGAATCTCTCCATAGTCGCTCCGAATAATATATAGGTTCCCATCCACCATTAAGAGGTCTGCGATAATAATCCGTACATCAGACTCTTTTGGAGGAGAAGGCACTGGTAGGGGTATTACTGTTTTTGCCGATGGTGATTGGCTGGATGATGGAACAGCTGGGACAGGAGAAGAAGCGGGAGCGACACTGGACGTTCCAACAGATTCACCGGGTTGTGCTCTCGTAATCGAGAGCGCCTCGTCGTTGGGCAAGAGGATGGCTTTTATGCGGTCGCCGAACTTGAATGTCTCCGAAAGTTGAGTCTCAGGAGTGACTTCAATCCGAATTTCTCCCCGATCCCCCCGGATTACGTAAAATGCTCCATCGACCATCAGGAGATCCGCAACAACTGTTCTGGTCTTTGGGGAAGGAGGCGGTTGAAATACGGCTTGGGCTAACTGTGAATCCTCCCCCCCGGCTGCGAAGAGCGGTTGAAAGATCAAAAACCCCAGGCAGACCCCAAGTCGCAATAAAGACCGAGGGGAATGAAAAAAGTCTGTTGAGGGAGGTAGGTGAAAGAGCTTCATGCGATTACCAGCAAAACACCTGAAGCGTTTTTCAGTTTCGTGGTGCCGAGGCGCAGAATCGAACTGCGGACACCAGCCTTTTCAGGGCTGTGCTCTACCAACTGAGCTACCTCGGCACAAGCGTAAAACCAATACCTTCAAAATGATTTTATAACATAAAGACTACTTCCTTTTCCAACAAATTGCGGTAGCCATTTCTTGTCAATGGCTTTCCTGGAATTCACAAAACTCCCTAATCAATGCTATCAGCATTAGCGAGGGGAAAAGGTCTGTTTCGAGAGGCTGGCACTTAGGCCTCTCTACGCCTTGTGTACCGTTTGATATCCTAATTTTGTTTCGAATGTACCCATTTGACATTTCCCATGATTCACCAATTGTCAGAAGATCAGAGGAAATTCTTGAAAAAGTTTGTTTATAGCAAGGTTTCACAGAGCAAGGAGAACAAGCTTACAGGTGGAAAAGAAGGTCCTACGAGGCGGGAACATGCGGCCTGCGGACCCTTTGGTTAGACTCAGGACATGCTTTTTCAACATTCATCCTATTCAAGCTGAGGTCTACGAAAGCCAGAAACAGCTTCTTTTTTCTTGCTATCGATTTCTTGGAGTATTGAGGTGGCAAGTCAAAGTTTGCCTTCGGAGCAATGGGGGAAAATACTGACTAATTGTTTAACGGAAGGAAGTTTAAAGAGAGGAGACGGGTTACAGCTACGGTTCAACCTCAGGATGGATTTAATGGCTATGTTATTTGGTTTCCGTTCGCCATCCTTTGGACTGCAAGCATTGGTCAAGATCGCGTTTCGCCGACTGATTGGCCGATTGGGTGTTAATTCCTTCCCTGACCCCGGGTTTTCCCATTTGACCACTGGCTATGGCAGGGCTGCTTGGGGACATGAGAACTTGATTCTGGCACTCCAGTCTATCTGCTTCAAGATCCGCTCCAGTAGCGCCAGATTTTACGTAATGGACCTCGGCGCATCCATAGATGAACAGGCTTGCGATACCAATCAGGTGTAGCATTTTTATCATGACATCTCTCATTTTTGGGGTTGATTAAAGATTGCTTTAAATTGATTTGAACCGTGAGGATGATGGGTGACAAGCCGCTTCATTACCAGGTGAAGCGGAGAAATCCGGCATTGTAGTCAGGGGCATTGATGGAGGGCGGCAGGAGGAGGCCTTGTTCCTGTTTGAGATCTAATCCCTTCGGGAAACTCTCTGGCGGGACGACCGATTGAAGTGCCTGGAGGCTGTGCATTTCGACTCCGAATTCAATGCCTGGTAATTTCCCTGGAGATTTCAGGTGAAGAAAAGGACTGCTTTGGGATTGGGAGAGACCCTCTTGGAAATTATTTGGATTGTAAATCGTTTCACCTAAGAGTCTTTTTCCCCATCCAGGCGTTCTTCGTAACTCGAGAGAACTTTCTGCAGTCGGATTATCAGCGGGCGCAGGGTCACCCGCAGTCAATACTTCGTCCGCGTTTAAGGCTGCCACGACATTCACATTTCCTATTGGACTTAGATGAACGAGCATACTGAAGATGGATGCCATTACAACGGGTGAAGCGCTGACTACTTTAGAAACCATCATGGTGTGACTCCAGTCTTGATCTATGAATTATATTTTACCATATGGAAGAAGCGCCGTGGGTTTTTGACCTGTCAGCCTCTTGTTGTATTTTACTCGACAGCAACATCCATTATTTTCACTTCTGCCTCAATCAAGACTTTCGGCAAATCACCATTCATCGAAAAATAGACTGCTACCTTTGATACTATGCGGGTTCAAATGCACTGTTCGTGAGATGGCAGAGAAAGGCATGAGATTTTTTGCTCTCGACCAAAGCAGCAAAGCATTGTGTAGGTCTATTCAGATTACTGGGCACACCATCTCTTCAACGTTTCCTTGACGGTTTTTGTGATTGCAAGGTATTCTCCTTCACTAGATTGCAAGGTATTCTCCTTCACTATTCTATTCTGCACATTTTTATTGTCACTTAATTGATTCACCACAGGCTCCTATGAAGATTGAAAAAGGCAAGAATATGCAAACAAGCAAATCTCAAGATGAGCTTGAATTTTCAGAGGAAACGGAAGAGGTCACTCCAGAGGAATACCTGGACCCCTTGCTTCAACAAGCAAAAAAAGCTGCCCGCCCGTTGAGTGGGATGATTGCCATGAAAAAGAATGCTGCCTTAATGGCCATGGCCGATGGGTTAGAGGCCGGCGAGGAAGCGATTCTTGAAGCCAATCAAAAAGACCTTTCAGCTTTTGAAGGAGATGACTCGCGAGCGGCTATGGCGGATCGGCTCCGCTTGACGCCATCCAGAATTGCCGACATGGCAAAGCAAATCCGCGAGATCGCTCAATTGCGGGATCCAGTCGGGGAATCGATGGGTATCTGGCAACGGCCCAATGGCATGAGAGTCGGTCGTGTGCGCGTTCCGATTGGGGTGATCGGGATTATTTATGAATCTCGCCCAAATGTAACCGCCGATGCCGCAGCCCTTTGTCTCAAATCCGGCAATGTATGCGTGTTGAGGGGAGGGTCCGAAGCGCATCATTCCAATCTGGCTCTCGCCAGGATTCTAGGAGAGGCTGCCCAAAAGGCGGGCATTCCGGAAGGGGCTATTACCTTTATCGACAAGACTGATCGCGAAGTGGTGCTTGCCCTGCTTAAAAGCGACCGGTATATCGATCTCATTATCCCTCGTGGCGGCGATGCTCTGATGCAGACTGTGACTCGCCACGCCACCATTCCCGTGATTAAACACGACAAAGGGGTTTGTCACATTTATGTGGATTCCGACGTGGATCTGGCCATGGCCCAACGAATCAGTTTTAACGCCAAGGTTCAGCGATGTTCCACCTGTAATGCCATGGAAACCCTCTTAGTGCATGAGAAAGTCGCCAAAAAATTCTTGCCGCCCTTGGCGGAGCAATATGTTGAAGCCGGTGTCGAAATGCGTGGATGTCCGAAGACCTGCCAGATTCTCCCTCAGGCCAAGCCTGCTCAGGATGACGATTTTGGAAAAGAATTTTTATCCTTAATCGTGGCCATCAAAGTTGTGAAGGATATGGAGGGAGCGATGGACCATATTGACCAATTTGGGTCCCGCCATACTGAATCCATTGTTACAAACGACTATGACCGGGCCCTACGGTTCTTGCGGGAGGTTGATTCCAGCGCGGTGATGGTGAATGCATCTACCCGCTTGAACGATGGCTATGAATTCGGGTTGGGTGCCGAAATTGGCATTAGCACGACCCGTATTCATGCGAGGGGCCCCATGGGCTTAGAAGACTTAACCTGTTCCAAATTTGTCGTCTATGGCTCCGGCCAAATCCGGGAGTAATGTCTCGAGCGGCTGGATGCCGTTTCCCAATCAACTTCCTCCACCAAAGATTTCGCAAAAGTCTTTTCCGCCAAGAGGTCCTATGATTTCCGGGCTACTCAATGTTTCACCATGAACATTCAAGGCGCATTGCAGCATCCTCAAGGCCTGCGTTTTCCTGCTAATCACATCTATAAGGACGGGTGGGAAGCGGCGGGTGGGCGGATTATTGAACAGTCTACGGGCCATTTTGTGTTGTACGGCCGTCATGGCCGGCGTGTGCTTCTGGCTGATCCGGATGGCCAGCCTTTGCATGAATGCCTGTGGGAGGAAGGAGAGGCCGGACTCCCTTCTCTTCTCTCAGCGCGGCTTCGCTTAGATTGGGACCAATGGGTGGGCATTACCCCAGGGGGCCTGGTGAATACAATTTCGTTAGATCTAACTCGCAGGCCAGGGTGGGAGCGGATCACCAAGGATGATTTGCGGCACATGGCGGCACAGTCTATGAAATGCGACATGGAGACGATGCGGTTTTTTTATCGCGACGAAGATCTGGACCTTCAGGACCATGGTCTGGCCACTATCCGGCAAGTGAAAGATGCCTTTTATGTATTACGGGATGGATCGTTTGAGCACGCCAAGTTTATGTCCTGCATGAGTCGTATGCAATGGGCTCGCATCGATTACCTACCGGTCGTTGAGTTATTCTTATCGCTTCTTCCTGGAACGGGGAGTGCGACGTTTGAGTTGATTCGCGGCCTATATGATGACCAAAACCAGCAGGTCCCGTTCCCTTTGCGGTACCGGGGAATTCCGGTTTACCCCTCAGAAGGTGCCTTTCGTTTATTTAGCGCGTTTTTTACGCCGTCGATCCATACTGCCGAATCTTCTCATGAGGTATTTTTAAACCCGGACCGTTCTCAAGAAGTCCAGTGGTATCCGTCTCCGCACTATCCTGTCCGGTATCTGGATGAAGACCAACGGTTGGGCATTACCGTTCAAAATCATTCCCTTCAAAAAGTCACATCCTGGGCTGATACTGCTGGGTTGCCTTTTTTAGCTGTCCCTGAATCCGGGCGCTCCGCGCCAGATAGTCGTGGAGCTCTTGTCAGTAATCAAGAACTCCTTCTCTATGATGGTCTACAGGTGAACGAGTATAGGGTCCGGCCATCCTGGCAACTGTCTAAACCGGACAAGCTCCCCCAATGGCAACCACCTCTTTCTTCATGGCGGGATTGCTTCCCTCATGAACCTCCCATACTCACTCCTGCTCAAGCTTTTTCTACTGTCCTCCTCTACCCGGATACCCAGGAGGAAATTGGTGAAAAGGAAAGCCAACCGTTTGTGTTTGATTTCCTGGATGACTTTCTGGAGGAGCATCCTGAAATTTTGAGAAAGAGAGGTAGTGCGAAGCGGGTTTTACTTTCACATTGTGAGGCGGCACTGGGCTCCTGCCTGAAATGGGATGGCCCTCAACACTATACTATTTGGTATACCTGGCCGGAATTTTCCCAAAGGCATGCGCAACAGATTTGGAATACCCTCAACAGAGTCAATCGATTAGCCTGGATCCGGAATATTCAATTTTTACAATTTGATGAGCGGATTATGGCCGGACAATTACCCACATTTGATTTCATCTATCTCTGGATACCCTTTTCAGATTATGAGCATTCCATCCACCTAGAGCAGTGGGCGGAGTTTTTAGGCAATCATCTTTCTCCGGGAGGTATCGGATGTGTCGCCGGGCCCACAATGCTTGGAGAAATTTTTCAGCGCCGAAGTTTAGAAGTGCTTCATGCCGAACAGGGGGAATCCTTGCCCACCTTTCGCATTCACCAAACCATTCTTCCTTATGGCTGGCTTAACTCTGAGTTGACGGCCTGGATCGTTCAAAAATTCTAATTTTAGTTGAAAAATCAGGTGCAATTAGGAGAGGGTTTTTTCGCACAGCGGATGCTTTGGGGTGACATTCTTAGGCATTTTCCGATCTTGACAGTGGGACATTTCGCGAATAGTATGGGGAAACCTTTAAGACCCATCCGGTGAGGTGGGTAAGGAGAGCACAATGATGGTGGCCGTCAATTTGGCCGAAATGTCCGTACCCTTCTCATGTCTTCCTGAGAAGGGTTTTTTTTGTCTTCCTGAAGTGTGATGCGGGTGAGATGGCATGACTATTTCTCTACAACCACAAGAACGACTCTTAATGGATGCTCAGGAAATGGGCAGGGCGTTAAGCCGGATTAGTCATGAGATTCTTGAGCGAAATAAAGGAATTGATGGAGTAGCCCTGGTGGGCATTCGCACAGGAGGCGTGTTCCTTGCCCAGAGACTTGCTACCCGCATTCAGCAGATTGAAAAACGGGAAGTGCCTCTTGGAGAGTTGGATATTACCTTATACCGGGATGATCTCTCGATTCGAAAGGATCAGCCGGAAATACGAAAAACAACCATTCCGTTTAATATTTCCGATATGAAAATCGTCCTGGTTGATGACGTGCTCTTTACCGGCCGAACGATTCGAGCCGCGTTGGATGGGCTCATGGATTTAGGCCGGCCTGCGGAGATTCAACTGGCTGTTCTGGTCGATCGTGGGCATCGGCAGCTTCCTATTCGCGCGAATTACGTGGGAAAAAGCATTCCGACTGCACGGGAGGAAAAGGTGCAGGTCTTTTTTGAGGAATTAGGGCAGGACGATCGGGTCTCTATTTTATCATCGTAATGTCATTATGGGTCTGCAACGTAAAGATTTATTGACCATCGCGGCCTTAACGGTTGATGAGATCCAGCTTATCCTGACGACGGCTGAATCCCTGAAAGAAGTTGGGGGGCGGGATATCAAAAAAGTCCCGGCATTGCGAGGGAAAACGGTGGTGAACTTATTTTTTGAGCCCAGCACCCGCACGCGGACGTCTTTTGAATTGGCGGCCAAACGCCTCAGTGCCGATGTGATTAACTTTTCTCCCTCCACCAGCAGCATTGTAAAAGGAGAAACGTTGATTGATACCGCCAGGAATATTGAATCGATGCAGGCGGATATTATTGTGTTGCGTCATCCCTCTCCCGGCGCCGCGGAAAATCTGGCCCGTTCAGTCAGATCCTCCGTCATTAATGCCGGGGACGGGTGGCATGAACATCCCACGCAGGCTCTTCTGGATATGTTTACCATTAAAGAGAAAAAAGGACGAGTCGAAGGATTGACGGTGGTCATTGTTGGAGATGTCGCACATAGCCGTGTCGCCCGCTCAAATATTCTGGCCTTGACGAAATTGGGAGCAGAGGTGAGGGTTGTTGCCCCACCAACCATGCTGCCCGACTCTATCGAGCATTTTGGCGTGACGGTCTTTTACCGTTTAGATGATGCGTTAATCGGAGCGGATGTGATCATCATGCTGCGGTTGCAGCGAGAGCGGCTGAGTCGAGCGTTACTTCCCAGTATTCGGGAATATGCCAAACTGTTTTGTTTGACACCGGAACGTCTCAATCTCGCCAAACCCGAAGCCATTGTGATGCATCCTGGACCCTTAAACCGTGGAGTGGAAATTTCTCCGTCGGTCGCGGATAGTGTCGCGGCGGTCATTCTTGATCAAGTGACCAATGGTGTCTCTGTGCGGATGGCCCTCATGTATTTATTGTCCGGATCAGGTGAACGTTCAACCCTTAACGAGTGATCTAAAATGGTAAAAGAGACATCGCAGAAACCAGCCACCTCCTCCAACACCATCCTTATTCAAGGTGGAATCGTAATTGACCCCGGGCGGGTTAATGGACGGGCTGATGTGCTCATTCAACATGGGAAAATTGTTGAAGTCGGTTTTCCCCTTAAGACCCCCATCAGACAGGATTCTTCAGTCATCATCCTTGAGGCCAATGGCTGGATTGTGGCTCCAGGACTTGTCGATTTGCATTGTCACTTGCGGGAACCCGGCTTTGAGTATAAAGAAACCATCGCCACCGGCGCGGCCTCGGCTGTGGCCGGCGGATTTACGTCCATCTGTTGTATGCCGAATACGCAGCCGGTGAATGACAATGAATCCATCACCAAATTTATGTTGGCTAAAGGGGAAGAAGCCGGTAAGGCGAGGGTTTTCCCAATCGGTGCGATCACCAGAAAGTCCGAGGGAGAAGAGCTTGCGGATATTGGCGAACTAGTGGATGCCGGCTGTGTGGCCATTTCGGATGATGGGCGGCCTGTGATGAATAGTTTAGTCATGCGACGGGCTTTAGAATATGCCAAGGCATTTGGGATTCCTGTCGTGGACCACTGCGAAGACCTGCACCTCACGGACGGGGGCTGTATGAACGAAGGCATTGTGTCAACGGAACTCGGGATGCCGGGTATTCCCGATGCTTCAGAGGAGGTGATGGTGGCCCGGAATCTGGCTTTGGCGGATCTCACCGGCGTTCATGTGCATCTCGCCCATTTGAGCACGGCCCGTTCAGTAGAACTGGTCCGTCATGCCAAAGGACAAGGATTGCCGGTAAGCGCAGAGGTCTGTCCTCATCACTTTTCCATCACTGAAGAAGCTGTCCGTTGTTATAATTCTAATGCCAAAATGAATCCGCCACTAAGGACAGATGAAGATGTTCAGGCCCTTAAACAGGGGTTGGTTGATGGGACGATCGATGTCATTGCCACCGATCATGCCCCTCATGCCCTCCAGGAAAAACAATTGGAATTCGATACGGCTCCCTTTGGTATTGTGGGATTTGAGACAGCCCTCCCTTTGACCTTACGATTGGTGGATGATGGAGTCTTGTCCCTTGAGCAGGCGATTGATAAGTTGACCAGAGCCCCCGCTCAGCTCTTTCATCTTCCCGTGGGAAGCCTTCAGCCCGGCAAGTCTGCGGATGTCGTGGTATTTGATCCCAAGGAAGAATGGGTGGTGGATCCAACGCAATTCCACTCAAAAAGTCAGAACACGCCATTTGGGGGCTGGACGGTCAAGGGGAAAGTGAAGATGACGCTGGTTGGTGGCCGGGTGGTCTATGATGCCAGGTAGTGCATGATCACGAAACGGGTGAATTGGGGGGTTGTGGGTTTCCTCTTCGAACTGTGTGCTTTAACCTTATGGGTTGGTGGATTGATCGTCATTATTGCGGTGGTGATCCCGGCCGTGTTTAATTCCTTTGGGATGGAGCCGGCTGGGCGTTTTCTGCGCCGGGTATTTGATGGATATGGTCTGATGAATGTGGGGATTTTGATTCTGTTGGGTGCAATTGCCGGGATTCGCCATCGAACCTTTGGCACTAATTCCTCTCAGATGTTTTCGGTATCCGCTTCAGAGTGGTGGCTCCTCGCTGGAATGGCTCTGGTGACGTTCAGCATTCTCGGAGTTCTTGGTCCTCAAGCTGTTGCTTTACAGGAACAGGCTTTTGAGGCTATCGGCAAAGAGGAAAAAGATTTAGCCTATGCCCAATTTTTTCGGCTTCATATGGTGGTGCGGGCCTTACATTTGCTGAATCTTGGTCTCGCGGCTTCCCTGTTTATTGTCAAGTTACGGCGAGTCCTCTTTCGGCCATCCCTGGCCACACTCTAACTTTTATTGATAAGCGGATTGAGTGAATGATGATCAAGGAGAGACGATGAAACCTGCTGTGTTGGCGTTAGCCGATGGAACGGTTTTTACGGGAGGTGCGCTCGGTTTTGAGGGCGAAACGGTCGGGGAGGTGGTGTTTAATACGGCTATGACCGGATATCAAGAAATTTTGACCGATCCTTCCTATAAAGGGCAGATCGTGTTAATGACGACCACCCAAATAGGCAATTACGGAGTGACACCGGAAGATGATGAGTCGGGTCGAGTCTGGGCTGAAGGGTTTATTGTTCGTGAAGCGTCGAAGCATCCCAGTAATTGGCGAAGCCATCAAACCTTCGAAGCGTACTTGATTGAACATCGTATTGTGGCTATTCAAGGGGTGGATACCCGAGCGCTAACCTGTCATGTCCGAGATCACGGCTCACAAATGGGAATTATTTCCCATGTGAATTTCGATAGCGACTCGTTGCGTAAAAAAGTGAAATCCATTCCTTCGCTTATCGGGCGGGATTTGGTTTGTGAGGTCACCTGTTCTCATGGTTACGACTGGACTGAGGGAACGAGAGCTATGGACTCGATAGGCGGTGAACCTTCGATCTCGGCTCAGAAATCACTTCTGCCTTCATTAAACGTGGTAGTTATGGATTTTGGTGTGAAACAAAATATTTTGCGAAGTTTGGTCGATTTTGGATGTCAGGTTCGGGTGGTGCCCGCTTCAACGACGGCTGAGGATATTCGTGGGCTCAATCCCGATGGGATCGTATTTTCCAATGGTCCAGGAGACCCTGAAGGGGTGCCCTATGCCGTGAAAACCGTGACGCAGTTATTGGGATGGAAGCCGCTTCTCGGGATTTGTTTAGGGCACCAAATTTTGGGATTATCCCTGGGATTGCAGACTCATAAATTAGCCTTCGGACATCATGGAGCCAATCATCCGGTTATGGATCTTCGCACGAGGAAGATCGAAATTACTTCCCAGAACCATAATTTTGCTGTCGGCCTTCCTCACAAAGAAGAGGACTGTGCGGGTTTGAGGTCTCAACGGTTTGACTCCGCCGTTGGCCGCATGGAAATCACGCATCGAAGCGTGAATGATGGATGTTGTGAAGGGATGGTAGGACTGGATAGTCCGATTCTTTCCGTTCAGTATCATCCAGAAGCCTCCCCTGGGCCCCATGACTCAAACTATTTGTTCCGACAATTTGTGGAAATGATGAAAGGCCATAAGGATGTATAAGGCACGTGGTATCGCAATCGTCCTGCTATTCCTGGTAAGCGGATGCATCCATGTCGATCTGTTTCCTGGAGGAGGGAAATTGAAGGAAGCTATCTTGTCCGGTGAAGGGGACGAGAAGGTGTTGTTGATCGACATCTCCGGCATGCTGACCACCAGCAAGTCATCAGGTATTTTCGATGAACCCAGTCTTCCTGCACGGATCAAGGAGGAATTGACCAAGGCTGAAAAAGATGACCACGTTAAGGCGGTGGTGCTCAGAATTAATACACCTGGAGGAACGGTCACTGCGTCAGATTTAGTGTATCATGAACTGAGAGCCTTTAAGAAGAAACGTGAGGTTCCCATCATTGCGGCTATGATGGATATTGGTGCCTCAGGCGGGTATTACGTGGCCATGGCCGCAGACCATATCCTTGTACATCCGTCTACCATTACCGGGAGCATCGGGGTCATCATGGTAACCATGAACGCCCAGGGGCTGCTTGAAAAAGTCGGTGTGCAACCGGCCTCAATCGTCTCGGGTCCTAAAAAATCTATGGGGTCTCCGTTTCGACCAATGAATGAGGAAGAGCGGGCCATTTTTCAAGGGGTGATTGATGATTTGTTTGAGCGGTTCCTGGCCGTGGTTGAAGAAGGAAGGCCAGGGTTGAGCAAGGAGAGCATTCGCACGTTAGCCGATGGCCGGATTTATACCGCCGATACCGCAAAAGCCGAAGGCCTTGTGGATACCATCGGATATCTGGATGAGGCTATTGATCTCGCCAAACAGGGGGCCAAGTTGGAAAAGGCGAAAGTCGTGACCTACACAAGGGGAGGGGTTTCTCATCAGAATATTTACTCACGCTTTGATCCCCCTCAGATTGGGGCTCTTGGGTTTCCCAAAGTTGACGGAAATTCCCTCTTCAGCGTGTTGAGTGGGGGAACACCGCAAATGCTGTACATGTGGATGCCCTAACTGTGGCGAAATTGTGGTGTGAGGAGCCCTGGAGGTAATGACCCATCGAAAAGGCTAAAAGCTCCTTTCAATGGTTATGGGTTTTTGTCGTGTGCATGCTCGTGCTGCTGGTGGGGTCGGCTTGCCAGAAAGCTCCAGGGACGGCCAGGGATCAATTAATCTATATTTCGGAAGAAAAGGAAATTGCGCTGGGTCTTTCGGCATTTCGGGAAGTGCTTAAATCGGCACGATTGAGCAAGGATCCAGAAATTACATTAATGGTGAATCGTGTGGGGCAACGTATTGCCAAAGCCGCGAATAAACCCGAATATGTCTGGGAATTCGCCGTGATTCAGGATGATGACCAAGTGAATGCCTTTGCATTGCCAGGAGGGAAAGTGGCTGTCTTTACTGGCATTTTGAAATACACGCAAACGGAAGCCGGCCTTGCGACAGTAATGGCGCATGAAGTTGCCCATGCTCTGGAGCGGCATGGGGCTGAGCGATACAGTCGTGGAATTTTGGAGCAAATTGGCCAACTTGGGGCTTTGGCTGGCGCCGCAGCTGGCGGCATTGATCCCGGGGTCGCAATTGGTGCCATGAGTGCCTATGGGGTGGGAGTGGCCCTCCCCAATTCCCGGGAGCAAGAAACGGAAGCCGATTATATTGGGCTGCAACTGATGGCGAAGGCCGGATATGACCCCAGAGAAGCGGTGCCTTTTTGGGAACGAATGACTGGTTGCCCTAGAAAAATGATCGGGAAATTTTGTTTTCGAAGTCAAAATGCGGTGCCGGAATTTTTGTCGACCCATCCTTCGGATGTGACCCGTATTAATCAGATTGAAGCCTGGATTCCCCGGGCAATGAAATTTTATCACCCAGAGGCGTCAACGCCCCCATCTTCCCAATTCGATCGGATTCCCGGATCCGGTTCGAAATCCTGAGAGCGAATCATGCCACGACGAAATGACATTCATCGAATTTTGTTAATCGGGTCAGGTCCGATCGTTATTGGTCAGGGTTGTGAATTCGACTATTCCGGAACGCAAGCGTGCAAAGCGCTTAAAGAGGAAGGGTACGAAATTATTCTTGTCAACAGTAACCCGGCCACGATTATGACAGACCCGGATCTTGCCGATCGAACTTATGTGGAGCCGATTACTGTGGAAGTTGTGGAGGCGATTCTTGAGCGTGAGCACCCTGATGCCCTCCTTCCCACGATGGGTGGGCAGACGGCGTTGAATGTCACGGTGGAATTGGTGAAGCGAGGCTCTCTGGAAAAATATGGAGTTCAATTGATCGGGGCTTCTTATGAATCAATTCAAAAGGCCGAAGACCGGGAATTATTTAAACAGGCCATGACGCGAATCGGATTGAAAGTGGCGGCAAGCGGATCGTTTCGCACAAGAGAAGAAGCGTTGCAGCTCCTTGAAGATATCGGTTTCCCTGCCATCGTCCGTCCATCCTTTACCTTGGGGGGAGCGGGAGGCAATATTGCCTATAACCGTGAAGAGTTTGATAGATATATTGATTGGGCTTTGGTGACCAGTCCTGTCGGACAAGCGTTGCTCGAACAATCTCTCCTGGGATGGAAGGAATATGAGTTGGAA
>Ga0224505_10000588_pt1 | contig 24474 bp, 26 predicted proteins | sample SF_Jan12_sed_USG_FD_169102 | JGI IMG/M metagenome (GOLD analysis project Ga0224505, IMG submission 169102) | Sediment microbial communities from San Francisco Bay, California, United States - SF_Jan12_sed_USGS_4_1 | ecosystem: Environmental > Aquatic > Marine > Sediment | place: USA: California... | reverse complement strand
TGACTGTAGCTAGCCGTATCGTTGGATTAGTGGGATCCAGCAATAGTCCCATTTCCGGAATGACTATCGCGACTTTGATGGGCACTTGCCTCATTTTTACAGCTGTGGGCTGGAGCGGGAAAGTATTCGAGCCACTGGCGCTGGTTGTAGGGGGCATGATTTGTATTGCGGCAGCAAATGCCGGCGCCACCTCGCAAGACCTGAAAACAGGCTACATCGTCGGAGCTACACCACGCTATCAGCAGTTAGCGCTCTTTATTGGTGCGATTGTTTCTTCAATTGCGATCGGACTTGTTGTCAAGGTGCTGGATACGCCTACTCCCGACATGCTGGCACAAGGAATTACGCACGCCATAGGCAGCGAACGGTTCGCAGCACCACAGGCAACGCTGATGGCTACCCTGGCCAGAGGAATCTTGTCGTATAACCTGGACTGGCAATTTGTAATGGTAGGTGTCTTTATCGCCGTTACCATGGAACTGTGCAATATAAAAGCATTGGCCTTTGCCATCGGACTATACCTACCGTTAGCAACAACGCTTCCGATTTTTTTTGGTGGAGCAATAAAGGGATTTATTGACTGGAGGGCGGAAAGGAACAAAGAAAAACCGGAGGATGATGAATTGGGTAAAGGGAGTCTGTTTGCTACCGGATTGATTGCAGGAGGTGCCCTGGCTGGTGTGGTTGTTGCATTGCTTTCTGTAAACGAATCCATTTACCAATCACTTCAAATTGTAAATGCCGAGCATGGTTTGACAAGCCTGCTTGGATCAGGAGGGTATCAATTCCTGGGTGCACTGTTTTTTGTGGCATTGTCCACATTGCTTTACAGAATGGCGGTGAAGAAATAGTATCATGGTGCCGGGTGGAGACATCCGGCACCATGATTGATTGCTCCCACCCGGATTATCCTGCAATGTTTTCTTCGGATGACCGCCATCGCTGTAAACCGGCCCATTGTTGCCCCGAATGGAGTAGGGCTATGCATGCTCGTGTTTCAACAGAAAGATCCTGTATGGCTGGAGATTATCCTGTCCTGACTATCTATTGCTTTTTTTCGGCACAGAGTTCAATGATTTGTTTCAATGATTCCAACGCTTTTGTTTCAGCTTGATTAACTTTGCCATCTGCCTGCATAATTTCATTTAAGTCTTCGAATACCTTGTTCTTCAGGGGCGGGTGATAATACTTGCCAAAGTGTTTGAATGTGTCCGAAAAGAGTTCGTTCAACTTTGATTTATCAAATGAATTGTATTCACGGATCGCACGGTATAGTTTCTTTTCTATATCTGTCCCATCAACAAACAAGTCATTCATTTTGACTTTAATCGCAGCCATTTCCAGGGGATCATAATTGCTATCCGCGTGGGACATATGTACATATAGAAATAGAATAAAATCCGGAAGAGAGGAGTGCAGGACCATAATGCTTGTTCATGTTGTTATCAGACGAAAATAACAAAAAAAGGCTTCATCAACAGATGAAGCCTTCTTGTTATAGGTTTTGGGCTTTCCATTTTCATGAAAGCCGCAGAGATTACATCATTCCACCCATTCCTCCACCGCCATGTGGCATGGCTGGCGCAGGGTTTTCTTCCGCTATCTCAGAAACAACTGCTTCTGTGGTCAGCAAAAGGCCCGCAATAGAAGCTGCATTCTCAAGCGCCAGGCGCGTTACTTTAGTAGGATCGATAATGCCCGCTTCAAAGAAGTTTTCAAACTTATTATCAAGCGCATTGTATCCATAGTCTTTCTTACCATCGCGAACTTTGTTCACAATGACAGAACCTTCCTGGCCAGCATTCTCAGCAATAGTTCTCAGTGGAGATTCAAGCGCGAGGCGTACAATGTTTACACCCGTAGCCTGATCTTCATTAGTTAGACCAAGATCCTCTACATTCTTCAGGGCCTCAATGGCACGTACATAGGCTACGCCACCACCAGGAACAATACCTTCCTGCACAGCAGCACGTGTTGCATGCAACGCATCATCAACGCGATCTTTCTTTTCCTTCATTTCAACTTCCGTTGCAGCACCTACGTACAAAATGGCTACACCACCAGAAAGTTTTGCAAGACGCTCTTGCAGTTTTTCTTTGTCATAGTCAGATGTAGTCGTTTCAATTTGTGCCTTGATCTGGGCAATACGACCCTGGATCTCGTTTTTCTTACCGCCACCATTGACAATGATCGTGTTATCCTTGTCGATGTTCATTTTCTCGGCATGGCCAAGCATATCCAATGTCGCATTTTCAAGTTTGAAGCCTTGCTCTTCAGAAATTACTTTACCCCCTGTGAGTACTGCGATATCTTCCAACATAGCTTTTCTTCTGTCTCCGAAACCTGGAGCCTTAACAGCGGCAACGCGCAGGGCGCCACGGATTTTATTAACAACAAGCGTAGCAAGAGCTTCGCCTTCGATTTCTTCCGCAATGATTACCAGCGGCTTTCCAGTCTGAGCGGTTTGCTCAAGAATAGGAAGTAATTCTTTCATGCTGCTGATCTTCTTATCGTAGATCAGGATATAGGGCTGTTCAAGTTCAGCCTCCATTTTCTCTGTGTTAGTTACAAAGTAAGGGGAGAGGTACCCTCTGTCGAATTGCATACCTTCCACTGTCTTTACCTCAGTTTCAGTACCTTTTGCTTCTTCAACAGTAATTACACCGTCTTTACCAACCTTGTTCATCGCATCAGCAATCATCTTTCCGATGGTTTCATCGCTATTTGAAGAGATGGTCGCTACTTGCGCGATTTCATAGGAATCTTTGATTTTCTTGGATTGCTTTCTCAAATGCTCTACAACAGCATCAACTGCTTTGTCGATACCGCGTTTCAAATCCATTGGGTTAGCTCCGGCGGCAACATTCTTAATACCGTGTGCATAGATAGATTGTGCCAGCACTGTGGCTGTCGTTGTACCATCTCCTGCCGCATCTGCCGTTTTGGAAGCTACTTCCTTCACGAGTTGTGCACCCATGTTTTCAATAGCATCCTTCAGTTCGATTTCTTTTGCAACAGAAACACCATCTTTTGTGACTGTAGGTGCACCGAATTTCTTATCCAGTATGACGTTACGTCCTTTTGGACCAAGGGTTACTTTTACTGCGTCGGCGAGTTTATCCACACCTTTCTTAATCTTGTCCCTTGCAGTAGTATCAAAGGTTATTTCTTTAGCCATAATTTTTTGATTTGTTTTGGGTTGATGATTAGATGATTCCGAAGATGTCCGAGTTTCTCATGATGAGGTACTCTTTTCCGTCAATATTGATCTCCGTTCCGGAATATTTTCCATAAAGAACATTATCCCCAACCTTCACGGTTACGGGTTTGTCCTTGAGGCCTTCGCCTACGGCTATGATCTTGCCTTTTTGGGGCTTTTCTTTTGCGGTATCGGGAATAATAATTCCAGACGCAGTCTTGGTTTCAGCTTCAGCGGGCTCAACTAATACCCGATCCTCATTTGGTTTGAAGTTGATTTTTGCCATATGTGTAGATAGTTTAAATGGTTAACAATTCTTAGCACCACCCCTCCATCAGCTTTTGTGCCAACGCGAAAAGAAGTGCGAATAACGGACAAAATATATATTTATGTCAGGTTTTCGCCTCATTCGCATTTCTACTGGCATGATTTTCGGTCATTTAAGCGTCATGATGGCAGTGATGTCAGAAGCCGGTTTTGGGATCATATTGCCAGTTCGCATCTTTTATTACCTCATCCGGAGTTGTAGTCTTTCCCGGTATTGAGTAGATTAGTATCGCTGAAACTGTGTAAACATGGAAAAACTGTCAAAGGATTGGCTAACGCAAGGGTTGATAGATTTTGAGTACAAAAAGTACGTATTGTTGGCGTATTTGCAGACGGTCAAGAATTCGTTCGTAAAGGGTGAACTGTACCCTTTTTTGGCTGACTTAGTATTTCATTACCGCAACCTTCAGGCCTTGAAAGAAAACAAGGCACTTATCCGGGAGTCGTTCCCCAAAGAGCTTTCAATTGAGGAATTCAAGAAATTGGAACTTCGCTACAGGGAAATAATTGAGGATGACGCTGTCATGAATGAGCTGGAATCAATCATTAATTTTGCGCTTCCTCAGATAATGGACTCATTGAAAGAGGGTTCCATTATTTATGAATATGTTGAGTCACAATGTGAAATTTCGCCTGTTGGGGTCACACCATTATACGCCAAAGAAGGATATCTGTTCGTGACGCAGCCGCCCGAAAAAGAAACCAATATTTACCGCTACCAGATGAGTATTTTCGAAGGTAGCCATGAGCAGCTCAGAAGCCTGAATACACAATTTATTGAGTCTGTTGAAAAGACCACTATGAATACCTATGAGCGGCTTAAGCTCGATCTTATCAAAAAGTTCAAGGATCTGCCTAATCCAGCTGCATACCTGATCCTGGCGAGAATGAAGTTTCCATTTGCCGAGACGTTAATGCCGGTAGCAAAGCGTCTCTTTGTAAAGCACATTTCACAGCCCATTTGAGGGTTATCTCCGGGAATACTGAATAGTCAAACATAAAGAAGGAGCCAGCATGCTGGCTCCTTCTTTTATAGTTTCGCAGTGAATATGCCTAATTTGTGCTGTCAGACGGTTCTGACGTGCCGCCGTCCGTGTCCAGGTTAAGACTTGGTGGAGTGCTTAGCGGCGCTTGCTCACCTGCTCTTTCCAGGATTTCATTGGTTGTACCACCTCTGTTTGGTGTAATGAAGTTGGTTGAAGCAGAAAGCACCATAATACCAATAATTAATCCCCAGGTTAGTTTCTCCAGGAGGTCGCCTGTCTTCTTAACTCCTATAATATTGCTGGCTGTAGAACCTCCAAACTGGCTTGTGAGGCCCCCGCCTTTTGAATTTTGTGCCAAAATGACCAAAACGAGTAATACCGCAAAAAGAATAATAAGAACAATGACAAGTGTATACATGACTTAAGGCTACTTTTTCAATTCTTCAATTTGAGCCGCAAAGTAAGACTTTTTTTGCGGAAACTTCCAAATGAGCTTTTTCAAAACCTCAATGGCTTTATCATTCTTGCCTTGTCTTACCAGGATCTCGACAAGCGTTTCAGACACTACGTTATCACTGAATTCCCCGCTTTTGATGGTTGTCAAATCACTTGCCGGCGCTTGAACCGGGAGGTCTTTCTTTCTGGAAATAGAGGGTTGCGTTTTGATAAACTGGTCAATAACGTCTAATTGATGTTTCTGCTTTTCGTTTTCAGGTTCAATCTTGTGTTTAGTGCTTGCAATTTCGTCAAGGATGTTTTCCTGGGATTCTATCTTTTTCTTTTTTCCCTCCTGAACCCTGTCTTTTTTTGCAGCACTTTCCTTTTCTGCTTCCAATGATTTCGCCAATTCAATTATCCTTTCCTTTTTTGTCTTAGCGGACAATGAATGTATTTCGGCCTTTTTTTGCGGAGCAGGCCTACTTTTTGGCAGATCACTTTTCTCCTGGACTGTGCCAATACCCGCATTTCCACCATCTGGAAACATCATTTCAAAGTTTTGCCTGAGTTGATGCAGTTTTTCAAGGTCAATCATCACCTCGTCTGCGAGACTCCCCGGGTGGAGGTCCTGGGTTGCTGGCACATCGACGGATGTACGGGTGCCAAAAACCGCATTTTCATGGGTGCTTCGCTTTTTGGATGACTTCGTGCCGTATGGCTTTAGCGCATCCAGGGTCATAACATTTTTAAGTACGCTGCGGTCGGCAGCGTATACAGCGGCCAACTGCAATTCACTATTTTGGTTTGTAAACCCATGATCCTTGCTCATTCGGGCGGAAAGGGCATGAAGAATTTGGCTATAGGGAAAGCTTTCTTTTAAGGCAAGGACCTTAATCGCTTCTTCCTCAGAGCTTTCTGAATAGTTTTTGAGTACGTCGATGAAGAGGTTAGTTTCCACGCGTTTTATGGGCAAGCTTGAAGGTAAAAATACTAAAATTTACCAATTGGCAACCGAGGCATTAAAGATGTCGTTTACAATGCGCTCGAAAATCTGCTTTGTGTACAGTTCTTCAACGTCTGTAATATTCTGATCGTTCGGAAAATCCTTGTAAAATGAAAAGGTCTTGTCCTTAAAATTCATCGCCTCGTCTAAGGTGTTCACGTAAGTGGCCTTTACACTGATGGTTAGACGAGTAGAAGATGCCCGATTGATTGCATTGGGATCGCCGGTAGCAGTTGGGGCAATAGGCGTGAGCTTAAAATCAGTTATTTCTCCTTCCAACTGCAGTTCGCCAACATCAGCGACCACTGCAATACTTGAGTTCTGGATGAAGTAATTCTTGAGTTGATTAGTAAGGGTCTGTCCCATGTTTGCCGGACCGAGATCAGCATTGTTGTAGAATTCATATATGGAAATCGTTGTTGCGCTGGTTGACATACCTGACATGGAGTAGTTGACCGATACGCCACACGAAGTGAATACCAACAGCGATGCAATGCGTATAGTCAATGCTGTGCCGGATGAATACCATGCATGCGTTGAGACGATATCTAAATAGTGTTTAATCTTCAAGATCGTACTGTTTTATTTTTCTGTACAGGGTACGTTCGGAGATTCCCAAATCCCGTGCCGCATACTTTCGTTTGTTGCTATTCTTTCGCAGCGCCCTAATTATCAATTCCTTTTCCTTTTTTTCAATGGACAGGGATTCATCTTCTGCTTCATGGCTAATATCATGAACATCTTCCACGGCGTCTTCCTCACGATCGGAGGGCGACAGATTCAGGACCATGGAATCAGCGGAAATCGGCTGGGAATCCTCATGAATGCCTTCAAATAGTGCCGGATGGTCCTTTACCATTTGTGTTGCCTTGGATTGGCTTGGGACGGCTTCCAGCACAAGTTTCTTCAAGTCGTTAAAATCCTTCTTCATATCGAAAAGAACTTTGTACAGAATGTCGCGTTCAGAAAGGCCCTCCTTATCCCCACCATAGTTCTTGTATATAGCCGGTAAATTACTTTCCTTGGGCAGGTAATGCTGCAGGCGTGCAGTATCAATTTCTTTGTTGTCAGATGAAAGGACAGAAATTTGCTCTACCAGATTCTTTAGTTGCCGGATATTGCCGGGAAACCTGTATTGAACCAGGACTTCCTTTGCCTCGTCTGTTAGCACTACCGGCTTTACCTTATACTTTTCAGCAAAGTCAGCCGCAAATTTTCTAAAAAGGAGTTCTATGTCCTTCCCGCGTTCGCGTAATGGAGGCACATAGATCGGGACAGTACTCAGTCGGTAATAGAGATCCTCGCGAAATTTTCCTTCCTCCACGTTTGTCATCAGGTTAATGTTGGTAGCCGCCACCACACGAACATCGGTCTTCAGGACCTTGGAAGAGCCAACTTTAATAAACTCACCATTTTCCAGTACGCGAAGCAGCCGGGCCTGGGTTCCAAGTGGCATTTCTCCAATTTCGTCCAGGAATATGGTTCCGCCATTGGATACCTCGAAATAACCTTTCCGTGCCTCATGAGCGCCGGTAAACGAGCCCTTTTCATGCCCAAATAGTTCAGAATCTATGGTTCCTTCCGGAATCGATCCGCAGTTGATCGCAATAAATTGGCCGTGTTTGCGCGGACTGAGATGGTGAATAATTTTCGAAAAAGATTCTTTGCCACTGCCACTTTCACCGGTGATAAGGACAGACATATCTGTTGGGGCCACCTGCATGGCCACGTGAACAGCATTGTTCAACAGTGGTGAGTTTCCAATGATGCCAAACCGCTGCTTAACACGCTGTATTTCTAAATCTGGAATTGTCATTTTATTTTCTCCTATTCCTGCCTTTGTTCTTAGCGATCTAATCCAAGACCCTACCCACTAATGTTCCACCTGTACAATCTTCTACCAGCACATTAACGTACTGACCCTGTCTATAGTCTTGCTTTGGAAAAACAACCACTTTGTTCCCGGTATTTCTTCCTTGCAAATATGCACTCGATCGTTTGGAATTCCCTTCAATGAGCACCTTATGAACCTTGCCAACAGCTTCTTTGTTCCTTCGCAGCGAATGCTCCCGTTGCTTTTGAATGATCTCATCCAAACGTCGCTTCTTTGTAGACTCGGAAATATCATCACGGTATTTTTTCTCAGCCAGCGTTCCAGGCCTTTCAGAGTAGAAGAACATGTAAGAGAAGTCATATACTACCTCATCCATAAGGCTTAATGTATCGTTGTGCTCTTCTTCCGTTTCGGTGCAAAAACCTGTAATCATGTCTGAAGAAATGCCGCAATCATCACCTAATATCTCTCTGATTTTGAGGATTTTATTGAGATACCATTCCCTGGTATAACCACGATTCATGAGTTCTAATATGCGTGTATTTCCACTTTGCACTGGAAGATGGATGTATTTGCAGATGTTTTGGTGTTTGGCCATGACCAGTAACACATCGTCCGTGATGTCCTTAGGATGTGAAGTTGAAAACCGGATTCGGAGATCGGGGCTGACCAGTGCTACTTTTTCCAACAGGTCAGGAAAAGTGACAACATTTGTGACATCATTTTTTTCAATCCACGCTTTGCTGTTCTTTTCTTCACTCCATTTGTAGGAGTCTACGTTTTGTCCTAGAAGTGTTACCTCGCGAAAGCCTTTGTCGTACAAATCCCGGGCCTCTGCAACGATCGAATGTGGATCCCGACTTCTTTCGCGCCCTCTCGTAAAGGGTACAACGCAAAATGAGCACATATTATCACATCCCCTCATGATCGAAATGAAGGCGGTGACTCCATTTGAATTCAGCCGAACCGGGCTTACATCTGCATAGGTCTCCTCTCGGGAAAGAAACGTATTTACGGCTTTTCCGCCATCATCGACCTGATGAATAAGTGATGGCAAATCGCGATAGGCATCGGGTCCGGCAACCAAGTCCACTATCCTCTCTTCTTCCAGTAACTTGGACTTCAGTCTTTCAGCCATGCACCCGAGAATACCGACAAGCAATTCGGGCTTATTCTTCTTAAGACCATTGATGTGGAGCAGCCGGTTCCGAACAGTTTGCTCGGCCTTATCCCGTATGGAACAGGTGTTTAAAAAAACCACATCCGCCTGGTTGATGTCTGAGGTAGTATCGAAGCCACTTTTTTGGAGGATAGAAGCTACGATTTCGCTATCAGAAAAATTCATCTGGCAACCATAGCTTTCAATATACAGTTTGCGGTTGTTGCCGCCATCATGGTCTTTGGCAACATGAACAGTTTCACAAACCTCCTGCTCCGATGCTTGTAGAATGTCAATCTCTCTTATCAAATTCTCCATGACGATTCCATTTGAACGTGCAAAAGTAATAACTTTTATGGTTCCATGTGACATCTTGTCAGGTAGATTTAAGATTTAGATTAAGCATCGTAGATTTCGGGCGAATGAAACAGTATGGCGCTAATTAGGTCAGTAAGAGGATTTTCTCCAAAATTTGGCAACAACTGCTTCCTGGCTGAAAACGCCACGATAGTAGGTGAGGTTCTCATGGGAGACAATTGTACTGTATGGTTCAATGCCGTTGTACGAGGTGACGTACATTCTATAACCATTGGGAATAACACGAATATTCAGGACGGCGCTGTTATTCATTGTACATATCAAAAAGCCAGGACGGTCATTGGCAGCAATGTATCCATTGCACACAATGCGGTAGTTCATGGTTGCACTGTTCACGACGATGTTTTGATCGGAATGGGTGCAATTGTCATGGATGGTGCAGTTATAGAGTCAAATTCGGTCATTGCCGCAGGAGCCGTGGTATTGCCAGGCACCTTGGTTGCTGCAGGCAGTATCTATGCAGGCATGCCTGCCAAAAGGATAAAAGGGATAGGCGATGAAATGAAATCCGTAATAAAGCGAACGGCAGAGAACTACCTGATGTATGCTGAATGGTATAAGTAGAACATCGGTTGTCCGTACGCCCGGCTTTGAATGTCAGGCGCATCGGGATGCATATCTGGAAATAACAGTATTGAACAGCAACATAAATTCGGGAAACGGTCATGGGAGTAGTGAATAACGAGGGATATGATCCTGCAATCATAAAAGCGTTCAGGATGAAATTGGCTGAGGCCAAAAGTAACTACCTGTTTGAGGATCCGGATGAAAACACGGATGAGTACGTGCATTTCCGTTTTATTGGAAAGTATAAAAGCAGAGAAGTGATTTATGATGCAGCGATATATACCCTGCGACTTAACCATGAGAGCGATCTTTATGAGATAGCTGAGCAGCGTGCGGCCGAGCATTTTCCTGCATACAAGAAGATAGCTTATGATGAAGATGATAATGGAAGCCTTCAGCCGCCCGATCCGCAGGAGGAAGAAATCGGTTTATTCATGGCTGAAGTTATCCTGGAGCTGGAGGAAGAGGAATCGGTCAAAGTAAAAGAGCATATAGAAATTGATGCCAGTGCAGATTTTGGTGTATGCCTGGACGTTGGCCTGCATGTGGAGAAGATTACGCCTAAAATCATAGAGAAGTTTATCAGGGAATTTAATCAGGACGCCCTTACCTTGGATGATACGCTGTATTCCTTCCAAACGCAGGACGAAGAAGACTAGCCTCAGGAGTTTTATGAATCGAAATTCTGTCAATTCTTAAATTCTGCACATATTTGCCGCTTAAACAAAAATACTTAGATGAAGAATTTGTCATTAATCTTGAATGCTGTGCTGCTAGTTGCGGTTGGCGTCTTATTTTACTTGCATTTTTCCGGGGGAAAGCCATCTGACGCATCCTCAGCAGGGGTCAATCCAGGGGATTTGCAGATTGCTTATATTAATTCCGATAGCGTTTTGAAGAATTATGACTACCTGAAGGTGAACAGGGTTCAGCTGGAGGAGAAGACAAAGAAGATGGATCAGGATTACCGCAACCGCGCAATGGGCCTCCAAAACGAAATTGCTGCTTATCAAAGAAATGTATCGAGTATGACCCTGGGTCAGGTTCGTGCTACGGAAGAGGATCTGGGTAAAAAGCAACAAAATCTACAGCTCTTCCAGCAAAGCCTCAGCCAGCAATTGATGGATGAAGAAGCCAAGTTGAATAAAGAGTTGTATGACAGAATCACCGCCTTTTTGAAGAAATATGGTAGCGAGAAAGGTTTGCAGATAGTGTTGAAATTTGATCCTACGAGCGACGTATTGTTCGCGGGGGAGGCGCTGGATATTTCCAAGGATGTGATCGCAGGCTTGAACGCTGCTTACCAGGACGAAAAGTCTGGAGGAGCTGTGAAAGCAGATACGACAGCAACGAAATAGCAGAAACAGACTACTCAATGCGCATTGAAAACCGGCCGATAAAGCCGGTTTTTCTTTTTATATTTGGTTTTTAGCTATGGTAAATCGTTTTGTTAGTGCTCTTCAGATTCAAACGCAGGAGCAGAAGCAGATTGTGTTGATGCTTTGTACCGGGTTTTTTATGGGCGTGTTTATCGCCACATACCAGGTTACCGCAGATTCATTGTTTCTTAATCGCCTGGGAGATCAACTTGATCGGGCTTTCCTTATCGCTGGTTTGCTGGGCATCGTAACCACAGCCCTTTTTTCAAGCGTACAGAACCTGATTAAGTTTACGACACTTGCCCTTTCCAGCGTGGCGCTGATATTTTTTTTTACGCTTGGTGTTTTTTGGCTTATTCATTTTGGTATTGAAGCATATCAGGACTATTACATCTTTGCCTTGTATTGCATGACGGGGCCGATCACGGCTGTTCTTTTACTCAGTTTCTGGGGGATTTTTGGCCGGCTATTTAACTTTCGCCAATCCAAGCGGATTATTGGTTGGATCGATACAGGGCAATTGATTGCTGCGATCCTGGCTACCCTTATTTTTATTCCTTTCACGACCAAGATTATACGGGAGACTTCGAATTATCTGCTTGTTTGTGCCATAAGCATTGCCGTGGTATCGGTACTCATGTTGATCATTGCCAAAACATTTACAATATCAAAGAATGATCCCAGGGAATTCGGAGAGGCGGTAAGACGGGACTCCACGTTGCGCAAAGTCTTTGGCGATCAGTATATCGTCCTGCTTTCTGTTTTTCTATTGGTTTCCATGCTGATGTTTGTCCTCAGCCAATATTCATTTCAAAAACTTGTCACGGTACAATATCCAGATGTAAGGGATTTGACGAATTTTAATTCGTTTTTTATCGGGACGGTCTACGGCCTTAGTCTTATCATGCAGACATTTGCGAATCAGCGTATTATAAGCAATTACGGATTACGCGTCTCATTGTTCATTCTGCCTATTGTCATGATTGTATTTTCCGTTGGTTCCATTGCCACCGGAAGTTACTTTGGTATTGACAAAAGTATAGCCCCAACAGGTTTCATTTACTTTTTCCTATTTGTCTCTCTGAGCAGATTGTTCAACTGGACATTGCGGGAGTCACTTGAAAACCCGGTTTTCAAACTTTTCTTTATTCCGTTGGATGGCCGACTGAGATTCAGCATACAATCGAAGGTTGAAGGACTCGTTAATGAAAGTGCCAGATTTATTGGCGGACTCTTAATTTTTGGTTTGGCGTTTCTTCCTTTTTTCAAAGTTGTTCACATCGCGATATTCTTAATTGTACTGGCGGTAATCTATTTTTTCGTAGTGACTAAACTCTATAATGGGTACAGGAATAAAATTCGATTGAAGCTTGAAGGTGGGGAGGTTCAATTGGAGAAGCTTGAAAAAGGATATACACAAATTACCAAGCGTCTTGAAAATATGCTCATGATCCCTTCTTCAAGTAAAGCAGTTTTTTCTTACAAACTATTAGAGAAAATAAACGCTGCGTTGGTACCCGTATGGGCTAACAGCTTGATGAAAAATGAAGATGAAGCAGCGCGCAATTATGCTCAGGAAAGGATGAATGAAATCAAGGGCCTTTCGGTTTCTGATCAATACGTTATACGAATGGATGCGTCTCGCGTGGATGGATCACAAAAAAATATTATCAGCAAGGCAGATCTCCAACTGATTATTGACCATGGCGGCGACATTACAAAAACGCGTATTCAGAAATTAGCCAGGTCTTCAAATCCGAACGACCGCCATTACGCTGCCGAATTGCTGCTGCACACTTCCAAGGATGAATGTACTTCCTTTCTCTTAGAGTTGCTTAACGATACTGAGCCCCAGGTCAGAAACACGGCAATAAAGACTTCTACGAAAAAGAACAATCCAGAAGTCATAAATTCTGTTATTGAAAACTTAGCCAATCCCGTGTTTAGCAATCAGGCCATGAATGCATTGGTTTTGATTGGCACAGATACGCTTTCAGGCTTGGATGCGGCATTTTACAGAAGTGGCCAAAGCACACAGATGATGCTCAGGGTGATTCAGGTTATTGGCAGGATTGGAGGGCAGCGCGCCCGTGAGATCCTCTGGGGAAAAATCGACTATCCGAATAAAATTGTTGTTTCCCAGGTATTGTTGTCGTTGGGAGAATGTGGTTTTAAGGCGGGTATTTCGCAGATAACACGCATCAAATATGCCATTGAATCGGATATAGCAGATATAAGCTGGAACCTGAGTGCCGTTCAGGAAGTTGGTGATGAAGGGTTCAGTTCGCAAATCAAGGATTCATTGAGGTGGGAAATCCAGAACGATATTGAGCACGTCTATATGCTTCTTACGATGTTGTACGATACCCGCTCTATTCAGCTTGTGAAAGAAAATATTGAAAGTGGTACAGCAGAAGGTATTACCTATGCTATCGAATTGCTTGATGTCTTTTTATCTGAACAACTCAAGCAGCGTGTAATTCCAATCCTTGATGATCTCTCCGATACCGAACGCGCAAATCGCCTGGAGCACTTTTACCCTCGTGTGAGATTGGATTCAAAACTTGTGCTTAAGTTTATGATCAACCGCGACTTTGCACAATCGAATCGATGGACAAAGGCTTGCGTCTTGTTTCAAATTGGCATTTTGAAAATTGGTGATTTCAAGTTAGATCTTATCGCACAACTTTTCAATCCGGATAAGCTTATCCGGGAGGTTTCCGCATGGGCATTGTACCAACTTGATCCCCATGAATATGAAGAGAATACAATGCGGCTGGGGGAAGTGGCGAAAAGAGAACTGGATGCACCTGTCATTCATTCTAAAAGAATGACCAGATTTGAGATGGTACTTTTCTTTCAAAAGATAAACTTCTTTGAAAATGTTCCGGGGATTACTTTGTCCCATATTGCTGACATTGGACAGGAGATCAGGTTAAAGTCAAAAGACTCGCTTACACTAGACCTGAAGCTTAATAATTATTTTTACATATTGATTTCCGGTACAGTAGATTTTTACCAGCGTGGTGAGCTGGTTAGTGAATTTTCGCAAGGTCAATTCATAGGAGAGATGCTGGGCTTGCCGAATTTCGTAAATACAAATTTGGTTATTGCGACTTCAGATGTGGTTATCCTGAGGTTTAATAAGGATCAGTTTTACGAATTACTTTCCGACGATGTGAAGCTGGCTGATAAGGTTTTGGAATTCATTTGAGTAATCATAAATACCTGAAGGCGTCATGTCCAAGACACGAAAACTGTTCGTTACATTGGTGGTCATTTTTGTCATACTGCTCAGTTATGCAAGCTACGATATCAGCAGACGAACCACGTTTCCGGGGTCAAAACCGCAGCTGAAAGAACGTCTCCATAAGGCTTATCTGGGCAAAGATTCGACAAAAGGCGATAGTTTGTCTGGGACTAGGCCTGAGAATTAAACGTTTTCAATAATTTTGTGGCGCAAACGGTTGTTTTAACGACTATTTGTTTTACCTTTAAACCAGATTAAAGCCAACTATAGACATGAAAATCCCCCTTAGTCGAGTACTTTGGGGGATTTTCAACTTTTAGCCCCCTCCTCAAAGCTTTCTGGCTGTGCTAATGCCCACTCATCTGCAATATTTTCCAATTGGCGATTCAGGCGTGAAAATTTCGAAAACTTACACTTATCTTTATTATAGATTAAAGCCAACTATAGACAATTGATTATCCCCCGTGGTCAAGGACTTCGGGGGATTTTCATTTTAAAATATCCCGCCTACCTGCTGGTGATCATCGGATGTTGACTGATTATATCACGCATGCAACATCAGGCCTGACCCCTCAAGCCGAACCAGCACTTTTTGAACTGAAAAAGTACGCACGATTTTCAGCTGGTCCTTTACTCTCCATCTCCATGATGGGAGACTTAAGATTGTGCAAGTGCAACGCTATCCATTGGTGAATATTCAGTAAATTTCGATGTACGAAGAGAGATGGGACTTGCTGTAATGCGGCGCGGAATTTGTCAAAGAACTTTTACGCCTGGTATTATTGTGCTAGCCGACGACTCCTGGTGCATTGGACTACTGAACGTAATGATAAAATTTCCTACTGTTATATTCTTGCTGACCGCCCTGTCCATTTCTGCTTTGGGGCAGAAATATGTAGTTGAAAAAAGTTCTGTATCCTTTTATTCAGAGGCTGCCATTGAAGATATTTATGCAGAGAATACCAGGACTCCGGGTATTTTTAATGAAGCAAGTGGAGACATTGCTTTCTCTATTCCGATCAAAGCGTTTCAGTTTAAAAAATCGCTGATGCAGGAACACTTTAATGAGAAGTATCTCGAATCGGACAAATATCCGAAGTCGACGTTCCAGGGCAAAGTGAATGGGTTCTTAAATACTGCAGCTGGCATCCAATCTGTAAAAGCCACAGGGAAGCTTACCATTCATGGGGTAACTAAAGAAGTAGAGATACCAGGTACCATTGAGTTCGATGGGGGAAAACTGACCATGAAAACTAAATTCATCGTGAAGTTGGAGGATTATAATGTCAAGATTCCTCAGTTGATGTGGAAGAACATAGCCGAGCAGGTGGAAGTAACGGTAGATTTTACATTTAAGCCTCAGTAGTCATATTTTATCTTTCTATGATCGGTTAGAAATATTTTTTCACTTTCCTTTCATCTTGTTCCTTCAAGCCTATGAAAAAAATAGTACTGCTACTTTTATTTGGCCCCTGTGTTGCAACAGCACAGGATGATCTATTGAGTGAACTTGGTACGAGTTCAGCGGAAGAAACAGTATATACGCTCGCAACCTTCAAGGGAACGAGATTGGGTAATGGCCATACGATTGAGACAACAGGTGCTGGTGCTTTGGACTTCCTGTTCGAACATCGCTTTGGTGCCATAAATGATGGTATCTATGAAATGTTTGGCCTGGACGCCGCATATGTGAGGTTAGGCCTTGATTATGGGATAACCAATAAGTTGTCTGTTAGCATTAATCGTAATTCTCGCGATAAAACAATGGACGGTTATCTTAAGTACAGACTGCTTAGGCAGCACAAAGGCGGAACAAATTTACCTGTGTCTGTTACCATTTTAGCGGGTGCTGCATATAAACTGTCACCTAAGAATAACGCCGATATATCGCCTGAATTTAAAAATATTGACCGCATGGCGTATACCGGACAAATGCTGATCGCGCGTAAGTTCACACCCAGCTTTTCTTTTCAATTAATGCCAACACTTATACACAAGAACATCGTCGAAGAATATGAAAAGAATGATCAGTTTGCACTCGGTATGGGGGGCAGAATTAAGCTAACAAAAAGCGTCGCCCTCACAATGGAATATTATCATAATTTCAGTGCCCCAGATAATGATCAATTACCCGAAACACGAAAGCAATATGATTCTTTTGCCCTCGGCATAGACATTGAAACAGGGGGACATGTATTTCAATTACTGATGACTAATGCCATTGGGCTGACAGAACGTGCGTTTGTTGCTGAAACGACCGATAATTTTTTCGCTGGTGACATACATCTTGGGTTCAACGTCTCCAGGACCTTCCAGCTGAAGAGGGATAAATAGGAGGCATCCAGTTATCCTTATTGATTACTTCCTGTTGTTTTTTACTTTTAGGCTTCTAACCGCCTAACTGAAGAAGAACACTTGCTACTTTTCTCCATCATTTCGTACCTGGTAGTCACCGTGCTGGTAGGCGTTTGGGCTTCAAAAAGGGTTAAGACTGCCGGGGATTTTATGTTGGCAGGGCGTGGATTGCCGCTCCTGTTAAGTTCTGCAGCCCTCTTTGCAACCTGGTTTGGATCAGAGACGGTTTTTGGCGCATCATCTGAGTTTCTAAAGGGAGGCTTGTATGGTGTTATAGAGGATCCATTTGGCGCCGCGCTCTGCCTGTTGCTTTTTGGGATGTTTTTTGCACGCAGATTATATGGCATGAATCTGCTCACGTTAGGGGACTATTTCAAAGTTCGTTATGGTAACAAAATTGAATTGGTCGCCGCGGTATTTCTTGCTCCGCCGTATGTTGGCTATATCGCTGCGCAGCTGGTCGCCATGGGACTAATTTTAAACGTCGTAATCGGTCTGGCTGTATGGCAAGGTGTGGTCATTAGTGCTGTCGTCGTTACACTCTATACGTTTGTCGGGGGCATGTGGGCAATTTCCATTACCGATTTCATACAGAGCATCATCATCATCGTGGGCCTCCTGGTGCTTGCTATTATCCTGAGCGACAAAGCGGGTGGCGTAGGGGTTGTACTGGCCGGCGTACCGCGCGAAAATTTCAGGTTCTTCCCTGCTGCCGATGCAAAGGAGATTCTTACGTATATCGCGTCTTGGGCGGTCCTGGGACTGGGTTCCATTCCTTCTCAGGATGTTTTCCAGCGCGCGATGTCTTCCAGATCAGCCAACACAGCGGTATGGTCTTCCTATATAGCAGCTGTACTCTACCTTACCATAGCCATGCTTCCGCTCTTCATTAGTCTCTGTATCAAACACCTGTATCCTGAAGATTTGTTTGGCGACGCGCAACTCGCACTCCCGAACATGGTATTGATCCACACAGCACTTCCCATCCAGATACTATTTTTTGGGTCATTGCTTTCCGCTATTATGAGCACAACAAGTTCTGCAATATTGGCGCCAGCGGCAATTTTCTCAGAAAACCTCCTGAAGCCGCTCATTGGAAGCAAATTCACAGATGATCAATTTCTCGTGGTAACGCGCATTTCCGTCTTGATTTTCAGTATCGTGGCCACAGTAATGGCTTGCCTGCGTTCCAATATATACGAATTGGTTCGCGAATCATCAATTTTGAGTTTAGTTTCCCTGTTTGTTCCCCTGGCGATGGGTATTTATTGGAAAAGAGCGAACAGTGTTGGTGCCTTTTTTTCGATGGTGTTGGGAATGCTTACTTGGATTATCTTTGAAGTTTATGACACCGGATGGCCGAGCTTGATTCCGGCGACTTTGGTCAGTTTATTTGCCATGATTATAGGAAGCTTGGTTCGGGAGAAAAGAGTAAACGGGGGATAATTAAGAAGATGATCAAAATTGAACTCAATCGTTTGAATGATGCCTTCCACATGGAGGCGATTAATGAACTAGGGAAGTCTGTGCATATTGACGGATCTCCTGAAATAGGTGGTACTAATCAGGGTATGCGCCCAATGCAATTGCTGTTGGCAGCGATGGGCGGCTGCAGTTCGATCGATGTCATATCAATTCTGAAGAAACAAAGGCAGCCGCTGAAGGATATAAAAGTAACAGTGACGGGTGAGCGTGAAAAGGATGCCGTGCCGTCCTTGTTTACGGAAGTGCACGCCCACTTCAGACTTTACGGCGATTTGGATCCGGAGAAAGTCAGGAAAGCAGTCGCTCTGGCTGTGGAAAAATATTGTTCGGTTTCCAAAACCCTGGAGTATAAGGCGAAGATTACCTATAGTTTTGAGATCATTGCATAATAAAGAAATTTGATTCTTAGTTTTCGTATTAATTGAGATGGAAGAAGAAAAAGGTTTTGAGACAAATGCTATCCGCACACAACATGAGCGTTCCGCATTCCGGGAACATTCTGTGCCGTTGTATATGACATCAAGTTTTGTATTTGATGATGCCGAACAGGCACGCGCTATGTTTGCCGATGAGATTTCCGGCAATATTTACAGCCGCTATTCGAATCCCAATACAGATGAGTTTATATCCAAGCTTTGCCTCATGGAGGGGACAGAAGACGGTATTGCGACGGCCTCGGGCATGGCCGCCATGTTCAGCAGTATGGCCGCACTCTTAAAGTCTGGTGACCATGTGCTTGCATGTCGTTCTGTGTTCGGCTCAACGCATCAGATTCTCGACACCATTTTCCCCAGGTTTGGAATTTCTTACAGCTATGCCGACATCACCAAACCTGAATTGTGGGAAAGTAAAATCCAGCCCAATACCAGGATGATTTTCGTGGAAACACCATCAAATCCTGCCCTTGATATTATTGACCTGGAGTGGCTTGGAAAGCTTGCAAAAAAGCACAGCCTTATCCTGAATGTTGACAACTGCTTTGCAACACCGTATTTGCAAACCCCTGCTGCATGGGGCGCGCACCTGGTAACACACTCCGCGACCAAGTTCATTGATGGACAGGGCCGCGTAATCGGCGGGGCAGTCCTGGGCAGCAAAGAGCTCATCAAGGAAGTTAGATTCTTTACGCGGCATACCGGTCCTGCAATGGCACCTTTTAATGCGTGGCTGCTTTCAAAAAGTCTGGAGACATTGGCTATACGCATGGAACGTCATTGTGAAAATGCCTTGATGCTTGCCACGCATTTGGAAAAAAGTGCCGAAGTAGTAAAAGTAAAATATCCTTTCCTTCCATCACATCCGCAGTTCGCCCTGGCAAAAAGACAAATGAGACTTGGTGGAGGAATAGTTTCATTTGAAATAAAGGGAGGGCTTGTTCAGGGAAGAAGATTCTTGAACGCTTTACAAATGATTTCACATACCCCTAACCTTGGGGATACACGGACCATAGCAATTCATCCGGCATCCACAACCCATTCGAAGTTGACGGAAGAGGAACGCGCTTTAGTAGGTATAACCCCGGGGATGATCAGGATTGCTGTTGGTTTGGAAACCATAACAGATATCATTCGCGATGTTGAGCAAGCCATCAGTGCCAGTGTTAACGGGGGTGAAGCGTAAAGGCACATTCATGTAATTAGATCATATCTCAACCATACACCTCTGTGTTAGTAGGTGGGCATTGAAGTGTCAATTTCTTTGGCCCACGCCAATATCCCGCCTTTAAGGTTGTACAGGTTTTCGAAACCGTGATTTTTTTCAAGCCACTGTACCATATTTCCACTGCGCGCACCGCTGCGGCAATGAAGGATTACTTTTTTGGTGCGATCGATTTTGTCAATGTTATTTGGAATTTCTGCCTGGGGTATCAATTCTCCGTTCAGGTTGCAGAACTCAAATTCATGTTGTTCGCGAACATCAATCAGTTGAAAATCGGCACCTCCGTCTTGTAGTGCTTTTAATTCCTGTACAGTAATCTCTTTCATATTCTCCGTTTCATTTGTTTTCAAAGATTTATATTGCTGTTGACCCAGACCACAAAAATGTTCATAATCTATTAACGTTGTAATGGCATACTGCCCTTGACGAGTTTTGATTTTGATAGTAGTCAATTCCATAGAAAGGGCATCAAGAATCAACAGCCTGTTGGCGATTGGCTCACCTATTCCGGTAATAAGCTTTATGGTTTCATTGGCCTGCATCGCGCCAATCATGCCGGGGAGTACGCCCAGCACACCGGCTTGTTCACAATTGAGCACGCTGGCGGGATCAGGAGGGAGGGGGAATAAGTCACGGTAGTTTGCGCTGTATATTCCATCAGCGCTGCGCACATTAAAAACCGAAAGTTGTCCCTCATACTGAAGAATAGAGCCATATACCAGCGGTTTTTTCAGCAGCACACAGGCATCATTGAGCAGGTAGCGCGTGGGAAAATTATCGGTTCCGTCAAGTACGATGTCGTATTGCGCTAGCAAATCGAGCGCATTTGACGATGTGATTTTGGTGGCATGGCTGTGCAGCGTGATCAGGGGATTTAGCCGACGGAGTCGGGCAACAGCTGATGTTGCTTTGTTCTGGCCAACGTCATCTATTGTAAAGAGAACCTGTCGTTGAAGATTGGAGAGTTCCACGGTATCAAAATCAACAATGCCCAGCGTACCGACACCTGCAGCAGCCAGGTATAGCAGGGCAGGGGAACCCAGCCCGCCAGCGCCGATCACGGCTACCTTTGCCGCCTTTAACCTGAGCTGACTGTCATGTCCAAATTCCTGCAACACCAGGTGGCGCCCGTATCGTTTGATTTCTTCGTTGCTTAACTTCGTCATTCGGCTAAAATAGCATGCAAATTAATGTTGTAACCTATGAAATCCATACCACTAAGAACATGAAGTAGATGCAAAGTTTACAAAGAAAATCACTTTGTGAAGCTTTTTTGTTCTTTGTGTTGGTTTGCGGCATAACTGTGTGGCTGCCGCAGCGATGGAATTTATTTCAAAAGTATTATAATTACGACTATACCCTGTCAAGAATAAGACCCTTATGCAACGCAAAAATTTCTCTTCTGGTGCCAAGTGGGAAGATATTGTAGGCTATTCCCGCGCTGTCCTGATCGGCAATCAGCTCGAAATCTCTGGTACGGTAGCCACCAATGCCGAAGGCGAACTGGTGGGTGAAGGAGATTACGCAAAACAGACGCAGTACATCCTTCAGAAATTAGAAAAGATCCTGCTTCAGGCTGGATTTCAGTTGTCAGACGTGATTCGCACCCGGATGTTTGTAACAGATATTTTGCGATGGGAAGAAATTGGAAGAGAACATGGTAAATTCTTTAAGGACATCAAGCCCGCCACATCCATGGTCGAAATCAGCGCACTGATTGACCCGGGATACCTGGTGGAAATTGAAATGACCGCTTTAAGAAGCAATCCTCAGGAATAATCTGTGAAACATCAAGGTAGTATATTAAAATTTGGGCTTTACGCGAGACAATTGAAGTTAAGGCTTAATTTGATTTGGTCACGGACTTCTGCATTCTGTTTACTGGTTGGGTAACATAGTTTTTTTAAATTTAGCTGTATGAAAGAAAAATTAATAACATTCCTGGTAGTCTTCGCGACTTGTTTCATATTGTTTTATTTGACGCAGGATCGTGATCTTGGACGCTTTATTTTTATCAGTGGACTGGTAGCTGCATTCTCAGCGCTTATAGAAAAACGCGTGATTAAATTCGTTGTCGATGCTGTGAAGAAAATCGCAAAGCCACGTTAGGCAAGTCCTGGAAAAACAAAAGGGGTTGGTAGCGTTAGCATTGCCAGGCCCTCTTATTGTATTTATTAAACCATCTTTTTGGATCAATAATATTTCGGATCCACAAAATTTCTTTCGCGCCTGTTGCCTGAAGTCAGGGTTGCAAAGCGTTATCCAATCAATTGCGAGGATAGTGCTTACCCTGAATTTAATCAGGTTTTCCTGACAACCATTTTTTTGCTTTTCGCGAATGTTGACATTAGTTTTGTTTACACAAAAACAAAAACCGTTATGGAAATAGTATTCAGAATCCGGCCCATAGAAAAATAGCCGCATAAAAATGTATGAGATAGTGGGACGTCAGTAGCTGTGAGATAGCAATAAAAACATTTTTTTTAAATCTTTTCACCAAACCGTTATGCTTTATGAAATACACTAAAATCCTTCTGGCTCTATTGAGCTGTTCATCACTGAGTTGTTCTGACATGGAGTTCGTCGAGACAGACCCTTCGGGTTCGAGCGACAGTTATTCAAGCCGATCGATATCTGCGCCAAGCGGAAATGTATCGTTGCAAACGGTGCAGCTATCGAGTTTGCAGAGTGGAACCAATAATTTGCTAGGCTCTTTGCGAACAACTCCAAATTCGTATTTGTTTTCTGAGAATGGAGTCTATTATGCGAAGCTCAAAAATGTATCCGGCTTGACAGCCTATTATTATGCGAATGACCTGCGGATGCTTTACCCAACGGTTATTGATGATCTTAATTACGATGCACTAAGAACCCAATACGTGAATGATTTACCCTTACTAAGGGTGGGTACTTCATTCCGCAGTAATATTTTGGGGTCATTTGACTTCATTAGAAATATTGATAATAAAACATTTGCCCAGCTGGAATCTTATTTTGAGGATAAACTCACAAATATTTCAACACCCCCTTTAGGCATGAGCAAATTGACTGAAAATGAAAAATTTGCTTTGACGCAGCTCTATTATAGCGTTTTGAATTATACTAAGTGGGTATATACAAATCCATCTTCGTCTTCTACTGGAGGGAGTTGCCTTCCAAGCACAAATAGCGAATGGAAGGAGGTTGCGAGAGCTGCTTTTCTGGGAGGGCTTAGTAATGGTATTAGGGTTGGTATTGCGGGAGTACAGGCCGGGGCTATTGCTGCAACAGCCGCCGGAAATCCTCTTGCAGGAGGTATTATCGGAGGTATTATTGGATTTTCAATAGGTTCCGTAAGTGGTGCATTCATTGGAGCCGGAGGCCAGATGATGTGGGCCTGTATATCTAATAAGATTTTCAGTCCAAGGAAGGCATATATTTGTGGAGGAAAGCAATATTATGCTTATTCAGTTTCGCCTCCTGCAGGTTGCTTATCCGGCTATCTTTCTCCGCTGACTTCCTCAAATGCTATGCAGGGAGTGGCTGGTGTGGATTTAAGATCTGTTTATGATTACGGACTAGTTCCCAATAAAGGGAAAACCGCACTTGCAACATCAGTGGTTAAGGATTTCAACTGGCTTCTGGGTTGGGTACAATAGTTTTTTTTTAAATTTAATCTTATGAAAGAGAAATTAATCACATTCCTAATTGTCTTCGCCACTTGTTTCACGTTATTCTACTTGACCCAAGATCGCGATTTTGGACGCTTCGTTTTTATCAGTTCTTTAGTTGCTGTATTCTCGGCGCTTACAGAAAAGCACGTGGTCAGGTTCATTGTCAATTCTGTAAAGAAGATCGTGAAGCCGCAAAAGTAATTTCCGTATAACGTCTTATGAAAGAAAAGTCAATAATCTTTTCAATTATATATGCTGGTACTTTCGCCTTGAATTACTTCTTCGCGTCGGATCGCGATATTGCGGGTATGTTTTTTTTTGTAGGCCCTGGACCGGACGGCAATTCGTGGCACTTACTGAAAAATACATGATCAAGTTTGTCGTTAACACTGTAAATAAAATCGCAAAGCCACATGAGCAAGGCCGCGAGTAAGTGCTTATGAAACAAAATCTGTTAATATTTGCCGTAATGTTTGTCGGCAATTTCACCTTGCTTTATTTCTTCTCGTCAGATCGCGATATTGCGGGGATGCTGTTTGTCAGCGCTGGAACGGCTGTAGTCATCGCGCTAATGAATAAATACCTGAAGAAATATGCTGTCAGTGTTATAAAGAGAATTGTTAAGCCACGCGAGTAAGGCCTTGAAAAAAAGAGATTGGTTTGGGTGCGTCACATCGCCAAGCCGCTGTTTTGTGGGCACCAGTCCCTGAACTTCAGTTCGTAGAAATGGAGACAAGGAACATTTAACGCTGAGTATGAACAAAAAAAGAAGCCTGTCTTAATTTTAAGGCAGGCTTCTTTT
>Ga0224505_10000585_pt1 | contig 24729 bp, 24 predicted proteins | sample SF_Jan12_sed_USG_FD_169102 | JGI IMG/M metagenome (GOLD analysis project Ga0224505, IMG submission 169102) | Sediment microbial communities from San Francisco Bay, California, United States - SF_Jan12_sed_USGS_4_1 | ecosystem: Environmental > Aquatic > Marine > Sediment | place: USA: California... | reverse complement strand
GCTGATCTCGCTCGCACGCACGATCGAAACGTCCCCGCTCACCGTCTTGAGGTGGAGCGGGACGACAGTCCCACCGTCATCGGAGTCAGCTTCCGCATCGTCGAGACCGAGCTCCGACTCGAGATCGCCGGAAACGGTGCCTGCGTCGATCCAGACGCGCGTCCCGCGGCCAACTCCGACGCGAACGTCACCGGACACGGTTTGGATTCGCACCTCTCCCGCCTCGACAGAGCGGACCTCGATGTCACCTGAGGTCGTCGAGAGACCGAGCACCCCGTGGAGAGACCCGATCGTCACGTCCCCGGACACGGCGCGGACGGTGAGCGAGCCGTCGGCGCGTTGGACTGCGAGATCGCCGGACACGGTGGTCAACGACGCCTCTGAGACAACCGTCCCGACGGAGATGTCGCCGCTGGCCGTCTTCACCTGAAGCTTGCCGCGAGCTGTCTCGAGCCTGGCCTCTCCCGAGGCGGTCCTCACGGTGACGTCGCCGAGATCGCCACTGACGCGAAGATCGGTCGAGCCACCCGAAAGCTCGAGGTCCGAGCCAGGTGGGCACGTGATGCGCGTCTCGACGTCCGGCTCACCCCAGGTGATCTGGATCGGCCCCCAACGGATCTTCTCTTTCTGCTCGATGCGAATGGTATGACGACCGTGATGCTCATCGGCCGTCACGGAGACGTCGTCGATCGCGTCGGGGCCGCGACGGCCGAGCGAGACGAGCTCAACGCTCGTTCGCGGCTCGTCGGCCGTCGTGACCACAACGCGTCCACTCGGGAGCTTGATCTGGAGGGAGACGCTCCCGGGAGTCTCGAAGACCGGCATGTCGATACCTACGCCTCGCTCGGCCTGCTCAGGCGGCGAAGTCGGCTGTCGGCGTTGCGCTTGCGCGCCGTGCGAACCCGATCGCCGCAGTCGACGAGCTTGGCATAGTCGAAGGGAAGTGATGTGAGGAACATGGTGCTCTCCTTTCAACCCTGGGCGTAGCCCTGAAGTCGGTTGCGGCTGCGCTTCGATGAGCGGTGATCGACCATCCGCGCGATCGTTCGCACGAGCCAAGCGTTGGTAGAGATGCCTTCGCGGGCGGCTGCGGCCTCGACGCTCACCTTGAGCGACTCCGGGAGACGCAGCGTGATCCGGCCGGAGTGCTCTTCGCCGAAACCGATCGGGCCGGCATCCGGGACCTGGTCCGTGACGACGACGAGCTCTGGATCGCGTCCGGCAAGACGAACCTCGACCCGCCCCGCCTCGAGCTGGCCACCGATCTCGAGTGCGGCTTCGCCCAAGAGGTCGAGAAGACGGAGGTGCAGCGTGGACGCGAGAGCCTCGCTGAGGCGTCTCGCAGCCTCGGCGGTCGCCTCGTCTCCGAGACCGGCCGTCGCTGCAAGGTCTTGCTGGATCGCCTGGATGTGACTATCGAGCTGCATAGTGACTGCACTATGACATCATTAGTGAGGTCTTGTCAAGGTCAAAACCGACACTGCCGTGGCCATGCCCGAATAAGTCCCATGGTTAAGCCAAATTGAGACGATTTCTTAACAGTGCCGGGCACGGTAGGTCAACAAGTGTGCGCCAATGGCCCCACGGAGCGAGTTGCTACGAGAGCTGCCAGACGTCGTTGCGGATGATCGGCGTCGTGTTTCCGGCCGCGTCGCGACCATCGACGTCCACCTCAGGCCCGCCGACCATGAAGTCCGTGTGGATGGCCGACACGTTGACTCCGCGCTCCAGCAACTCGTCCGTGCTCTGATCACCATCGAGGCCGAGGGTGGTTGGGATACCTCTGCCGTACGCGATGTGACAGGTCGCGTTCTCGTCGAAGAGCGTGTCGCAGAAGATTAGACCCGTGCGCTTCACAGCGGACGAACCGTCGACCAGCGCGATCTCGCCCAGGTACCCCGCTTGCGCGTCAACGGCGAGCTGCTCGCGGATGATGTCGGCCCCGGCTGTCGCGCTCACATCGACGATCTTTCCGCCTTCGAACCGAACGACGAGATCGGAGACGCGCGTGCCGGCAGTAACGAGCGGCAGGGTCGAACGAACGAAGCCCTCCGTGCGGCGCCAATCCGGTGTCGTGAAGACCTCTTCGGTCGGAAGGTTCGGGATGTGCTCGATCCCCGTCTCCGTCTCGAACGTCGCGCACATCCAGCGCGACGACCGCAGAAGCCCGACCGTGAGGTCCGTCCCGGGACCGCGGAAGCGGACGGCATCGAAGCCGTGCGCCTCGAGTGCGTCGGCTCTCGCTTGAAGCCTTTCCGTGTGAGCGCGCCATGCCTCGACGGGATCCGGTTCGTCGAGACGGGTAGCCGTGGCGACGGCACCCCAGAGGCGCTCGACGTCGGGCTCGCCGAATATCTGGGTCGCCCAGCCGGCGTTCGGAGCCGAGACGATCGACCAGTTGAAACGTCGCGCTGCGATCGCGCTCCCCATGAGCACGCGTATCTCGCGCGGATCAGCTCGGCCAACGAGTCCCGGATCGAGATCGGCAAGGAGGTCAGGATCGGGATTGCCCGTCAACGCGATGAGGGCCGGGCGCTCGTCTGGCCAACGGCTCATCCAGTCGAGAAGATATGGAGGAGACCAGCCGAGCTCCTCTTCCGGGCCGAGCTCGATCGCGGCACGGCGAAGGTGGAGATCGGAGTAGAGGACGATGACGTGGCGCGCGCCTGCGCGATACGCCTCGCGGGTGACTGCGCGTGCGATCTCCGCGTGCTCGATGAGACACATGACGACCACATCCTGCTCAGGCTGAACGTTCGCGCCGACGCGCACGGTCAGCTCGGCATAGCGTCGAGTGCGTTCGTCTGGAGTCACGAGCGCCCTTCTCTACGTGTGTCGATCAGTCTCCCCAGTCGAAGTCACGCGGACGCCCCGTCCAGAGTGCTTCGTCCAGCGCAGCGCCTTCGACGTTCTCGGCGGTCTGCTCGCCAGGCCACGGGAGCCGCTCGGAGCTGAGCTCGGCAGCAGGCTCGCCGTCCATCGTCTCCTCGATGCGGGCCTGCTCCTCGCTCTTGAAAAGGGGATGGTTCTCGAGCTGGTCACCGTCGAGATAGCGGTCGAGCGGCATCTCTGAGTTGAGGTTCGCGTTCTGACCCTTCAGCTTCAGATGTTCGCGAATCGCGCTTGCGAAACCGGACTCCGTTTCGACGGCAGGGTGATCTTCGAAATCCGACATGGTTCCCCGGGGGGTCGGGAGTCTACCGGAACGTCAGCACAAAGACCCCTGCTAATACCCGATTGTGGCTCGAACCCTCTCGTATGCGAGGATTCCACCATGCCGTTTATCGTCTCCGCGGTCCTGCTCTACCTTGTGAGGCGAGTACGACCGGTGACGGTTGCAGTCGCCATGTTCGAAGCCTGGAAGAGATTGCCGCCTGCACACCGAGAACGGCTACTGACGGCTGCGCGGCGCAACGGCCCACGTGTCGCATCCTCCCTTGTGCGCCGACGCCGGCCGCGCTTCTAGCACTCTCTTGCGTCAGCTCGGGCGAAAGCCCAGCGCCTCGCGAACGATCCGGTCCTGCTCATGGTAGTGCGATCCTGGATAACCCTCGCTAGGACTGGCTCGCCAGGTTCGGCCGATGTACTGGACGGTGACAGCGTGAGGCGGGTGTGCTGCAGCTTCCTCGAGCCGATGTCGCAACGAGCGCCACGCGCCCATGTTCTGTGGTTCCTCCTGCGCCCACACGATCTCGCGAAGCTCAGGGTACGACGCGACGAGGGATGCGACTGCCTCGAGCGGGAACGGGTAAAGCTGCTCGATGCGTGCGACGGCGACGGTCTTCGAGAGACCGCGGAGCTCGTGGCCAACGATGTCGTAGTACACCTTCCCGCTGCACAGGACAAGGCGGCTCGCTGTGTGATGATCAGCCCCCGGATCGTCCAGAACCGGCTGGAACGATCGCAGCGCAAGATCGTCGAGAGTGGACGTCGCCTGCCGGAGCCGGAGCAGGCCCTTGGGCGTCATCACGACAAGCGGCCGCGCGGTCGCGTCCAGCGCCTGCCGCCGAAGAAGGTGGAAGAACTGTGCGGCCGTCGTGCAGTTGACGACGCGGATGTTGTCCTGGGCGGCCTGCTGTAGGAACCGCTCGAGGCGCGCACTCGAATGCTCCGGCCCGTTGCCCTCGTATCCGTGTGGGAGAAGGAGCGTCAGCCGCGACGTCTGGCCCCACTTCGATCGCCCTGACACGATGAACTGGTCGACGACGACCTGGGCGCCGTTGACGAAGTCGCCGAACTGCGCCTCCCACAGGACGAGAGCGTCCGGGGCGGCGATCGAGTAGCCGTGCTCGAACCCGAGGGCTGCGAACTCGGAGAGCGGCGAGTTGTAGATCTCGAAGGAGGCCGCTGCCGCCGGCAGCTCCTGCAGCGGCGTGGAGGTCTCCCCGGTGCGCGGATCGTGCAGAACGGCGTGACGGTGCGAGAACGTGCCGCGCTCGGTGTCCTGCCCCGAGAGGCGAATCGGAATCCCTTCCTCGAGCAGGGATGCAAAGGCGAGCGCCTCGGCGTGCCCCCAGTCGATCCCGCCGTCGTGCATCGCCTCGCGTCGACGCTCGAGCTGGCGGGCGAGCTTCTGGTTCACCTCGAACCCGTCCTTGAGGCGAAGGAGTTGCTCGTTGAGCTCGAGGAGGCGTTCTGCTGGTACAGCAGTGAGAACCGCGGCGCCGGTGTCGGTCCTGATCCGTGCCTCCACGACCGGACCGGGTGCTTCCAACGAAGCCCGAAGCTCGTCGTGAGCGTCGGGGAGTTCCTGAAGCGTCGTCTCCATCAGCCGCCTGGCTTCGTCTTCCTCGAGAACGCCCTCGGCGACGAGACGCGCGGCGTAGGAATCGCGCACCGGCATCTGCTGCGCGATGCGCTCGGCTAAGAGTGGCTGCGTATAGGCCGCCTCGTCCTGTTCGTTGTGCCCGAACCGGCGGTAGCCGACGAGGTCGATCACGACGTCGTGGCCGAACTCGGAGCGGTAGGCAAGAGCGAGCCTAATCGCGGCCAACGCTGCCTCGGGATCGTCGGCGTTGACATGGACGATCGGAACATCGAAACCCTTCGCGAGATCGCTCGAGTAGCGCGTCGACCGACCTTCCGGCGGATCGGTCGTGAATCCGACCTGGTTGTTGGCGATGACGTGGAGCGTCCCTCCCGTCGAGTAGCCGTCGAGCGCGTGGAGGTTGAAGGTCTCGGCGACCACGCCTTGTCCCGCGAAAGAGGCGTCGCCGTGGATGAGAATCGGCACCGCAATGGTCGGATCGTGGATTCCTCCGCCGCGCGAGCGATCCGTTTGCTCGGCCCGCGCCAATCCTTCGATAACCGGATCGACAGCCTCGAGGTGGCTGGGGTTGGCGGCGAGCGTTACCTGGATCTCGCCCGTGCGTGTCGTCCGCGGCTCGGAGGCCGAGAGGTGGTACTTGACGTCGCCGGTGCCGCCCTCGGGATCCGCCACGAGCGCGTCGGCGTTCCGCTCTCCCTCGAACTCGCGCAGAATCGACGAGTACGACCATCCGACCACATGGGCGAGAACGTTGAGCCTTCCCCGATGCGCAATCCCGATGAGCACCTCATGCGCGCCAGCTTCGGCCACGAGCTCGACAGCCTCGTCGAGCATGGGCACCAGAGAGTCGAGACCTTCGATTGAAAACTGCTTCTGACCCAGGAATGCTCGCCGGAGATAGGTCTCGAACGCCTCGACCTGCGCGAGGCGCTCGAGAAGTGCACGTCGCGCGTCACTGGACAACGACGTGTGGAATCGACCGGACTCGATCGCGCGTCGCAGCCACAAACGCTCGGCGTGATCCGAGATGTGCTCGATCTCGTAGGCGATCGTGCCCATATAGACGTCTCGCAACCGTGGAAGGACTTCTGCAAGCGTCCCACCTTCGACGTGAACCCCAAGGAGCTCCGCCGGGATCCGCGCTTGCAGCTCGATCGGCAGCGGGACCTCGAGCTCGGACTCGTCGAGCGCCGGGTCACCGAGAGGCTCCGAGCCGAGTGGGTCGAGCCTTGCGGCGAGATGGCCGTGAGATCGAATCGCGTCGACGAGCGCCATCGCCGCTGCTACTCCGGCGAGGAGCTCCGCATCGGGGGCGCTGGCCGGGACGGCGTCCCGAAGCGCGCCCGACTCCGTGACAACGGCCACGGGCTCGCGGGCAACGTGTTCGGCCTGCAGCTCGACCGCTTGTGGCGGACTGCGCGGTGCCTCGACGAGCGCGACCGAGGGCTGCAGGCCGTTTCCCTCATCCGCGGAGCGACGACCCACGAGGCGCGTCAGGCCCGGAAGGGCCGACAGCACATCCTCGTCCGCGCCCTCGAAGAGTTCGCGCCAGGCGGGATCGACAGCCTCGGGGTTATCGAGGTACTGCTCGAGGAGTTGCCCGACGTAGCCGGTGTTGAGACCGGACGGCTCAAGAGAATGAGGCACGTCCCAGGTTGTAGCAGGGCGGCCTAGAACAACGAGCTGTCGGTCGTGATCGCGATCACCATGCCGAAGAAGAACGCGAGGCCCGAGACTGCGACAGCCACGGCAGCGAAGGTGCGGTGCGCTTCGGTCATGCGCACGGCGACGAGGGCGACCACGACCGCAACGGGAGCGAGCAGACCGGGGGCGCGAGCGAGGGCGACCACAGAGAGCGCGAGGGAGAACGCGCAGAGGAACCCCGCGACCCTGTCAGCGCTCGAGCGCGCGGCGGCTTCCATCAGACGGCCTCCGCTCGCCGAGCGAGAGCCACACGTCCCCGGGGTCGATTCGGGCGCGACCCCGGTCGGACCGATCGCCGACGTCGCCACTCGTCCCAACCGCAGGGAGCGAGCGGGGCGAGCGCTCCCACTTCACCGCCCCCGCCGGTCGGGCGAGGTTCTGCGCGAATCGCCCACCACACGACGGCGGCGAGGTAGATGATCGGGATCTTGAGAACGACGAGCATGAAGATGGCTTCCCACGCGGAGACGGACACGACCCCGGGCAGTCTAACCAGGCGATCCACCGTGTAGCCTCGGGCAGGTCCTTACACAAGCCTCACAACGAAATCGCTAGGGTGCTGGAGCTTTTCCAGCCGCTCTCCCGTCGACTGTGCCGCCCCTCAAGGAGACCCCGTGAGACGCACCGTTCGCCTCATCCTTGCTCTGTTCGCCCTCGCCGCCCTGATGGCACCCGCTGCAGTCGCCGCGGAGCGGATGTGGATCGGGTTTCATGACGACCCGAGCTTCCGCTGGGTCGACAACCGAACGACCCGCATCCAGGCGTCGGCAGACGCGAACGCATCGATCATGCGCTTGCTCGTCCAGTGGAACCTTGCGGCCAAGACGCGGCCTGCCAACGCAGCAGATCCTTTCGATCCGGCGTACATCTTCGACGACGTCGACGAAGCCGTGCGCAGCGCTCAGGACAACGGCGTGGAAGTGATCCTCACGCTCTCCGGGACGCCACGGTGGGCGAACGGCGGCAAGAACTCGAACGTGATGCCTAAGAAGGTCGCCGACTTCACGGCGTTCGCGCGGGCAATCTCGTCGCGATACTCCGGCCGCTTCGAGGGCTTCCCGTTCGTTCGCTTCTGGTCGGTCTGGAACGAGCCGAACCTCCAGCTGTTCCTCACGCCACAATTCAACAGCCGGGGCCGTTCGGTAGCTCCGGCCAACTACGCAAGGCTTTACGCCGCTGCCTACGCGGGGATCAAGAGCGGCAACCGACTGGCACAAGTGGCCATCGGAGAAACATCCGCGCGGGGAAGCGACAAGCCGACAGGACTCCGTCCGACGCATTCGCCTGGCAAGTTCGCCGAGCTCGTCGCCAAAGCAAACCCGAAACTGAAGTTCAACGCGTGGTCGCATCACCCGTATCCGTCCAACCCGAACTCCCCGCCATCGCAACTCGTGAAGTGGCCGAACGTGTCACTCGCGTCGCTTCCCAAGTTCGACGAGAGCCTGAAGAAGTGGTTCAAGCGCAAGTCAGTTCCGATCTGGATCACCGAGTACGGGCACCAGACGAAGCCGCCGGACTCGCTCGGCGTCTCGTACGCGAAGCAGGCTGCGTACATTCAGCAGTCGATCTCGATGGCGGCGGGCTTGCCGTTCGTCGAGATGTTCATCTGGTTCGTGTTCCAGGACGACCAGGGGCAGCCCTGGGAGTCGGGTGTCTACACCGCGGGTGGGTCGCCCAAGGGCACCTCTCCGGCGCGGTTCGCGGTCAGTGCGCGACCGCTCGACGCCCGGAACGGGGTCGTGCTGGTGCGGGGCGGAAGCGTCACGCCACTCGTCAACCTGTACGCCCGACGGTACTGCGCCACTAACACGACGGGGACGCCGATCGGAATGACCTGGCGCGTGTTCCGCGGGGCAAAGCTGATCGCGGTCGGCCAGCAGTCGTCTCCGCTTCGGATCGACTGCACGATCGACGCGAGGCTCCGCTTCAACGCCGTGAAGGGACAGACGTACATCGCGACGTTCGCCTTGAACGACTCGAGCGGTGTCTTCCTCAACCGCCGCCTGACGATCCGCGGCACATAGGGCGAAGCTCAGCTCGCGTGGGCGTGTAAGCGGCGCCTACGCGCTCCACTCGAGAACCTGCATCCCCTCCCACCACTGAGGGGATCCACGATCCTTGCCGCAGACGGTGAGGACGCGCCTCACACGCGGCTGCTCGGCGAGGTAGTCGTCCATGGCGCGAGCGACCTGCTCCCAGTCGGTGTCGTCGACGATGAGCAGCGCCCCTGGTGCAAGCCAGGGCTCGGCAATTCGCAGGCCTTCCATCTGGCCCTCGTAGGTGTGGAGCGCGTCGTAGTACCACACCCCTGCCCTCGCTTCCCCCAGTGCGCCGCCCGGAACGAGCTCGAACACATCGCCAACGATGAGCTCCGACTGGCCGACACCGAAATGTGCGAGGTTCTGCTCGACCCGATCGAGGCTCCCGTCGCGAAAGTCGAAGCTGTCGATGCCGACGAACCGGCGGCGGCCCTCGTTTCCCAGCATTGCCGCAACCAGGCTTGCTCCGTGGAAGACACCCACCTCGACGTAGATCTCGTCCGGCCCGAGACACGACGCGGCGAGGTTGAGGAGGGCGAGGTTGTTCTCCCGCGCCAAGTTCTCCACGTGCTCGACGACCGGCGCGAAGCGTCGGTCGATGGGGTGCTCGGAGTGCGGAAAGTCCTCGAAGAGGTTCGGCAGTTGGGTGAGGAAGCGCTCGGAGTCCACTAAAGGTGGCTCGTCACCCCGGCCAGGCCGGGGTCCTCCGACGGAGGCTCGTACCAGGAGAGGGCGTAGCGCCCATCATCGAGGTCGCGGGCCAGGGTCGAGAGCTTGAGCGGGCGGAAGGTGTCGCACATGACCGCGAGCTCCGTCGTCTCTGCCACGCCGAGCGACTTCTCGGCAAGCCCGGGCTGCGGCCCATGTGGCAGGCCCGACGGATGCAGCGTCACCGATCCGACGGAGATGCCCTTGCGCGACCCGAAGTTCCCGGAGACGTAATAGATCATCTCCTCGGACTGCAGGTTCGAGTGGTGATACGGGATCGGGATCGCCTCCGGGTCGAAGTCGAGCTTCCGTGGGCAGAACGAGCAGATCACGAAGTTCGGACCTTGGAATGTCTGGTGAGACGGCGGTGGCTGGTGGATCCGGCCGGTGATCGGCTCGAAGTCGTGGATCGAGAACGTCCACGGGTAGAGGAAGCCGTCCCAGCCGACGACGTCGAAGGGGTGGTAGTCGAGGACGTATTCCTGAAGCCCACCTCGTACGCGCACCTTGACGAGGTGATCCCCGCGGTCACGATGCGTGTTGAGCTCGGTCGGAGGATGGATGTCTCGGTGGTAGTACGGCGCCCCTTCCAAGATCTGGCCGTACTCGTTGCGGTAACGGCGCGGCACCTCGATGAGGCCCGGCGTCTCGAAGACAACGTAGCGCTGCGGGCCGTACGGGGCGAACCGGTACGTCGTTCCGCGTGGGATGACGACGTAGTCGCCGTCCTTGTAGGGGACATCGCCGAAGATCGTCTCCAACGTTCCCGATCCCTCGTGGACGAAGATGACCTCGTCTCCTTCACCGTTGCGGAAGAAGTAGTCCATCTGCGAGTCGGGCCGACAGAGGGAGATCTCGACGTCCTCGTTCCACATGAGCGTGCGACGGCCTGAGATCTCGTCGCCTTGGGCGGCGATGTCATAGGTGTTCATGAGCAGGTGCGCGTGCTTCTCCGGAACCCACTCCTCACGCTCGATGCGTGTGAACGCGCCAAGCTCCTTCACGCGGCAGGGCGAGACGAGGTGATAGAGGATCGACTCGTTCCCGGTGAATCCCTCGAGCCCCATCACCTCCTCGGTGAGGAGGGTTTCGTTCTCGCGGAAGACGATGTGACGCTTGCGCGGCACGTCGCCGCGGCGCTGGTAGAAGGGCATGGCCGTCCCTTTCGGAGTCGTTGGGACAGGTTCTATCGCACCGCGTCGGGAAGCGGCGGACGGGGAGCGCGTCGCGTGCCCCGTCCGCCTGAGAAATCGCTACGCGCCAGGCATGGAAGCGTTCGGATCGTTCTGCCAGATGCCGAAGTCGTTGCCTTCCGTGTCCTTGCAGATCGCGAACCAGCCCATGCCCGGCACCGGCATAGGATCTCCTGCTTCACCGCCGAGTTCGCGCACGCGCCCGGAGCCGATGCTGACGTCGTCGACGTCGAAGTACACGCGCGTCCCGCGCTTGTCACCGTCGGCGCCGTAGATCGCGCCGCCCGTCGCCTCAGACAGCTGAGTCATGTGGTATTCCGTCGGCGACCCGGGGAACTCCTGAAACTCCCATCCGAAAAGGCCGCCCCAGAACTCGCGCGCCTTCGCAGTGTCCCCGGCCGGGATCTCGAAATGGACCATCTGGCCTGCCATGCGTTCTCCTCTCGTCGTCGCAGCTGGTCGAGCTCGACCTCGACCTCTTCCATTCAATACGACGACGAACGCGCGGTGACGGTTTCGACATCCCTCGCAATCAGCCGATGAGCCCGTTCGCGTCAGCTCGTGTCCCGGACATGTGCACAGCGAGTAAGCGACACGGGCGTTTCGTGATGGAGCCAGCCGGGCTCGAACCGGCGACCTTCTGGCTGCCAGCCAGACGCTCTCCCAGCTGAGCTATGGCCCCTGAGTACGTTTCAGTCTAGCGTCAGCCTGCAGCGAGCTCGATCGACGGGACGTCGCTCCACAGCTCCTCGAGCCGGTAGAAGCCGCGCGTCTCGGGCGTGAAGAGATGGAGCACCACGTCGAGGTAGTCGGCGACGATCCAGCTCGCATCCGTCACCCCGGCCGTCGACCGCGGGAGCACGCTGTGGTCCTTTTTGAGCACTCCGGCGACTTCGTCGTAGATCGCCTTCGTCTGCCTCGAGTTTCGACCCGTTGCGATGACGAAGAAGTCGGTGAAGTCGCAGACGCCCCGCATGTCGAGGATGGTGACGTCGCTCGCCAGCTTCTCCTCGCAGAGCGCGGCGGTTCGGCGGGCTTGTTCGAGTGGCTTCAGCGCGGTCTCTTTCTTCCTTTCGGCTTGCATCCAAGTCTACTCGGCGCTCGCATAGAGGCCCAGTCGCACGATCGCGTCGGCGACTTGTACGGGCACGAGCCCGTCGATGCTCTCGCCTCGAGCGACCTTCTCGCGAATCTCCGAGGACGAGACCGGGATCGCCGGCATCTCGAAGCTGAGAATGCGCTCGTCGGGCGCTGCCAGGCGTCCGCGAGCCTCGCGGACGCTCTCGTCGGCGACACCCGGCCGCATCGCGACCGCGAGATGCACGAGCTCGAGTACACGTTCCGGGCGCTTCCAGCCCGCAAAGTCGGTGAACTCGTCGGCGCCGAGGATGAAGACGGCGTCGTCGATCCTGCGCTCCTCGAGCGAGTCCACGGTGCGGGAGTGTCTATCGAGCTCGACCCGCGCGCTCGGGATGTCCTCGAACGCGAGAAGTGTGAGCTCTAGCCGCGTCGCGGCCGGAGTGGTCGCCCGCTTGTGGCCAGGTTCTGCGACGACGAGCACGAGGAGCGCCTCGAGTGAGAGTTGCTCCATGGCGGCGCGCGCAAGCTCCACGTGGCCGACGTGCGGAGGATCGAAGACCCCGCCCAGAAGCCCTATTGCCACTCGAGGATCTCCTCGCCGACCTCGACTTCGGCACCTCGTTTCACACCGATCCGCCGCAGAGCCTCCTCGAGCTCCTCGGGCGAAGGCGGCGTGCCGACCACGCGATAGCCGCGATCCGTGCGATAGATGCGAAACCGCGGCCCGCGCCTCGCGCGGGGGCGGTACTCGAGGAACTCGGGCACGAGCTCCTCGATCGGAGGCTCGACGCCCTCGACCGGGCAGAGCTCGAACAGCGCTCGCTTCAGATCGTCGATGCCTTGGCCGGTCGCGCACGAGGTCGAGATCACTCGGACGATTCGATCGTCGCGCACGGTGAACTCAGCGGGCTCCGCGAGGAGGTCGGCCTTGTTCAGGACAACGACTTGCGAGCGTTCGTCGAGACCTGCGCCGTAGGCAGAAAGCTCTCGGTCGATTGCATCGAACCGCTCCTCCAGATTCGCCTCGGACGCATCCAACACGTGAAGGAGCAGCCGCGCGCGCTCGAGATGAGCGAGGAACTGGTGCCCGAGCCCTGCGCCTTCCGCGGCCCCCTCGATCAAACCTGGCACGTCAGCGACGGTGAGTTGTCTCGCGTCCGGGCCGTCGACGACCCCGAGAGTGGGCTCGATCGTCGTGAAGGGGTACTCCGCAACCTTTGGCGTCGCATTCGAGATGCGCCGCAGAAGAGAGGACTTGCCCGCGTTGGGAAACCCCGCCAGCGCAGCGTCGACGACGAGCTTGAGTTGAAGGGCGAGGTCGATCTCGTCTCCGGGTACGCCCGTCTCGGCGAAGCGCGGGGTCTGCCTAGTCGGCGTCGCAAAGCGCGCGTTCCCGCGCCCACCCTGCCCCCCGCGCGCCACGACGAGCCGGGTGCCGGGCGACGTCAGATCCGCAACGAGAGCTCCTTCGGCGTCGAGCACCTGTGTGCCGACGGGAACGCGGATCTCGACCTTGTCTCCGTCTGCGCCGTGCTTCTTGCTGCCTCGGCCGTTGCCACCACGGCCGGCACGGAGGATCTTGACCCGCTGGTACGCGGACAGATCGCGAAGCGCGGCGTCCGTGATCACGACGACGTCGCCTCCGCGTCCTCCGTCACCACCGTCGGGGCCGCCCTTCGGCACGAACTTCTCGCGCCGGAAGCTGAGGCCGCCGTCGCCGCCACGGCCAGCTTCGACGTGGATCTGGGCTCGGTCGTGGAACATGGCTCGGCTCGGAGCCGAGCGTCCTGGCTACGAGTCCGTCGCGGCCGCGACGGAGATGTAGCGCTTGTCGCCCGATGTACGGAACTCGACCGTGCCCTCGCGAAGCGCGAAGATCGTATGGTCGCGGCCGAGGCCAGCGCCCTGACCGGGGCGGAACTTGGTCCCCCGCTGGCGGACGATGATCATCCCAGCTCTGACCTGCTGTCCGGCGAAGATCTTGACGCCGAGTCGCTTCGATTCCGAGTCGCGACCGTTGCGCGATGAACCGAGACCTTTCTTGTGCGCCATTAGGATTCTCCTCCCTGCGCGGCTCGGGCCGACTCAAGAGCTGCGATCGCGCCTTTCCGCTTGCCGTGCTCCTGTTCGTACGCGAGCGCGGCGTCGAGCGCACCGGAGTCCCATCCGCCCGTCGACGACTTGATCTCCGCGATCGTCATGTCCGCATACCCGGCCGGGAGCGCGGACGGTACCTCGGGTGCTGCGGGAGCTTCTTTCGACGTCTCCACCGGCTCCGGCTCCGCCTTCGGCTTCGGCTTCGAAGCCGCCCGGGCAGGCTTGCCACCGATGGACTCGATCTGGATCTGGGTCAGCGAGGCGCGGAAACCGGTGTGCTTGCGATAGCCGGTGCGCTTCTTGTACTTGCCGATCCTGATCTTCGGGCCCTTGACGGCACCGAGCACCGTGGCGGTCACCTTCACGTCAGTGGGTTCGAGTATTGGAGCGTCGTCGCCGCCGACGAGCAGAACGGTGGGGGTGATCGTCGCCCCCTCGTCCTGAGCGAGTCGATCGACGAGCAGCCGCTCGCCCTCGCGGACGCGGTACTGCTTCCCGGCAACCTTGATGATGGCGTAGGTCATGGAATTGAAGACAGTGCTGGGCTCAGACTCAAGTCCGACCCCAGCGCAGTTTTTGCAAGCGGGCGTGTGGCCCGCGAAGCCGCCGCATGATAGCGGACTAGGGCCGCTGCGAGCGCGAGTCGAAGTCCCCGATCCACTCGGACATCGGTACGTACTCAGGGATCGTCTCTTCTGTGCTGCGTCCCGGCACGCCAGCGGCCTCTCCATCGATACCCGGATCGGGCGCTTCGATGGTGGACTCGCCAGGTTCAGCGACCGCAACCAACTCGACCTGATCGCCATTCGTCGAAGGCTTGCGGCGATTTCGCCCGCCTCGTGATCCGCGCCGGGAGCGCTTGCGCTTGGGCTGCCCGTCTGCCGTGACCTCACCGTCTGCCGGGACATCACCCTCGGTCGCTGCGTCCACGGTGGCATCCGGCTCGGCCAGAACAGTGACCGCGACTGCGATCGGGGCCACTTCGGGCTCGCTTTCGGACGGTGGGACGTGGATCCTCGGTCTTGGCTTCGGCTTGGGCTTCGATGCGGCCCTGGGCTTGGGTTTCGGCTGCTGCGCCAAACTATCTGCCGCCGCGTTCTCGGCCGTGGAATCCGCCGTGGACTCCGAAGTGGAGGGCTTCTTTCGCCCGCGGCCACCCCGCGTTCCGCGCCGAGTCCGCTTCTTCGGCGGCTGTCCCTCATCGAGAACGGCATCCTGCGCCTCGCCGTCGGCGAGCGGTGCCTCCTCGATCGCGGCGTCGGCCGAGACTTCGGCGACTGCAACCACCTCGGCCGCTGCTCCGTCCTCGACGGCGAGTTCGCCTTCGGCTTCCACGTCCACGTCGACTTCGACTTCGACTTCGACTTCGAGAGCAGGCTCGACCTCAGGCTCATCGGCCGTTTTCTTGCGGGTTGGCGCGCGCATGGGGCGCTCGGCTTCCGCTTCAAATGTGATCGGCGCCGGTGCGACGATGTCTTCTGCGGGCATTGCATACGCCGTGCCTTCGAGCGCGCGCCCGATGAGTGCGGTGACCTTCTTCCCGACGAGCTTCGCCGCCCCGGCAACCACCACTTCATAGTCTCCGACCTTGCCGACGCCGGCCGTCGCGTCGTGCAGCCCAACCTCGACGAGCTTGAGATTGATGGATGCACCCTCCTCGACAGGAGCCGGGGGCCGGAGTGTCTCGAGCTTTCCTTGCCCCAGAATGTCGAAATGATCGAGGTGGACATGGCCGTTGCCGGTGGCGGGCGTGAGGAAGAACCGACGTCGCGCAGCCGCCTCGATCTCCGCGAGTCGGCCCCCGCCCGGGCCGGCGATCAACGACAGGACGCGCGGATGAACGGCGACATGGAATGCCTGGACCCGTGATCCCTTCGCGATGGCCCGCATCTTTCGCTCGATCTCGAGGGCTTGCGTCGCATCGGAAACCACGAAGCCGTCGCCGGCGCACACTGGGCAGCGGCTCGTCAGGATCTCACGCGGACCGTCGGTGACGTTCTGGCGCGTCATCTCGACGAGCCCGAGTGGCGAGATCTCCACGACGTAGGTCTTCGTCCGGTCGCGTTCGAGCTCGCCACGGAGCTCCTCCTCCACCGTCGCGCGGTTCTTGGGATTCGCCATATCGATGAAGTCGATGACGATGATCCCGCCGATGTCGCGGAGACGGAGCTGGCGCACGACCTCCTTCACCGCCTCGAGGTTGTTCTTCACGATCGTGTCCTCGAGCCGGCCTTGCGCGCTCTTCCCGCGAGAGCCCACGAAGCGCCCGGTGTTCACGTCGATCACGGTGAACGCCTCCGCATAGTCGAAGACGAGATACCCCCCGGAGGGGAGGTCGACTCGGCGCTCGAGCGTTGAGCGAATCTCCGCGTCGACGCCCGAGGCCTCGAAGAGCGGCGCCTTCTCGCGATAGCGATGGACGCGCTCGATCATGTGCGGGGAGGTCTTCTTCAGATAACTGACGATGCGCCGGTGCGTGCGATCGTCGTCGATCTGCGCGCCGACAAAGTCGCCGGCGAAGAGATCTCGGACGATGCGCAACGGAAGCTCGGCCTCTTCGTAGACGAGCGCTGGCGCAGTAGCGCCCTTGGCCTTCGCCTGGATGGTCTTCCACAAACGCTGGAGAAAGACGAGGTCGCGTTCGATGTCCTCCGCCGACGCTCCCTCGGCAGCCGTGCGCACGATGATGCCTCCGCCTTTGGGATCGAGCTTCCTCACGATCTCCTTGAGACGCGTGCGCTCCGCGTCCTCGAGCCGACGAGAAACGCCTGAGCCCTCGCCGTTGGGGACATAGACGAGGAAACGTCCTGGCAGTGAGATCTCGGTGGTGAGACGGGCGCCCTTCGACTTCATCGGATCCTTCACCGCCTGCACGAGGAGGGTCTGCCCGCGCTTGATCAGGTCCTGGATCTTGCGCGCTCCCTTGCGGCCTTCGAGCTCCGGACCGACGATCTCGTCCACGTACAGGAAGCCGTTCTTCTCGAGCCCGATCTCGACGAACGCCGCCTCCATCCCTGGGAGAACGTTGTCGACGATGCCTAGGTAGATGTTCCCGGCGATCGATCGGCGTTCGGGTCGCTCCAGATAGACCTCGGCGACTCGGTCGTCCTCGAGAATCGCGACTCGCTGCTCACCCACGTCGACGGAGATGAGCAGCTCCCGCTTCGCCGCGGGCAGGGGGGCCCGCTTCGTCGGCGTTCGTCGACGACTGCTTCGTTGAGAGCGCTTGTCGGTCTTGCGCTCGGTCTTTCGTTCGGTCGGTCGCTCGTCCTTGCGGATCGGACCGGCGGGACCGGCAACCGAAGGCCTGTCGTCGGTTTTCTCAGAAGTCTCTCCGGCAGCCTGTGCAGCTCCGGGTCTCTTTCTGCCGCGCCCTCCACGACTTCCGCGGCGGCGCCTCTTCCTCGGACCCTCGGGCGCATCCTGCGCCTCCGTGGGCTCCGGTGCCTGGGGCTCAGGCGGTGCTTGTACCTCGATGGCAACGGCTTCTTGAGCCGCGGCCTCTTCCTGTTGTTTCTTTCCAGTGCGAAACCAGCGTAGTGCCAAGGTTCAATTCTCCTCTTTCTGTCGCGCGCGGGCCCCGGAAAGCCACCGGCAGGTCCGGCCTCGCGCTGCGTGGATTCAAGACATCGGTCAACATGACCTGCCGCCACCGTAGCAGTCGCGGCGACCGGGGCCCCCTCGGCGAGGGGTCAACTTCGAGGTCAGGCCGCAGCAGGGCGTAGACGAGCGCGACGTGCGCGGACGCCACGCAGGCGTTGAGAGAGGCGTGCCCAGGCCCACGGCTCGACCTCGGCATACCGCGTCTGGGTCTGGCCGCGCGTCGACTCCAGGTACTCGAACCACGCATCCGCCTCTTCGAGCTGCAAGAGCTCTTCGGCCAGCTCGGTGTTCGGCATCGTCCCTCCCATCGGCATGGTCGGGGCGCATCCTAGGACCAGGTCCGGACGGCATGATCGCGGGGGGGACGACGTTTCCCCCCGCGTGCCCCCTTCCTCTTGGCGGGGCATAGAGGACGCGCGCTTGGCCTCCCGGCCGGCTGAGCCGGCCTCCCGCCGCAACGGCTTGTCTGTCCAGCGACGCTATCCGGGCGGGATTCGTGATTCGAGTAGCCGAAGGGCTTTCGCGAGCGCCCACGTTCCCGCTGCGGCCACGGCTGCATCTGCCAGCGGAACCGGAAGCACCTGTCTTGCCGATCGAGCGACTCCGCGGAACGCGAACCCGGAAGCGAGGGCGAGCGCGGCGCCACCAGCCACGAACGGCATCTCGTCCGATCCGGCCGACCCTGTCGTGGCCGCGCGAAGCCGAGCGAGCATGCGAACCTGCTCGAGGGCTATCAACGGCCGGGCGGCGCCCTTATTCGTTCCCGCAAGGCCGAGCAAGGCCGAGCGCGAGACGGCGCGACGCACGACGCCGTGCGTGACCGCGCACTTCAGCTCCGGAACACGCGAGGCAAGAAGTGGCCCGTGCTCGGAGGCCTCGACGATCCGGTCGGTGATCTCACGGAGGGGAAACCCTTCCCCGGCGCGACATTCGACGACGAACGGAGAGAGGACGTACGGCCGCGTCCAGTCGGCTTGAGGCCAGAGCTGAACGACGACCACGGGAGTCCTACGTTGATCCGCCGAGCGGACGAACGACTCGTCAGCCTCCGAGGGCTCTCCTGCGAGCACGCGGACGAGCACGTCCGCTGTGGGCGCCGGCGCTCCGTCGTCGACGACGACCGCGCCGGCAGAAGCACCCGCGCCGAGCTCCTTGGCCAGCTGCTCGGCGAGCATGCCACTGACCACGATGGGGCCGGCGCTTGCCGGCGAGAGCTCGTCGCGCGCGGTCTGCACGACGCTCCGCGCCTCGTACGCCAATGCTCGGAGGCCCGCGGCGCTCAAGAGGGTCGCCTCGCCGCGAGCTCGCCCCGGGCGTGGATGCCCTGAAGAACGCCGATCAGCACCAAGTTCGCCACCATCGACGAGCCACCGACCGTCACGAACGGGAGCGGAATGCCCGTCACCGGCGCAACGCCCATGGTCATGCCGACGTTCACGAAGATCTGGAAGAGGAAGGCGAACACGAGTCCGCCCGCGACCACGGCCCCGTAGAGATCCCCAGCCACGGTCACGACTCGCAGGCCCCGCCACACGACGAGCAAATAGAGCAGGAGCAGGATCGCCGAGCCCACGAATCCACGCTGCTCTGCAAGCGACGCGAACGCGAAGTCGGTCGCGTGCTCCGGGAGGTAGTCGAGCCGCGTCTGACTCGCCTCGACCACACCGCGCCCGGTGAGACCACCAGAACCGACGGCCGTGATCGACTGGTTCAGGTTGTAGGTGATCCCGCCGGGGTCGGCCCCTGGATCGAGCGTGAGACGCGCGGCCTGATACGGCTTGAGCACCTGGATCCCGGCCCCGGGAAGCAGCCAGAGCACCGAGGAGACCCCTATGACACCGATGGCGACCAGCGCGAGAAGCTGGCGCCAGCGCACACCGACGAAGAAGAGAACGGCGAACAGCGCGGCCGAATACACCAGGGCCGTACCCAGGTCGGGCTGAAGGAAGACGAGCAGGATCGGAGCCGCGCCCAGGCCGATCGCCGTGAAGATCGTTCGCCAGCGTGTGACCCGTCCGGCGCGATCGACGAGGAACCCGGCGATGGCGAGCACGAACAGGACCTTCCCAAGCTCCGACGGCTGGAATTGGATGAAGCCGAGATCGATCCAGCGCTTGGACCCGCGAATCGTCTCCGCAGCGACGAACACGACGATCATCAGCCCGAGCGTCGCGCCGTACACGAGCTGCCAGTGACGTCTGGCGAGATCGACAGGCACGACGGCAGCGACGAAGAGGCCCGCGATTCCTATCGCGGCCGCGACCCCCTGGCGCACGACGTAGTAGCTCTCGTCCCCGGGTACGTCGTAGCGGGTGATTCCCGCGATGACCCAAAGTCCGTAGCCGACAAGCGCGAATGCGGTCGCGAGCAGGATCCAGTCGAGGCGACGGACGAAGGCGATGGGCGCAGCCTCCGCTCGGCCGGAGGCGGTGTGAATCCGTGGTTGCTGCGCGAGCTCGATCATCAGTCCGTGTCCACGACGACGGTCGGCGGCGCCTTGACGCCGAAATACCGCTCGAACAGGCGCAACGCGGCGGGCGCGGCGGCGCTCGATCCGTGCCCACCATTCTCGATCAGCGCGCACACGACGAGCCTCGCCGCGTCGGATGGGCCCCAGCCGCACCACCACGACTGGTCTTCGAGGTGGTCGCTCGGATAGCCGGGAAGCGGCACGACCTTCTCCGCGGTGCCCGTCTTGCCCGAGATCGGCACTGAGTAGTTGGAGAAGACCCCCGAGGACGTCCCGGTCACGGAGTGCGTGGCCAGATAGAGGCCGTCGCGAACCGCAGACAGCGCCGCAGGATCGACACCGGAGGGCTGAAGCGGACGCGGTGCGAAGCGGCGCAGCACGACTCGCGGCGACCCCTTCCCGCCTGGTTGTTCGACGTCCGAGACGAGATGCGGGGTCACGATGCTGCCCCCGTTCGCGAGCATCGCGTAGAAGGCAGTCAGCTGAAGCGGCGTGACCAGAAGATCCTTCTGTCCGATCGCGAGCTGGATCGAGTCTCCCGGGTTCCAGGCGCGATCCCAGTCACTCTCGAACGTCTTGCGTCGCCACTCGGGCGTCGGCAGGAGCCCGTCGGCCTCGCCACCGATGTCGAGACCCGTGGCGCCCCCAAATCCGAACCGGCGTGCCCACTGCTGCATGCCACCGCGACTCTCGGAGCCTCCCTCGTAGAACCGGTTCCCGATCTCGTAGAAGTACGTGTCGCACGATTCGGCCAGCGCCTCCGGCAGGGTCATCAGGCGGTTCACGTACGGGTTCCAGTTCCTGAACTCTTGGCGGTCGAGCCCGTACGTCGCGAAGGGCGTGCATCGCAGCGACTCGTACGGCGAGAACACGTGTTCTTGCATGCCTGCGAGCGCAGTTACGGGCTTCCATGTCGATCCCGGCGGATAGAGGCCCGCGAGCGCGCGGTTCAGCCCGGGATAGTTCGCACGGCGCGCGACCTCCTCGTCGAGCAGAGGCTCGAGCTTCTTCGGATCGACGCGACCCACGTAGACCGACGGCTTGTACGTCGGCGCAGACGCCATCGCGAGCACGGCACCATCGCGTGGATCGAGCGCGACGATCGCACCTCCATTGGCAGCCCACTTCTTGTTCTGATGCGCGAGATCGATGCCGTACGCGAGCGCTTCCTCTGCCGCTCGCTGCAGGCGCATGTCGAGAGTCAGCCGGAGTGCGTAGCCGGGCCTTGCCTCCTGTCGCAGCTCGAGTGGAGACTGCGGGCGACCAAGAGAGTCGACGCGGATCTGCGCCAGTCCCGCCCGGCCTCGCAGATACGAGTCGTATGCCGACTCGATGCCGGCTTTGCCGATCCGATCGCCGCCTCGGTAGCCATCTTGGCGAAGGCGCTTGAGCTCTTCAGGTGAGATCTCGCCGGTGTATCCGAGAATCTGAGCGGCGAGCGCGGCGTATGCGTAGTCCCGAAGGTAGATCTGCACGATCTCGACTCCTGGAAACTCCGCCTGATGCTCGTACAGGTAGTTGACCTGGTCCTCGCCCACCGACGTCTTGACCGTGATCGGGCTCAGAGGATCTCCACGCCGATCCTCGACCTCGCGTGCGAGCGCCCTTGGCGGGACGTTGAGGACGCTCGCGAGACGCTGGACGAGCTCGTACCGACCTTCCTTCGGCATGTCCCCGACCCAGAGCTGAACAGCGGTACCGGCAACGTTCGAGACGACGACACGTCCTCGACGATCAAGAATCGGGCCCCGCGGCGCCTCGACTCGCACGAGCCGGAGCTGATTGTCCTGAGCCGCGCTCAGATGCTCGTCGCCAGAGAGCACCTGCAGGGACCAGAGCCGGAAGAAGAGGACCGCGAACGTGACCAGCGCGACGACACCGAGGATCGCAACTCGCAGCGCGAGCTGCGGCGTGAGCCGATGTGGCTCGTGGACTCTCGGGTCCGGCGGAAGGAAGCGCCCAGATGGAGCTCGCTTCGGTTGGTAGGGATTCGAGCTCATGGGCCACCCTCCGGCGCGTGACCGTGGAGGGCGGTGGGGAAGGCGAGAAGCGCCCCCGGGGGAAACATGGTTTCCCCCGCGAACGCGAGCCGAAGACGAGCGTCGCTCATCCTAAGAGGACCTCGACCTCGCGCGATGACTCGGTACGCTCTCCCTCGCCAACCATACGCCGGACAAGCGCACACAGCGGAAGCGCAAGCACGAGGTTCAGCGCGAAAGCAGGCATGAGCGCGGTTACGAGCGCCTGATGTGCGGCAACCTCCTCGCCGAGCATGTAGTGGAGCACGTAGCCGAACAGGCCGGCGGCGAGGGTGACCGTGCCGACCGCAATCACGGGCGCGAAGCGCCGGTCGCGCCCGGTCGTCTCTCCGTATCGCCCTGCCCAGAACCCGGCGAGAGTGAGGACGAGCGACGTGATTCCCATGGTGTCGAGCGTCAAGAGGTCGACGACGAGGCCGCCCGCGAACCCGAAGACGGCGCCCGGCACCGACCCGCGAACGAGCCCGACCGCGACCACGACGACGAGGAGAACGTCCGGCGCGCCGCCGCCGATGACGAGAGACGAGACGATCACCGTCTGCAGCATCGCCGCGAGAAAGACGACGAGCGTCGCTCGCAGAACCGCCTCTGCACTCACCGGCGACGCTCCGTGGGAACGAGCACGAGCACCGCGTCGAGAGACCCGAAGTCGACGAACGGGTCGACCTGTACCTGTTGGAACAGATCCGTATCGGTCTGCCCGACGCTCGTCACCTTGCCGATTGGAATGCCCTTGGGATAGAGGGAGCTGAGCCCGCTCGCGCGCCAGCCGGCAGTGACGATCTCGTCGCCGACCGTGACTCGATCCTGCTTGCGCACCCGATCGAGGACGAGTGTTTCTCGGGTGCCGCGCGCGTGCCGCACGATTCCCGGCGCGCTCGTGCGCAGGTCGATCGCCGAGGCCGCCGCCTCCTCGTCGATCAGCAGCTGTACGCGCGCTGTATTTGGGGTCACGCGGGTCACGAGGCCGACGAGGCCGTCCGCGGTGACGACGGGATCGTTGACGCGAATGCCGCTGCCGGAGCCTGCCGCGAGAACGATCGCCTGCGTGAATGCCCCGGCCGGGCGACCGATGACCTCAGCGGCTACCGGATCGAAGTCGCCGGGAAACCGAACACTGTCGACGTAGGTCAGCAAACGTCGGAGGTAATCGTTCTCCTGGCGCGCGAACTCGCTCTGAATTGCGCGCTGCCGGAGCTCCCTGTTCTCGACCCGCAGCCGCTCGGCATCGGAGCGGGCGTCGAGAAGGCTTTCGATCCAGCCATACCCATCACGAAACGGCTGCGCGACGCGCTCGAAGCCCACGGCAAACGGCCGCAGGACAGTCGACCCGGCGGACTGGACGCTCGCCACTGGACCGTTCTCTCCCGAACGAAACGACAGCGTGATCAGTACGAGCGACAGGAGAACGAGCACGCCCACCGCTGAACGGCGGCGAAGAGAGCCTGCGCCGCGTGAGGAGCTTGTGGTGGTCGGGATGCGCCGGACGGTCAGGCCCAGCGCCGCCGATCGCGGGCTGCGATGCCGGGGCATGACAGGCCAGTCTAGCGAGCATCCAAGCGGTTTCCCCCTCTCGCGACGGCGTTAGCGCACCTGCAACAGTGCGGCGTCGCACGCTAAGCCGCAATCGCGGACTTCCGGCTGGGCGAAGATCCCTGAGGGCGGCCGCTGCGCTGGCGCGGCGGCGTGTTACTCAGAGCATCTGGTTAGCGCAGCAGCCCGTTGCGGCGGGCTCGACTTCGATTCGCGCGATGGATGACGTCGAACTCCTCGAGGCTGCGCCCGGAGCCGACGGCGACGCAGGTCAGCGGACTCTCCGCGAGATGCACGGGGATCTGCGTCTCGGAGCGAACGCGCTCGTCGAGACCTTGCAGGAGCGCACCTCCGCCGGCGAGCACGATCCCCCTGTCCATGATGTCGGCCGCAAGCTCGGGCGGCGTCTTGTCGAGCGTCGACTTGATCGCGTCGATGATCTGCGTCACAGGCTCGTCGAGCGCACGCCGGACCTCCTCCGACGAGATGATCACGGTCTTCGGCAACCCGGTGAGCATGTCGCGCCCGCGCACCTCGGCCGACAGCTCCTCCTTTAAACGATACGCAGAGCCGACCTCGAGTTTGATCTCCTCGGCAGTCTGTTGCCCAACGAGGAGCTTGTACTCCTTCTTGATGTGATTGACGATCGCCTCGTCCATCTCGTCGCCGCCGACTCGCATGCTTTGGGAGACGACGATTCCGCCGAGCGAGATGACTGCCACCTCGGTCGTACCGCCGCCGATGTCGACGATCATGTTCCCAGTCGGCTCCGCCACGGGAAGCCCAGCGCCGATCGCCGCAGCCATCGGCTCCTCGATGAGGTATGCCTGCCGTGCACCGGCCGAGAGCGTCGCCTCCTCGACGGCACGCTTCTCGACGCCCGTCACACCGGAGGGCACGCACACGACGACGCGCGGGTGCGCAAAACGGTGCTGGTGCACCTTCTGGATGAAGTGGCGGAGCATCTGCTCGGTGACGTCAAAATCGGCGATGACGCCGTCCTTCAGCGGGCGAATCGCAGAGATCGTCCCGGGCGTACGTCCGAGCATCCGCTTCGCCTCGACTCCGACCGCGTGCACCTCACCCGTGCGCTGATCGATCGCGACGACCGAGGGCTCCGAGAGCACGATGCCGCGACCGCGCACATAGACGAGCGTGTTCGCGGTGCCGAGGTCGACGGCCATGTCGCGGCCGCCGAAGCCGGTAAGGGACTTGAACCAGGCCATAAGGGGAAACGAGTCTACCTTCAGCGCGGGGGAACCCATGGTTTCCCGGCGAGCCCCCCTTTGCGTCTTTGCAGGGATTTCTCGCTGCTGGCCTACGGGCGAAAAATCGCCCTTCGGCCCTCGGCCTGAGATCACGGACTAGCTGTAGTTCCCAGACACGTTGTTGACAGCGTGAAGCGTCACTGAGCCCTCCTAGGGTGCGGCTTGTCGAAGAGTCGCAACCGAAGGAGGGCTCTTGTGGATCTTCATGCAAATGCGGTCCTGGCCGT
>Ga0224505_10000584_pt1 | contig 24754 bp, 21 predicted proteins | sample SF_Jan12_sed_USG_FD_169102 | JGI IMG/M metagenome (GOLD analysis project Ga0224505, IMG submission 169102) | Sediment microbial communities from San Francisco Bay, California, United States - SF_Jan12_sed_USGS_4_1 | ecosystem: Environmental > Aquatic > Marine > Sediment | place: USA: California... | reverse complement strand
GTACACCGTGCTGCGGCAGATCGCCGCCGAGGAACTCGGACTGCCGTACGAGGATGTAGACATCACGCGGCCGGACACCGACGTGCATCCGCATTCGCTGGGCGCGCTGGCCAGCCGCGTCACCTACGTCGCCGGCAATGCCGTCAAACGCGCCGCGGCTGAAGCGCACAAACAGCTGATGGCCGCCGCCGCTGAACAATTCAAAAAGCCGGTCGAAGATCTGACGATAATCAATGGCCAGATCGGCCCGCGCAAAGGCGGCGAGACCGAGTTCAAGCCCGTCAGCGCCATCGTGCGCGCCAACATCTACAAGCGCAACGGCGAAGCCATCGTCGGCGTCGGCAACTGGGACAACCCGTCCGAATTCCCGGACCACAGCCGCTACGGCAACGAGTCCGGCGCTTACAACTTCGCCGCGCAAGCCGTCGAAGTCGAAGTCGATCGCGGCACGGGCCAGGTGCAGCTCAAGGAGATTTCCGCGGTTGTCGATTGCGGTACGGTCATCCACCCCTCAGCGGCGCAGGGTCAGGTTGAAGGCGCGGTCACGCAGGGCATCGGCCTCGCGATGATCGAATACTTCGACTGGCACAACGGCACGCCCACCGATCCGCAGTTCATCGACTACCCGCTACCCTCGGCCGATTTTGTACCGAAAATCCATGTCGGCTTCGCCGATTCCTATGAACCCTCGGGCCCCTTCGGCGCCAAGGGTCTTGGCGAGATCGGCCTTGACGCCATTCCCGCCGCGATTGCCAATGCCATCGCCGATGCCGTGGGCGTGCGGATTCATGAACTGCCGATCACTGCGGAAAAAATTCACCGGGCGCTGCATCCTGACCTCTATGCCGACGAGCCAAAAACCCCGCCGGCAGCTCCCAAGAGCAGCGTCTGGACACGCGTGTCCACGACCGGCAAGCCCTCGGGTACGCGGCCGTTCAAACCCGAACTGCTGATCCCGCAGACGCTGGACGAGGCGATCGGGCTTTACGCTGCGGGCGAAACCGCAATAGTGTCCGGCGGCATGTCGCATGCAATCCGGCGCGAACGCGGCGGTTATCCTCAGGCGAAGCGACTGCTCTACACCGGACGCATCCCGGAACTGTTGCGGGTCGGCATCGACAGCAAAGGCACGCTGCGCGCGGGCTCCGCTGTCAACCAGCAGACACTGCACCAGCTGTCCGGACTGCGCAAAGGCTGGCAGGCCGTCGCCGAGGCGCTGGATGCTGCCGGACATGTGCGCGTACGGCGCATGACCACGGTAGGCGGATGCGTCGGTCCGCTGATCGGCGGCTTCGATCTGCCGGTGGCATTGCTCGGCGTCAACGCCCGTGTCACCGTTGCTTCGGTCAAAGGTCAGCGCACGCTGTCACTCGCCGAGGCCTTCGAGCAACGCTTCGGCAAGGACGATATTGTCGTCGCGATTGAAGCCGATGCGTTGCCGGCACGCAGCGGTACCGCGTTCCAGAAGTTCATGCTGCGCGGCGTGCTGGAAACACCGACTGTCAATGCCGCCGCCTGCGTAACGCTCGATGCCAATGGCAACTGCACTGCCGCGCACCTCGTCGTCGGCTCAGTCAGCTGGAAACCGATAACGCTGAACCTGGATCAACTCAAAGGCAAGGTGTTTGACGAAGCGGCAATCCGCGCCGCGGTAAAACCGGTGCGCGATCTGGCACAACCGATGGCCAACGTGCGCGGCTCGGCGATGTACAAGCGCAACATGGCCGTCGAGATCGGTACTCGTGTGCTGCTCAGTGCCTGGCAGCGCGCGGCGAAATAAAATTTACCACAAGGAATCCGCAACATGGCTGACCGCTTCAAGACTACCGACGGCTGCGAAATCGCCTATACCCTGCATGCGGGCGCCGGCCCTGACGCGCCGCGCGTCGCGCTGGTGCATTCGCTGGCGCTGGACCGCAGCATCTGGGACGACATTGCACAGTCGCTGGCCAAAGACACACAGGTACTCACCTTCGACTGCCGCGGCCACGGCCGCTCCGGTCAGCCGTTGACGACCTACACCCCGCAACTGTTCGCGCGCGACCTCGCCGAACTGATGGACCAAGTCAAATGGCCTTCGGCCATCGTCGGCGGCTGCTCCATGGGCGGCATGGTGGCACAGGCGTTTGCGATCGGCTATCCACAGCGCACCAAGGGTCTGGTGCTGGTCGATACGACGGCCTGGTACGGTGCCGACGCACCTAAGGCCTGGCGCGAGCGCGGCACTACCGGCAAGGAAAAAGGCATGGCAGCACTGGTCGAATTCCAGACCGGGCGCTGGTTCGGCGACGCATTCCGCGCCAACGAAAAAGCAACCGTGGAACGGCTGGTGAAGGTATTTCTCGCCAACAACGTCGATTGCTACGTCAAAACCTGCGAGATGCTCGGTGACGGCGATTTGCGCGCCGGACTCGCGTCGATCAAGGTACCGACCGCGGTCGTCGTCGGCGAAGAGGACTACGCCACGCCGGTGGCCATGGCTGAAGCCCTGCATCAGGCGATTGCCGGATCGACGCTGACCGTACTGCCCGGCGGCCGCCACATCACACCGACCGAAAAACCGCAGGACGTGGCCGCGCGCATCCGTGAAGTCATCCAGCGGAGTGCGGCGGCATGAATGCAGCAAAACCGCGCTGCCTCGACATTCATGCGCATCATGTCGGCCAACCGCTGGTCGATCGCATCAATGCCGAAGGTGCACGTCATGACGTAAAGATCGTCAAGGGCGACGACGGCGCCACGCGCATCGCCGTCGGCGGCCGCCTCACCGGCATGCCGCTGATCCCGCCGCTCAACGACGAAGCGGCGCGCCTCAAATGGATGGATGAAGCGGGCATCAATGTACAACTGCTGTCGGGCTGGATGGATCTTGCCGGCTATCACCTGCCAGCCGAGTCCGCACAATGGCTGGCGCGCGCGCAAAACGAAACACTCGCAGGGATGGTCACGCAACGGCCCGACCGTTATGCCGCCGCAGCCATGGTGCCGCTGCAGGACGCGGCGCTGGCCGCGGACGAACTGCGTTACGCCGTGCAGGAACTCGGGCACCGCGCGGTGCAGATCGGTGCACGCGTCGAGGAAGAAGGCCTTGATGCACCGCAGTTCGATGCCTTCTGGGCCGCGGCGCAGGAACTCAACGTGCCGGTGATCATCCACCCGGCCGACCTCGCAGTACCGCCGCGCATCCGCCGGCTGTTCCTGCACATCCTCGTCGGCAATCCCAGCGAGACCACGTTCGCCGCGGCGGCATTGCTGCTGGGCGGCGTGTTTGACCGTTTTCCGGAATTGCGCGTGCTGCTGGTGCACGGCGGCGGCTGCGTGCCGTACCAGTTCGGACGCATCGACCGCGGCCGCGTCACCGCGCCGCCGTTTGCCAAAGGCCCGGTCAAAAATCCGTTGGGACATTACGCGGACAATCTTTATTACGATACGGTGCTGCACGATGACGCTGCGTTTCAATATCTGATTGCGCGCGTCGGCGCCGGCCAGGTGGCACTGGGCAGCGATTATCCGTTCCCGCTGCGCGACCCGGATCCGGTAAAATTTATAAATAAAAACAACGATTTAGATGATGCCTCTAGACGTGCCGTGTGCTGGGATACCGGCGCAGGATTATTGGGAATCAAGTAGGCCGGGATTCAAGGTAGTCCGGCTTCAAGCAAGTGACGAGGAGATGGACCATGAAACTGCCTTTTGCCCGCGGCGCACTGGCCGCAATATTGCTGTGCGCTGTCGCGACGTCGTCCGCACAATCCTACCCGGCAGGACCGCTGCGCATCGTCGTGCCGTTTCCCGCGGGCGGCGGTGTTGACACTGCGGGCCGGCTGCTCGGCCAGAAACTGTCCGAGGCCATCGGCAAGCCGGTGGTGATCGACAATCGCGCCGGCGCCAACGGCATGATCGGCAGCGAGATGGTGGCGAAATCGCCGAAGGACGGCTACACGCTGCTGGTCAACGGCGCAAATTTCGTCACGACACCCAGCCTCTACAAGAACGTGACCTACGACCCGATCAAGGACTTCGAACCGATCAGCCTGCTCGCGCACGCACCGAACATCCTCGTCGTGCATCCGTCGCTGCCGGTCAAATCCGTGCGCGAACTGATTGCTTTCGCCAAGGCACGGCCGGGCCAGTTGAATTACGCTTCATCGGCCAGCGGCAGCACGCCGCACCTTGCCGCGGAACTGTTCAACACGCTGACCGGAACCCGCATGGTGCATGTACCGTACCGCGGCACCGGACCGGCGATCACGGCGATCATCTCGGGGGAGATCACCGTGATGTTCATGCCCGCGCTCGCCGCAATCCCGTACATCGAGAACGGCAGACTGCGCGCGCTCGGCGTCACCACCACCGAGCGCTTGCCTGCCATGCCCGCATTACCGACCGTGGCCGAAGCCGGCTTGAAGGGTTACCAGTCCAGCCAGTGGTACGGCGTGCTCGCGCCCGCCGGCACGCCCGCAGACATCCTGGATTTCCTCAACGGCCACGCCGCGAAGATCATGCAGAGCGCGGAAATGAAAGAACGCATGAAGAACAGCGGCAGCGTCGCGGTCGGCAGCACACGCGATGCGTTTGCCCGGCATCTGCAGTCCGAATTCACCAAGTGGGCCAAAATCATCAAGGCCTCGGGTGCAACAGTCAATTGATCCACCAACATCCCACAGCGGAGCAGGCATGACCTCGAATACCAGCGCAGCAGCCATCAAGCACGAAACACCGATCCCCTCGCCTGCGAGCGACGCGCTCTATGGCAGCGACGTCATCGCCGGCACGCTGCGCGCGCTCGACATCGACTACATCGCGCTCAACCCCGGCGCCAGCTACCGCGGACTGCATGACAGTCTGGTGAACCATCTCGGCAACAAGAAGCCCCAGATGGTGCTGTGCCTGCATGATGAAAACGCCGTCTCCATCGCGCAGGGCTACTGGAAAGCCTCGAACAAGCTGATGGCCGCGGCACTGCACTCGAACGTCGGCCTGATGCACGCATCGATGCCGATCTTCAACGCGTGGTGCGACCGCGCGCCGATGCTGATCCTCGGCGCCACCGGCCCCTGGGACGCCGCCAAGCGCCGGCCGTGGATCGACTGGATCCATACCTGCTCCGACCAGGCCGCACTGGTGCGCAACTTCACCAAGTGGGACAACCAGCCGGGTTCGGTCGCCGCCGCGGTCGAAGCGATGATCCGCGGCGCGCAGCTCTCGGCCACTGCGCCGCGCGCGCCGGTGTACGTCAACCTCGACGTCACCATCCAGGAAGAAAAACTCGAAGCGCCGCTGCCCATGCCCGACATGGCGCGATTTGCGCCGCCGCCGATGGTGCGTCCGGCCGACAGCGAGATCGAGGCCGCGGCGAAGCTGCTGTCGACCGCGAAAAACCCGGTCATGCTTTGCGGCCGCGGCTCGCGCCGGCTCGACCACTGGAGCGCCCGCGTTGCGCTCGCCGAAAAACTCGACATGCGCGTGATCACCCAGATCAAGCTCGCCTCCTCCTTCCCCACTGACCACCGGCTGCACGCCGCGCCTCCGGCCAACCGCCTGGTGCCGGCCGCGAAAAAGGTACTGGCCGAGGCCGATGTCATCCTCGCACTCGACTGGCTGGACCTCGCAGGCGCACTCAAGCAGACCTTCGGCGGCAAACCGGTCAACGCGAAGATCATCAACATTTCCTGCGACAGCCACCTGCACCGCGGGTGGAGCATGGACTACCAGGCGCTGCCGCCGGCCGACGTGTGGATGAACTGCGAACCCGACGCTGCAGTGCCGCTGCTGACCGCCGCGGTGACTGCGCGACCGCGGAAAATCGAAGGCAGCGGCTATGCGCTTGCCGGCGCGCCCGGTGAGCCGCTGGCGCTGAAAGGGCTTGCCCATGCGCTCAATGCCGCGATCGGCAAGCAGGACGTCAGCATCACCCATCTGCCGCTGGGCTGGAGCGGCGCCTACACCCATTTCCGCCATCCGCTCGATTACCTCGGCTTCGACGGCGGCGGCGGCGTCGGCGCGGGTCCGGGACTGACCATAGGCGCTGCACTCGCACTCAAGGGCAGCGGCCGCATCCCCATCGGCCTGATGGGCGACGGCAACTTCCTGATGGGCAACACCGCCGTGTGGACCGCCACCCACTACCAGATTCCGTGCCTGATGATCATCTGCAACAACCGGTCGTTCTTCAACGACGAGCGTCACCAGGGCCATGTCGCCGAATACCGCGGCCGTCCATCGGCGAACGCCTGGATCGGCCAGAAGATCATCGATCCTGACATCGACATCGCCGCGATGGCACGTGCCCAGGGTGCGGAAGGCATAGGCCCGGTCACGACCATGGCCGACATGCAGCCCGCCATTGAGAAGGGCATCGCCATCGTCAAGGCCGGTGGCGTGTGCGTCATTGACGCCCGCGTACTGCCGGGGTATGACGGTGAGTAATAACCACAAGCAAGCTGACCATCAGGAGGAAAATATGCGCAAGACCCGTTTTCAGTTCGCCGCAGCGGCCTGTACCGCCGCATTGCTGGCCGCAGCGCCCGCCGTTGCCGCCGACAACTATCCGTCGCGGCCCGTACGCGTCATCGTCCCGCAAAGCCCCGCCGGATCAACCGACGTCGCCACCCGCATCGTCACCGACCGCCTCGGCGAAGCGCTGAAACAGAACTTCGTCGTCGACAACCGGCCCGGCGCCGGCAGCCTGACCGGCACCGACCTGGTCGCCAAGTCCGCGCCCGACGGTTACACGCTGCTGGGCATCGCGGCGTCGTTTACGATCACGCCGGCCATGCACCGCGACATGCCCTTCGACCCGGTGCGCGATTTTCTCCCGATCACCCAGTTGGCGGATCTGCCGCACATTCTGGTCGTGCACCCGTCCCTGCCCGTGAAGTCGGTGCCGGAACTCGTAACCCTGCTCAAAAGCAAACCCGGGCAGATCACCTGCGCCTTCAGCGGCGTCGGCACCAGCACCCACCTCGCGACCGAGCTCTTCCAATACCTGAGCGGCACCAAGATGCTGCTGGTACCGTACAAGGGCGGCTCGCCGGCGATGACCGCGCTGCTCGGCGGCGAAGTACAGGTCAATTTTTCGGCAAGCTCCACCAGCCTGCCGCATATCCGCGCCGGCAAGCTGCGCGCGCTTGCCGTGACCGGCGCCAAGCGCTCGATCGCAACACCTGACCTGCCGACACTGGCCGAAAGCGGCGTCAAGGGCTATCAGCACGCATCGTGGGTCGGCCTGCTGGCCCCGGCAAAAACACCGCAGCCCATCATCAAACTGCTGCATGCCGAGTCGGTGAAGATCCTTGCGCGCAAGGATGTAAAGGAGCTCTACCTCAAACGCGGCATGGAAACCGAGGGCGACAGTCCCGAGGAATTCGCTGCAGCCATCCGTTCCGAAGTCGACAAGTGGAAGAAGCTCGTTGCCTCAGCGGGCATCAAGCCGCGATAACAATCGTCATCCAACAAAAAAGCCGCGGTTTCTGCCGCGGCTTTTTTGTTCCCGTCATCCGTCAATCCTTGTCGCGATCCGGACGGTAACTCGTTTCCGGCTTGAGGCCTTTGCGCCGCGCTTTTTCACTGATGCGGCCGTTCTCGAGATAACCGCCGGTCGCTGCACGGCGCGCACCTTCATCCCACACTTTCAGCCAGTCCCCTTCCGCCGCGCCGAACCACGGTGACTGCGGCCGCAGTTTGGGCAGGCCCATCTCCTCCCAGATCTTGCGGCCGCGTTCCATGTACTCCTGCTTGGGCAATGCAAACGGCGGCAGCACTTCTTTGGCCGTGGCATCGATCAGCAGCGTGGCATCTTCCTGATCGGTTTCGTGCTCGCGCTCGGGGCCGTGGCCGCCACTGCGGTGCTTCAGCACCTGCAGATCTTCCACAGGGTTCATGCGAAAGGCCAGCGCCCAGAACAGCGCATCGGAATTCTCCGGCTCGATGTCCTCGCTCACCGCGATGCCGATCTTGCCGCAGTCCGCCTTGAACGAAGTCACGCCATAGAGCGCACGCCACACTTCGCTGCGCGGTGTACCAGCCGCAATGGTCACCACCGTCATGCGGCGCAGCGCGGTCATACGTTCATGCAACGTTACGCGCGTGACGCCCTTGATGCCCAGCGTATTCCGCAGATGCGACAGGAACATCGGCTCGAACGAGACGCGCTTGATCGCGCTCGATTCGCTGGGCGTGACCTGGCTCAGGTACGAGGCCACGATCGCGCCCTTGCGGTGGGTGATCGCCGTCACCCGCATCGGCATGTTGAACTGTTCCAGCGCGACGTGGCCGTGGGACTCGCCGAACGGACCTTCGGGCTCGACGAACTCGGTGTCGATCAGGCCTTCGATGACGATCTCGGCTTCCGCCGGCACCAGCAGGTCCACGGTTTTCGCGCGCACGACGTTGATCGGCGCGCCGGCGACACCGCCGGCCACACCGACCTCGTCGAGATCGATCGGCAGTTTCATCGGGGCGACAAAGGCGACGCAGGGCGGCGCACCGAGCACGATGGCGATCGGCATGGTCTTGTCGCCACGCTGCTGGTGTTTCTGGTAATGGCGGTAACCGCCGGCCCCGCCCACTCGCGTGGCCATGCGCACCACCATGCGGTCCGGCGCCTTCAGACCCGCGCGGTAGGTGCCGTGATTCTGGATGCCGGTCTCGGGATCCTTCGTGATGACATTGGTCGCCGTCAGTGTCGGCGCGCCGTCAAATCCCGGCGTCGACACCGGTATCGGCAGCGCATCCAGTCCGTTGCCCTCGCCCAGCAGCGCATCCCCCGTGATGACCACATCCTGGCACGCGCCCTGTTCCACCACGTTTGGCGGAATCGGGTTCGCGATGGCGCGATCCCAGCGCTGCGGCACTTCATCAAGCGGCACCCCCATGCCGACGCCGTAAATTTCGCGGTTGCCCGCGAATGCGCCGACCACCACCGGAAACTTGTATTTCCGCCCCTGCGCGTTGACGACATTGGTGAACAGAAAGGCCTTGCGCTCATGCTCCTCGATGCCGCCTACATATTGCCAGCGCACCAGCGGATGCATCTCTGCATCCTTGTCGATCGGCCGGTCGACCTCGATCAGCAGTCCGCGTTTGCGCAGCGCATCGAGATGGTCATGCAGGTCCGCGTAACCGCGTTCGGATTTGCTCATGCCGTTCCCGCCGTTCCGCCGGTCATTTGATCCGGGTCGCAGTCCAGGGCGCAGTCTTGCCGCCGGCAGTCACCGTGCCTTCAATGCTGTTGCCGCTGACTTTTCCGGTGTAGCGTGCGTCACCTGCAGTGAAATTGATGGCATCGCCGCGCAGCCGACCCTTGAGAATCGGCGCCAGCTTGCCGCCCTGGCCAACCGAACCGTGCACCATCTGAAATTCCTGCGCGAACTTGATTTCTTCTTTACCCGATTTCCAGATGCCATCCACATTGGCCGGGACGATCCACAGGTACGCCGTGCAGTAGCTGGTGCAATCGCCCTGCGCAACCTGGCTTTCGTCAGACTTCCAGTCGCCCATCGTGAACGAATTCGAAGCCACGCGCGTGCCGGGCTTCATCGCAAGAATCTTCGGCCGCAACTTGACGTTGAGTTCCGGCAGCAGGAACAGCGTGATCACGGTGGCCTTGGAAAAATCCGTTTCAAAAATGTCGCCGTGGATGAAGGTCGCCTTGCCGGTAACGCCCTCCTTCACCGCGTTGCGGCGTGACAGCTCCACCATGTCCGGGTTGTATTCCACGCCGAAGGCAGTGGCACCGCGCTTGGCCGCGGTAATGACCGTGCGGCCGTCGCCCGAGCCCAGGTCGTAATGGATGTCTTTCGGGGTGAGCTTTGCCATGTCGAGCATGCGATCCACCAGCGCCTGCGCAGTGGGCACCCAAACCACATCCTTGCCGGCCTGTCCGACTTCCGGCTGAAACTCCTGGTTGGCGGCGGGCTGCGCCTGGGCAAAGACCGTTCCCGCGAATAATGACAATGCGACCGCCAACGTGGCGCGACGCGCGATGCGACCTGTGTTCATTTTCAATCTCCGTTTTGAATCCGATGGGGGCTGATGCGGATTTCTGCGACTGCTTTCGCATGATACCGGATTCAGTCCCGCCCGCGTTCGCACCGGCAGTAGGCGGCCGGGCCATGCGGACTTATGATGCTCCATTGCCACATCGTGATCGCCATGGATACCGCGCCCCCGAAACCCGCCCGCCGCATCGTCAAAGCCGCCTGTCCCCACGACTGTCCGGACACCTGCGCGCTGGATATAACCGTGGAGGACGGCAGAGCCGTAGCGATACGCGGCGGCGACATGCCGTTCACGGCGGGCACGCTGTGCACCAAGGTGGCGCGCTATCTGGACCGCACCTATGCGCCGTCACGCATTCTTTACCCGATGAAACGCATCGGTGCAAAAGGCGAAGGCCGCTTCACGCGCATCAGCTGGGACGAGGCGCTGGAGACGATTGCCGCGCGCTTCAAGGCCATCGCCGCCGAGAATCCGCAGCAGATCCTGCCCGTCAGCTACGCCGGCACCATGGGCATGGTCAGTTATGCGGCAATGGACCGGCGCTTTTTCCATCGCCTCGGCGCCAGTCTGCTCGAACGCACGCTGTGCTCCTCCGCGGGCAAGGCCGGCATGAAAATCACGCTGGGCGGATCGGTCGGCTGCGATCCTGAGCAGGCGTCTGAGTCAAAGCTGATCCTGATCTGGGGCTCCAACCCGGTCATCTCCAACCTGCATTTCTGGTCACGCTGCCAGGAAGCCAAACGCAACGGCGCGCGGCTGATCATCATCGATCCACGCCGCAACGAAACCGCGGCCAAGTGCCATCAGCACATCGCGCTGTATCCCGGCACCGATGCCGCGCTGGCGCTGGCGATGATGCATGTGATCATCGCTGAAGGACTGACTGATGCCGACTACATTGCGCAGTACACGCTGGGCTTCAAAGAGCTCGCGCAACGCGTGCAGGAATGGACACCGGAGCGCGCGGCCGGCATCTGCGGCATCAATGCGGATGAAATCATCCATCTCGCCCGCGAATATGCCGGCACGCGCCCGGCGATGATCCGTCTCAATTACGGCATGCAGCGCCACAGCGGCGGCGGCATGGCAACCCGCACCATCGCCTGCCTGCCGGCGCTGACCGGCGCGTGGCGGGAAGCCGCGGGTGGCGTGATCATGACGACGGCGGATTTCTACGGCTTCAACCATCGCGCTCTCGAACACCCGGAACTGATCCGGGGCAAGCCGCGCACCCTCAACCTGGCGGCACTGGGCGATGCGCTGACTACGGCGGATCCGCCGGTCAAGGCGGCCTTCGTCTACAACACCAATCCGGTGGCGGTGTGCCCGGACTCGCGCAAGGTCATGGCGGGCTTCGCGCGCGAGGACCTGTTCACGGTGGTGCACGAAATCTTCCAGACCGACACCGCGGATTACGCGGATATCCTGCTGCCGGCAACCACGCAGCTCGAGCACCACGACATCCACAAATCGTACGGCCATATGTACGTGCAGGCCAGCCAGCCGGCCATCGCACCCTTGGGCGAATGCAAACCCAACGCCGAGGTTTTCCGACTGCTCGCCGCCCGCATGGGTTTTGATGACGCCTGCCTGCGCGAGGCTGACGAAGAGCTTTGCCGCCAGGCGCTGGATTCCGGTGCGCCCGCGCTCGACGGGATCACCTGGGAATCGCTGAAGGCGCGCGGCTGGCAGCGGCTCAATGTGCCTGCAGCGCCGTTCGCCAACGGTGGTTTTCCAACGCCTTCGGGCAAATGCGAATTCTGGAGCGAGACCGCAAAAGCGCAGGGGCACGATCCCCTGCCCGATTACACGCCGCCGCGCGAAGGACCGACCAGCAATACGGAACTCGCCGCGCGATATCCGTTGGCCTTCATCTCGCCACCGCACCGGCATTTCCTCAATTCGTCGTTCGCCAATCTCGACTTTGCGCTGAAGGACGCGGGAGTGCCATCACTGGATATCCACCCGGATGACGCCGCCAGCCGCGGTATAGCCGACGGCGCGCAGGTCTGCGTGTGCAACGACCGCGGCGATTACACCGTGCGTGCACGCATCACCGACAGCGTGCGACCCGGCGTAGTATCCGCCCCATCGGTGTGGTGGAAAAAACTCACGGCCGACCGGCGCAATGCCAACGAGCTCACGTCACAGGCGATCGCCGACATGGGTGGCGCGGCGACATACTATGACTGCCTGGTGGAAGTAAGACCTGCGGACTAACGCACGCCCAGCAGCTGCACTTCGAAGACCAGCGTCGCGTTAGGCGGTATCACACCGCCCGCGCCGCGCGCACCGTAGGCAATCGATGACGGACAGGTCAGCCTTGCCGCGCCGCCGACTTTCATCATGGCCACGCCTTCGGTCCAGCACTTGATGACGCCGTTCAGCGGAAACTCAATCGGCTCATTACGCTTGTACGAACTGTCGAATTCGCGCCCGTCGGGGAACATGCCCCGGTAGTGCACTTTCACGGTGGATGTCGCCGTCGGCTGCGTGCCGGTGCCTTCCTTGACCATGTTGATCACGAGCCCGCTGGCCGTGACCTTGGCCCCCGGTTCTTTGGCGGCAGCGGCCAGCGCCTTGTCGGCACCTGCCTGGGCCAGGACCGGCGTCACGCCGGCCGAAAAAAATCCGCCGGCGATCGCGCCGGCCAGCATTGCTTTCAAAACACTGTTTTTCATGTTCATAAGCTTCCGGTTGGTCAGGTTAATTGTTTGCCGGTCAGGCTTTTTTCGGTATCACGATCTGCGTCTGCGTGACGATCGCGACCTTGGTGCCGTCGGCGTTCTTCACCGTCGTCTGCCACACCATGGTGGTGCGCCCGATGTGCAGCGGCAGCGTCGTAGCGGCGAGCCTGGCACCGTCACCCGCCGCAAAAAAATTGGTCTTCGATTCCAGTGTCGTCGTGCGGTAGCCGTCGGGCAGATTAGCCAGCGTGCCCAGTGCACCGAGCACGTCGGCAAAAGCCATCAGCGCGCCGCCGTTGATGCGGCCGCTGCGGTTGATGTGCTCTTCCTTCACCGTCATTTCCGCATCGATGCGGCGGCGCGACAGCTTCTTCAGGCATATGCCCAGCGCGCGGCCCATGCCCATGGCCAGCGACTGTTCGATCAGCGTGCGATTGCCTTGCGGCAATGTATTGGGCGGCAATGCGATCCGCATCGGCTTTTTCGGACGCACGTTCTTGACTGACGGCACGGCGTTCTTTCGGTTGTTCAGGCGCGCAGGAGTATAGCCTAAGCCGTGACGGGCTCCAGCAATGCGGCATCGTCATTGCGCACGCTGTTCACTCGCGTGCTGACCGGGAACGCACACATTTCATCGGCCGGATAGGGCTGCAACAGTCCCTCCAGGCTATCGCCGGTCACGTTCGCAGGATCCAGCCAGGCTTCATAGGCCGCCCGTGGAATGATCACCGGCATGCGCTCATGCAGCGGCCGCATCAGCGCATTGGCGTCTGTCGTCAGTACGGTGAACGTGGTCAGCGGGCCGGTTTCGGCGTTGCCCGGCCATTGCTCATACAGCCCCGCCGCCGCAAACACCTCTTCGTTGAGCAGACGGACGAAATGCGGCACCTTGTGCGCAGGCGTTTTCTGCCATTCATAAAAACCGTTCATCGGCACCAGGCAGCGTCGCCGCCGGTACGCCGCGCGGAACGATGGTTTCTCCGCAACTGTTTCCGCACGCGCATTGATCATGCGCGCACCGATTGCCGGATCTTTCGCCCAAGCCGGCACCAGACCCCATCGCATCAGCGTCAGTGCGCGCCGCCCGTCCGCACCTATCGCGTAAACGGGCAGTTGCTGCGTTGGTGCGGCATTGTAATGCGGCGTGAAATCGATCTCGTCGTCATAAAACGCCAGCGCTTCCGGCCGGTTGCGTGATTTGGGTCCGTATAAGGCGTAACGTCCGCACATGCTTCGATTCTAAAACACTCGGCACCGTCCAAGGAATAACATAAGCCGTTGATTATATTATATTTTTTATAACTTGCTAGGGCCGCCATTTCTTGGCGTAATACCCGCCACGATGAGAACAACAATCAACAGCGCCAGCCTCAACTACGAAATCCTCGGCAGCAGCGGTCCCTGGGTGGCCTTGTCCCCGGGCGGACGCCGCGCGCTCGCCGCCGTCAAACCGCTGGCGCAGCGCATCGCCGACGCCGGTTACCGCGTGCTGATCCACGACCGGCGCAATTGCGGCGCCTCCGACGTCATGCTCTCGGGCGATGCCGCGGAACACGAAGTCTGGGCCGATGATCTGCATGCATTGCTGACGCAGCTCGATGCGTTGCCCGCTTTCGTCGGCGGCAGTTCATCGGGCTGCCGCTTGTCGCTGGCATTCGCGCTGCGTTATCCGCAGGCGGTGCGCGGCCTGCTGCTGTGGCGCGTAACCGGCGGTGTGTTCGCCGCGCAACGCCTCGCGCGCGAATATTACGGCCAGTACATTGCGGCACTGCAGGCCGGCGGCATGGGCGCGCTGTGCGCGATGCCGCACTTCCGCGACCTGATCGCGGCGCATCCACCCAGCCGTGACCAGCTGCTGCAGGCGGATCCGCAACAGGTCATCACCGCGATGAACCGCTGGAGTGCCGGTTTCCTGAGTGAAGCCGGACTGCCGGTGATCGGGGCCACCCAGGCGCAATTGCAATCCATCAAAGCCCCTGCCTGCGTTATTCCCGGCAATGACAACACCCATCCCAAGGCTGTCGGCGAAAATCTCGCGCGCCTGCTGCCTGATGCCACGCTGGACATCCTGTTTGATGAACACCTGGACGTGGACGTAGTGCCCGCGGAAGACTGGGCTATCAGAGAAACGGAAATGGCCGCGATGCTGCTGGCGTTCTTGAAACGCCACACCGGCTAAATTCGTCATCCCGGCTTGCGCCGGGATGACAGCAAATTCAGAGTTTCACTAATTCTTGTAATCAGGGAAAAGTTTCTCGACCAACGCCATGCCTGCAACCCAGTCACGGCTGGCCGAATTGTAGACGCCGATACGGCCGAATTTCGCGGCACGCGCCGCGCAAACAGCCGGATCCGGCAGGATCAGTGCCGTGCTGCCGGCGAGCGCGCCGATCTGCGCGCGGCACGCGAGTTCGAAAAAATGGTGATAGATGTAGGCCTCGGGCAGCGTCGTGCCACACACCAGCGCGCCGTGGTTTTCCAGCAGCATCACCCAGTGCGGCCCCAGCGCCGCAGCAAGCTGGTCCGCGCCCTCGCGCGTGGTGTCATCGACCTCATTCGGGTAGTACGCGATACGGTTGTAGAAACGCATGGCCTGCTGCGTCAGCGGCAGCAGCCCGTGCTGTTGCGCCGACACGGCAAGATTAGCCGGAGAATGCGTATGCACTGCGGAGTGGATGTCCGGCCGCGCCTTGAGCACGGCGGCGTGCAGATTGTAGGCCGCCGGACTCGCCTTGTACTCCGATGTCCCGACCTGCTGTCCGTCGAGATCGTATTTGACCAGATTGGACGCAGTCACCTGCTCCATGAACACGTTGTCGGCCTTGACCAGGAAATGCCCGGGCTCGCCCGGTACGCGCACCGAGATATGGTTATAGGTCAGGTCGACGAACACAAAATGCGCGACCAGCCGGTGTGCAGCAGCGAGTTCACAACGGGCCTGCCACTCGGCGTCGCTGACCTTTGCCCGCGACGTGCGTGACCGTGCAGCGCGACTGGTGACATGTTTCTGCTTGGCGCGAGCGACCATGATTGCTGATATTCCTAGTCGATTTTCGCGCCGGAAATCTTGACGATCTTCGCGTATTTCTCCGTGTCACGCCGGACAAACGCGGTGAACTCTTCGATACTGCTGCCCACGGGATCGGCGCCGAGGCTGATGAACTTCGCCTGCATCTCCGGCGCTTTCACCGTCTGCACCAGCGCCGCATTGACGCGCTTGATGACGGTCTGCGGGGTTTTGGCCGGGGCAAACAGGCCGAACCAGTTCACCGCCTCGAATCCGGGTACGCCTGATTCGCTGATGGTCGGCACCTCCGGCAACTGGGGCGAGCGTTGCGCACTGGCAATGCCCAGCACACGCACGCGTCCCGCCTTGATGTGACCGACAATGGGTGAAATCGAATTGAACATCATCTGCATGTGTCCGCCCACCACGTCGGTTACCGCCTGCGGCGCGCCCTTGTACGGCACGTGCACGATATCGGTGCCGGTCATCTGCTTGAAAAGTTCACCCGCGAGGTGGTTGGCTACGCCGTTGCCTGCCGACGCGTAATTGAGTTTGCCGGGTTGTGCCTTCGCCAGCGCGATCAGTTCATTGATGTTCTTTGCGGGCACCGACGGATGCACCATCAGCACGAACGGCCCGATCGAAATCAGGCTGATCGGGGCAAAGTCGCGCAGCGTGTCATAGGGCACTTTGCGCAGATGCGGCAATATCGTCAATGCGCCGGGACTGCTGAGGAACAGCGTGTACCCGTCGGGCGCCGATTTTGCCGCGATCTCGGCGCCGATGACACCGCCGCCGCCGGCGCGGTTGTCCGCGACGAGCTGCTGGCCCAGATGCTGCGTCAATCCCGGAAACACCAGCCGCGCGGTGACATCCGGAGTCGCGCCCGCAGGTACGGACAGGATCACGCGCACGGGTTTGTCGGGCCATGCCTGCGCCTGTACCGCGGCAGCTGCCAGCATCAGTGCCGCCGCAATCCATATGCTGAACGTTCTGGCCATGTCGCCTGCCTCTCCCGAATTTTCCACATGCTACCAGTTAACAAGTCAGGCGGACCGTCAGACGTTAAAATCCGTGAGCCCGGCACGCGACCGCGTGTCGTCCACATCATCAAACACTCACACCATCCGGGAGACAGGAAATGACCGCAGGCAAAGAACTCGCAGGCAGGGTGGCGCTGGTCACCGGTGCGGCGCGCAACATTGGCCGGGCCATCGCAATTGCACTGGCCGAAGCCGGCGCTACGGTGGCTGTAAACGCGCGCACGGCCAAAGCCGATGCCGACGCCGTCGTCGCCGAAATCCGTGCGGCCGGCGGCAAGGCGGATACCTGTATCGCCGACATTGCCGATGCCGGCGCCGTCAACACCATGGTCGCCGACATCGTCAAGCGCCACGGCAAGGTCGACATCCTGATACTCAACGCATCGATCCGCAAGGAAACCGCGTTCATCGACATGAGCTTCGAGGAATGGCGCAGCCTGCTGTCGATCACGCTCGACGGTTCATTCCACTGCACCAAGGCCTGCCTGCCGTCGATGATTGCCGCCGGTGGCGGCAGCATCGTCACGCTCGGCGGCATGACTGCACTCTCGGGTGCGAAGCGGCGCGTGCACGGCTCGGTCGGAAAACACGGGCTGTGGGGCATGACCCGCGCACTGGCGAAGGAACTCGGCGAACATCAGATCAACGTCAACTGCGTGGCGCCGGGTCAGATGGATACCGCGCGTGCCGCAGGACGCTCCGAACGTGCCCCGGTCACCAACGTGCCGATGGGCCGGCGCTCGCAGCCGGAGGAAGTCGCGTCGATGGTGCGTTACCTGTGCACACCCGCTGCGGCCATGGTCAGCGGGCAGTTGATCTACGTCGATGGCGGCCAGCAGATGTTCTGACCAAACCGCTCAGGCAGTCGCGTCGTCGTGCATGAACTGCAGCCGCGCGAGATGTGCGTAGAGGCCGTCTGCACGCAGCAGTTCGTCATGGGTGCCGGTGGAGTGCAGATGGCCGCGGTCGAGCACGAGGATACGATCAGCATTGCGTACCGTCGCCAGCCGGTGTGCAATCACCAGTGTGGTGCGGCCTTGTGCAAGCTGCTCCAGTGCAGCGGCCACCTGGCGCTCGCTCTCGGCATCCAGTGAACTGGTAGCCTCATCGAGCAGCAGGATCGGCCGGTCGGCGAGCAAGGCGCGTGCGATTGACAGGCGCTGCCGCTGGCCGCCGGAGAGCTTGATGCCGCGCTCGCCCAGATCGGTGTCGAAACCCTGCGGCAGGCGCTCGATGAATTCAATGGCATGCGCCGCAGCACAGGCGGCGCGCACATCCTCCGCGGTGGCGCCGGGCCGGCCGAAGCGCACATTTTCGGTCACGCTCGTGGCAAATATCACCGGGTCCTGCGACACCAGCGCCATCGCCCGCCGCAGCGCCAGCGGATCGCAATGACGCGTATCAGCGCCGTCGATCAGGATGCGCCCGGACTGCGGGTCATAAAACCTGAGCAGCAACGCGAAGATCGTCGTCTTGCCCGCGCCCGAGGGACCGACCAGCGCCACGCGCTCGCCCGGATGCACATCAAATGACAGGGTCGACAGCGCTGCGGTCTTCGGTCGCGTCGGATAGGCAAAGGTCACGCCGTCAAAGCGGATCGCCCCTTTGATCTGCGCCGGCAGTTCAATGCGTGGCTCAGAAATCGTCAGCTCCGAGCGTTGATCCAGCAGTTCGGTCAGGCGTTCTGTGGCGCCGGCCGCGCGCTGGATCTCACCCCAGACCTCGGACAGCGTGCCTGCGCCGCTGGCAACGATGCCGGCATAGAACACGAACGCCGACAGCTCTCCGGCGGTAAGCCTGCCCGCGAGCACATCGTGCCCGCCCACCCACAGGATGATCCCCACCGCACTGAATGCGATCAGCATCACCGACGCGATCAGCCAGGCCTTGAGGCGGATGCGGTCTACGCCAGCCCCGTACGCGGCCTCGGTTGCGCGTTCGAATGAGACCCGCGTGCGCTCCTCGTGACCATAGGCCTGCACCGTACGGATCTCGTGCATCGCTTCATCGACATGGCCCGACACTTCGGCAACCCGATCCTGGTTGGCCCGCGACAACCGGCGCACGCGCCGCCCCACCAGCAGAATCGGGATCAGCGTTGCCGGCACGCCGAGCACAATCAGCGCCGCGAGCTTGATGCTGGTGGTAAACAGCAGTACCAGCGCACCGACCATCATCAGTCCGTTGCGGAGGAACATCGACAGGCCGAAACCGATGACCTGGCGCAACTGCTCACTGTCGTTGGTCAGTCGTGAAACGATATCGCCGGTGCGCGAGGCATCAAAAAACGCCGGCGACAGCGTCAGCACATGGGCGAAAGTGGAGCGTCTCAGGTCGGCGATCACACGCTCGCCGACGGTCATCATCAGGTAGAACCGCGTAAATGTCGCAACGGACAACACCACCGCGATCGCAATGATGCCGGCAAGTGCCGTGTTGAGCATCGCCGGGTTGCCGCTGCCGAATCCTGCGTCGATGACGAAGCGCAGGCCCTGCCCCAGCGCCAGCACGCAACCCGCGGCGACGATCAGCGCCGTCAGCGCGATGGCGATGCGAAGGCGGTATGGCGAGAGAAAACGCAGCAGACGCCGCAGGTGTGCAGGATCGCCGGTTGCGGAAGGATTCGAGGGATCGGCAGGCGCAGATTTTGCGTTGGACATCAGGCTATCCTAACATTCCAGCGCTTCATCCCATGGTGTGTCATGCGGGTTTGTTGTGCCGTGCACCCGGATTCCGCGAACTATGCCCTTCGCGCCATTGCGAATCCCGTGGTACTTTGTCAGCCATGTTTCTGCGCCGGCGAAAATCCCGCCGGCATCGGCAAGGGAGATGAACATCATGATGAACAAACGCAACCTGACTATCGCGCTGGCGCTGCTGATCCTGGCCGCCATCGTCGCGTTTGTCGCCTGGAACCGGCACCAGACCCGGCAACTGCACGACGCGACGCTGGAGAAAATCAGCGCTGCGACCCGCGATCTGCGTACCGCCGCGGATCCAAAGTCCTCCGTGCAGATCATCGCTGCCGGCGCTGCGCGCGTCGATGGCGATTTGAAAGTGCTGCGCGACACCGCCACGTCGCGCATCCTCCTGCTCGCAGCCGGTGCCGACGGTTATCTGCTGAGTGCGCGTGAGTTGCTGCGGCGCCAGGCCATCATGCTGGAACTGCGCGACAAGATCGGCGGCGAAATCATCGCCTTCCGTGACCATTTGCTGTCGGGCAATCGCGCCGCCGCGAGCTGGACCACCAACGCCGTACAGTTGAAGAACCGGATGGAACAGGATTTCCGCGAATTCCAGCGTACCGTCGACGCACATACCAAAATTGCCGACGGATTCCCCGACGCGCGCAAGGCGCTGGCAGGCCTGGCGCCGGACGACCGGCTGATCAGCGACGCTGAAATCGCGGCGGCGCGGGATGCCGCGATCGCCGCAGCCAAATCACTGGCGGCCGAAGTCGAGGCCGCGCGCCGCATCGCTGCACCGCGCTGACGGCTCGGGCGTGCCGGACTAACGCAACTAATTCCTGGCGAGGAACTCGGTCAACGCCCTGTTGAACACCTCAGACTGTTCAACGTTTGACAGATGCGCCGCGTCGGGAATGATCAGCAGGTCCGAGCCGCGCAGGTTGGCGTGTATCTGCCGCGCCATCTCCGGCGGCGTGCCGTGATCCTGGTCACCGACCATCACCAGCGCCGGGCAATCGATTTCCTTCAGCCGGTCGAGCACGTCGATTTTGGCAATCGCCTCGCAGCAACCGGCAAAACCCGCCACTGGCGTGTTGCGAATGTCATCGCCGATGCGTGCCATCACATCAGGATGCGCCTTGCGGTACGGTGCCGTAAACCACCGTTCCAGCGTGCTCTCGACGAGCGCCTCCATGCCCTGCTCGCGTGCCGTACGGATACGCCCGCCCCACATCTCGGCGGCATTCGGCGGCCGCCGGCTGGTGGTATCGGCGAGCACCATGCTCTGGAACACACCCGGATACTTCAGCGCATAAGTCTCACCGATCATGCCGCCCATCGACAGGCCGATCCAGTGCGTGCGTTTGATGCCGAGCTCGGCAAACAGGCCGTGCACGTCATCGGCCATCTGCTCCAGCGTATAGGCGCCCGCAGGCGCGCTGCTGGCGCCATGGCCGCGGGTATCGAAGCGCAGCACTTTGTAGTGCTTCGTCAACACCTGCATTTGCGGATCCCACATCGACAGGTTGCAAGCCAGCGAATGCGACATCGTCACCCACGGGCCTTCGCCCTCGATGACGCAATTCAGTTCAATGCCATTGGTGCTGATTCTCATGATGCGCTCCGGGTTACTGCGCCTTGATATTGCCGGCTTTGGCCAGCCGCGTGAACGTCGCGATATCCGCGGCAATGATCTTGTCGAACTCCGCCGCCGTCGTCGGCGCAGGATCCAGCCCGATCGGCGCCCAGCGCTTTTTCGCTTCGGCATCACCGAGGATGCGCGTGATGTCGCGATTGAGAGTGTTGATCAGCGGCCGCGGCGTCTTGCTCGTGGTCAGCAGTCCAAACCACAGGACCGAGTCATAACCGGGCACACCTGATTCGGCGATCGTCGGCACGTCCGGCAGCAGCGCGTCGCGCTTCAGCGACGACACGCCCAGTCCAATCAACCGGCCTTCACGTACCAGCCCGACCGCACTGGCAATCGGCGACATGAAGAACTGTGCACGCCCGGTGATGGTCTCGGTCATTGCCTCGGGAATGCCTTTGAACGGAATATGCACCACATCGATCTTCGCCATGCTTTTGAGCAGTTCGCCGGCGAAATGCGTGCCGCTGCCGACACCAGCCGATGAAAAATTCAGCGCCCCCGGCTTCGCGCGCGCGGCCGCGAGCAGGTCTTTCAGAGATTTGTAACCCACCGATGGCGCGGACACCAGCACGTATTTCGAAACAGCCGACATCGTGATGCCGGCAAGATCGCGGCGCGCATCATAAGGCAGCTTGTCGTAGATCGCCGGCGCCACGGCATGCGCCGACGACACCGACAGCAACGTATAGCCGTCGGGATTGGCATTCGCTGCAAGAGTCGCCGCAATGGTGCCGCCCGCGCCCGGCCGGTTGTCGACGATGACCTGCTGCTTGTATTCCTCGGTCAGCTTCTGCGCGACGTAACGCGCCGTGATGTCCGGACCGCCGCCCGGCGTGAAGCCCACCAGGATACGGATCGGCTTGGTCGGATAATCGGCTTCGGGTGCGGTGCTTTTCTGCGCCGCCTGCGCGGGGAACAACAACGCCATCGATACGACAGCGGCAATGCCAGACAACCACTTCATGATGCCTCCGGAAGTTCTGCAATGATTTCAACCGGCGTGAACTATACCAGCAGCCCGCACCGTTTACAGCATGTGGAATGGTCGCAAGCCCCGGCGTTCCCCGCTATGCTGGCAGCTCATTGCAACATCCGGAATTTCACACATGAGCACAGCCACTGAACTCACCGACCGGGTCGCCCTGGTCACCGGTGCCGCCAAAAACATCGGCCGTGCCATTGCACTCGAACTCGCTGGTGCGGGCGCCAAAGTTGCGATCAACACCCGCGCCTCCAAAGCCGAGGCCGACGCCGTGGCTGCGGAGATCCGTGCCGCCGGCGGCACCGCCGCGGTGTATCTGGCCGACGTCGCCGATGCCGCAGCGGTGCAGAAAATGTGCGTCGCCGCGCAGGCCGAACTCGGGCCCGTCGACATCCTGGTACTCAACGCTTCCGTACGCCGCGAAATTCCGTTCACCGACATGACGTTCGACGAATGGCGGCAGGTGATGGCGATTTCCCTCGACGGTTCGTTTCATTGCATCAAGGCCGTGCTGCCCGGCATGATCAGCGCGGGCAGCGGCCACATCATCACGCTTGCCGGCGATTCGGCACTCAATGGCGCCGCGGGCAAAGTCCACAGTTCGTCGGCGAAGAGCGGCTTGGCCGGCATGACGCGCGCCCTGGCGCGAGAACTCGGACCGAAAGGCATCCGCGTGAATTGCATTTCTCCGGGACACATCGACACCACTCGTCCGGCCTATCGCGAGGCGCGCCCGCCGGTACACGGCACCATACCGCTGGGCCGGCTCGGGGACTCGAACGAGATCGCCGCGACGGTACGTTTTCTGTGCGGCCCCGGCGGCGGATTCATCACCGGCCAGACCCTGCACGTCAACGGCGGCCAGTGGATGACCTAAAAATATTTTTATAATCAAATACTTATATAAAAACATGGAGCACATCATGCCGCACTCAAATCCCGAACGCCTGCCCGCCATCCCGCCGGAACAATGGACCGACGAACAGAAAAAAGTGGCCGCCGCAATCGCCGCCGGTCCGCGCGGTGAAGTGCGCGGGCCTTTTCTGGCACTGCTGCGCAGCCCCGGCCTTGCCCATACCGTGCAGCAGGTCGGCGAGTACCTGCGCTTCAAAAGTCCGCTCGACCGCCGCATCGCCGAAATGGCCACGCTGATCGCGGCGCGCCACTGGACGCAGCAGTACGAATGGCAATCGCACCACAAGCACGCGATGAAGGCAGGCTTGAGTCCGGCGATCGCCGAAGCCATCGCCGAAGGCCGCCGCCCCACCGGCATGGCTGCAGACGAAGAGGCGCTCTACGACATGCTCACCGAAACGCTGCACAACCAGAGCGTGTGCGATGTCACTTACGAACGCGCAAAAACAATCTTCGGTGAGCAGGGCGTAATTGAGTTGATTGCAGTAGCGGGTTATTACGCGATGCTCGCCATGGTGCTCAATGTCGCGCGCAAAGCGCTGCCTTCGGGCCAGGAACCGATGCTGCCCTGGTTTCCGCATTGAGCAGTCCTACACTGACGCCGGCCGCTTCCGAACATCCGGTGTCCTCGCTGTTCCTGCTGCTGGCGCTGCTTGCGGGCCACACTTTCTCTTCGATGGCGGTACTGGTGCTGCCGGCAGTGGCGCCGGAAGTCGCGCGCGACTACGGTTTCGATCCGTCGCTGATCGGCTACCAGATCAGCCTGGTCAGCGTCGGCATGGTATTCACGTTGACGTTGCTCGGCAGTACCAGCCGCCGCTACGGTGCGGCGCGTACCAACCAGCTGGGCCACGCGCTGGTCGCTGTAGGCATGCTGGTCCTGCTGCTGCCGTGGACCGTGTTCCTGATCATCGGCTCGGTCGTGATCGGCCTGGGCTACGGAATGATCACGCCATCGGCTTCGCATCTTCTGATGCGGTTCACGCCGCCGGAGCGGCGCAGCACGATGTTCTCGCTGCACCAGGTCGGCATCCCCGCCGGCGGCATGTGCGCAGCACTGATCTCGCCGGCGGTGGCGATCTACGCCGGATGGCGCTGGGCCGTCATCGTCAGTGTGTTGTTGCTCGTCGGCGTGGTGGTGCTGATGCAGCGTGAACGCCGCCGCTGGGATGACGACCGTGACGCCGCTGCGCCGGCGATCACCGCGAACCCGCTGGCCGGCGCAATCGCGATCTGGGGCCAGCCTCAACTGCGGCTGATTGCCATTGCCGGCGGTTGCTTCTCATGGATTCAGTTCTGTGCCGCCACCTTTGCCGTCGTCGCCTGCGTGATCACGCTAGACATGAGCCTGGTCGTCGCCGGCACCGTGCTCACCGTGGTGCAGCTTGCCAGCGCCGGCGGTCGTGTGCTGATGGGCTGGATCGTCGACCGCGTCGGTGACACCGCGCGCGCGCTGGCGTGGAATGCGGGCATCCTGATCGCATCCACGGTCGCTGCACTTGCTCTGGATCCCGCGCTGCCGCTGATCTGGGTCTACGTCCTGTTTGCGGTAATGGGCGCGACATCGGGCTGCTGGCCCGGCGTGATCCTCGCCGAGGTCGGCCGGCTCGCGCCCCAGGGCCAGGTCAGCCTCGCCATCAGCGGTTCGCTGGTGATCACCAATGTCGGCAAGTTCGCCGGTCCGATCATTTTCGCGAACGTCTATGTGCTGACGCGCAGCTACGGCATCGCCTTTGCGTCGCTGATCGTACCGGCCGCCGTTGCGCTGTACTGCCTGCTC
>Ga0224505_10000581_pt1 | contig 24891 bp, 22 predicted proteins | sample SF_Jan12_sed_USG_FD_169102 | JGI IMG/M metagenome (GOLD analysis project Ga0224505, IMG submission 169102) | Sediment microbial communities from San Francisco Bay, California, United States - SF_Jan12_sed_USGS_4_1 | ecosystem: Environmental > Aquatic > Marine > Sediment | place: USA: California... | reverse complement strand
ATTGCTGCACGCGTTGCAACTGTTGCATTGCCAGTAGTTTCGAATCCCACCCTCTCCGCCATATTTTTTTCGGGCCAGTTACCTGTGAGTGATGGACGCTTTTTTCATTTGCTAGTCGCTGTCCCATTGTCCCGTGCACGGTAGCTGCGTTCCGAGCACTTGGTCGACACGACTAGCCGTGCAAGGCTCGCTTTACAGCCTCGGGTTCTTTCTCCATTACACGTAGCAATGTGTGCGACGCGCCATAAGGGTTGCGCTCGCCCTGTTCCCACTTCTGCAGCGTACGCACTGAAATCATCAGGAAGTCAGCGAATTGCTGCTGCGTCATACCAAACTTCTGACGTATACCTCTTACGTCAGCCGGTTCGAACTCGTAACGCTTCAGCTTTTCAGGCTTGTCTCGAAACTCTTTTAGACCGGCGACAATCTCAGCACCGATATCTCGCTTTGCCATGTCTCTCTCCATTTCTCTATTCAAAGGTGTTTCACAATTTCACGCATTGCCGTGATCGCATCGCGAGAAAGATCACTCGCTTCGTTTTTGGCATATGCCGTCAGGAGCAAGATCTGGTGGTTCTTTGTCATCCAGTAGTAGATAACCCGAACACCACCACGTTTTCCTGTTCCCTTCAGTCCCCACCGCAGCTTCCTGACGCCACCGGACCCTTTGATAATGTCTCCGGCATCGGGCCTGTCCATCAGGTAGAGCTGCAGCATGTGAAACTGTGAGTCATCGAAGTAGTTTTCTCGAATGCTCGAGAATCCAGTTGTTTCGATGAACTCCACGGGTGAAGAATACCCCAATGGGGTACACATAGCCATACTGATTTTGTCCCATCGAGACGTTTAGATCACAGTAAAACCGGGGGGTTACGGACCTGGTACTGGAAATCCATGGGACAGTTAGATCTTGAAACTAGCTGCTCTGTAAATGGCAATTCGCATTATCCGGCCAGGTTTATCCTGGCTGTTTGCGTTCTGAATGCGCAGGTGACTCACCTCGCGCTTTAAGGTGGCCATCTCCTCGTCAAGTGCAACACCCTGGCCGAGAAAGGCTTTCGATCTGTTCGACTGCAGCTCCAAACGCCGACTCCAAGCGAGGCCGCTACATAGGCGGCCTTTTCCCGTCCTGTGTATTCCCGATCGGGAATAAATAGCCCCAATAGTGCCGCTTGAGGATAAATGCTCCCGAGCGGGAATATCTTGTTGTCAGATGGCCAGAATCGCTATAGCATTACCGAACGGGAATAAAGGGTGATGCAACAATGTTATTAACACCGGAAGAACTGGGCAGGATTGTCAAAAAAGAGCGTAAGGCGATGGGTCTCACGCAGGCCGACCTCGCCCTGACGTCCGGCACCGGCATGCGCTTTATCAGCGACCTCGAAAACGGCAAACCCACATGCCAAATCGGCAAGACACTAACCGTCCTGAAGACGCTCGGTCTGCGCCTCGCGCTGTCCTCGCCCCATCGTCACGGCGGAGGGTGAGCATGGCCCGTACCCTTAATGTCCAATATGACCGGGAACTCGTCGGCCAGCTGATACAGGACGATGGCGGACAAATGACCTTCAAATATGATGCATCCTGGCTCGGCAAGCCGGAGCCAATCGCTTTATCCCGCTCCTTGCCACTGCGCGAAGAGACTTTCACCCAAAAAGAGTGCCGGGGTTTTTTCGGTGGAATGCTTCCTGAGGACGACAACCGCAAAATTATCGCCCGTATTCTTGGCATCAGTGACAAAAATGATTTTGCGATGCTCGAACAAATCGGCGGTGAATGCGCCGGAGCGATCTCATTCTTGCCGGAAGATGAAGAGATACCCGACGATGATGACCGCTACCGCGATCTTGCCGATGCTGAACTGGCAAAAATCCTGCGTGAGCTGCCGCGCAGGCCGCTCATGGCCGGTCAGGACGGCATTCGTCTATCGCTGGCAGGCGCACAGGACAAGATTGCTGTCCGCATCGATGACGGCAAGATCTCCATACCACGCGGCAGTGCGCCCAGCTCCCACGTACTTAAACCGGCGATAGATACTTATGAAGGCGTTGTCTTCAACGAAGCATTCTGCATGGCGCTTGCACGCGCAGGCGGTTTGAATGCGGCGCCGGTTGACATCGGAAAAGTCGAAGACATCGACTATCTGCTCGTCGAGCGCTATGACCGCATCAGGGATGGTGAAGAAAACATACAGCGTCTCCACCAGGAAGATTTTTGCCAGGCTCTCGGAATTCCCTCGGAGATCAAATACCAATCCGAAGGCGGACCGTCGCTGGTAAATTGTTTCGACTTGATCCGAGACGCGTCAAGTGCTCCGGCACTTGACCTGATCGCTATGCTCGATGCGGTCATATTCAATTTGCTGATCGGCAATCATGACGCGCATGCTAAGAACTTCTCACTTCTCTATATGCCGGACCGGTCAGTCCGTCTTGCGCCGCTATACGATCTCGTCTCGACGGTCTATTACGAAGAGCTGACCAATAAGATGGCGATGAAGATTGGCAAGCAGCCCGAGTCTGCGTTGATCCGTCCCGAGGACGTTGACCAATTTGCCGCCGATGCGGGTCTCGGTGCAGCACTGGCGCGCGCCCGTATTCCGGCATTGGCGAACAGACTGCTTGAAGAAATTCGCGGCATTGATAAGCCGAACCCTGTCTCCGAGGATGTAGCGAAGCTGATCGAAGAGCGCTGCAAGACCTATCGCTCTCGCTTTGCCAGGAAATAGTCCTCGCCAGCCTTGCTTTGTGGGGCGAAATCGCAACGAACGCCGTCTTGAGGCTTCGAACCAGGTTTCCGTCATCGCTACTGTGACAGCAAGTAACATGGCCGAGATGACATGATTCGGACACGCCAAGCGCTGCACGCATTGCGATTGGCGCATTACCAGTAGGTTCGAATCCCATCCTCTCCGCCAGAAAAATCAATGGCGTCCCTTGTGGGCGGCTTTTGTTTTACTGGCCAAGTGCGGTTGGGGATGAGAACGCTGTTCGAGCCGAGCAGCGGCACCGGAAGTACAAGTTCGGTTTTTCTACGAGCAGTCATATGAATGGGGCCTGCTGCTTCGTCACTCAGATTTACAGTGCGGCCTCGATCGCCGCAACAAGGTCTTTGTCATATGGCTTTGTGCGAGGACTGAACTCGGAAATTGTCCTGCCGTCTCTGCCGATCAAGTACTTGTGGAAATTCCAGGTCGGGTACGTCCCTGCCATTGCTGCGAGCTGTTCGTAGAACGGGTGGGCATCGCCCTTTTTGACCGTGATCTTCTCGAACATCGGGAATGCAACCTTGTAGGTCAGGCGGCAGAATTCCTGAATCTGCTCTTCTGTGCCCGGCTCCTGGCCAAGAAAATCATTTGACGGGAAACCGAGTACGACAAGGCCGTCGTCGCCGTACTGCTGGTACAGCTTTTCCAATCCCTCGTACTGCGGGGTATTGCCACACTTCGACGCTGTGTTCACGATCAGCAACACCTTGCCGGCATAGGCGTCACCCAGATTGACGACTTGGTCCGAGGCCAGGCGCCGAAAATCATGGTCGAGGAGCGCGTCCTCGGTGGCTGTCGATGTTGATACCGCCATAAGAAAAAATACTCCAAACAAAATCCGCATTCCAAGCTCCTGTTAGCCGGCACGGATATTTCCGTCGACTCATTGACAATACTTAGCTGATATCCTGCCTCGATGAGCCGATCATTACTATGCGTCTTATGTAACAAGTCGTAACAAGTGCTGTTTTAGCCCGGAGCTTTGTACTACGGTGACGATCCTTTGGACGCTAGAGACCTATATTAGGGAAACGCGATGACAATTGACGCGACAAAGCCCGACGTGGTTTTCGGTGCGAGTGGCTACATAGGCACGAACCTCGTTGAGTTTTTGCTGGCCGAGGGACGCAAGGTGCGTGCCTCGTCGAGAAATGTAGAGGTGCTGCAGGGCAGGGGATGGCAGGATGCCGAGCTATGTCAGGCGGATGCCCTTGTTCCAGCGAGCCTCGATGCAACTTTGGAGGGGGTCGACACAGTCTACTACCTCGTACATTCGATGGCGGCGGGCAAGTCATTTCCCAAACTTGATGCGACGGCCGCACGCAATTTCGCAGCCGCCGCTGCGCGGCAGGGTGTGCGCCGCATCGTCTACCTGGGCGGCTTGACTCCCGAAAACCCGCGTTCCGTGCATCTCAGGTCGCGGCAGGAAACCGGCGACATACTGCGCGATGGAAGCGTGCCAGTGACAGAATTGCGTGCCGGGATGATTATTGGCCCCGGCTCAGCCGCCTGGGAGGTGATTCGCGATCTGGTTAATCATTTGCCGATTATGGTCACGCCGCGATGGGTGTTCTCCAAATCAACGCCGATCGCGTTGAAGAATTTGCTGCGCTATCTGGCAGATGTGCCAAAACACGATGAGACAGCCGGTCAGATATATGATGTCGCTTGTCAGGAGGTCCTTAGTTACAAGGAAATCATGCTGCGCTATGGCAAGCTTGTCGGTAAGCGCCCGGTGATTATCCCCGTGCCCGTGCTCACGCCGCGGCTATCTTCTTATTGGTTGCGCCTCGTTACCTCCGTGCCGACTAATCTGGCGCGGGCATTGATCGGTGGCTTGTCGCAGGACGTCATAGCACGGGATTACCGGCTCGCGGCTTTGGTACCGCAGGAGTTGCTAAGTTTCGACGCCGCGGCGGCCGAGGCGCTCAACGCCGACCGGCAACATGCACTTTCTGCGCATTGGGTCGAAAGCGCCATAAGCTGCGAGAGCTTTAATCCGAGGTACAGTTATTATGCGAAGCAGGCACAGGGCAGCGCGCTGACGCCCGCGTCGTCGGCCGATCTCTGGGCACACATTTGTAAGATCGGCAACGGCGGCGATTTCTTTTATGCGCGTGCGCTGTGGTGGCTGCGACGCACGCTGGACTGGCTTGTCGGTGGCCCTAGTTTTCGCCGCCGCCGCCGTCATCCCGAAGAACTACGTGTCGGCGATGTCGTCGATGCGTGGCGTGTAATTGCGATCGAGCCCGAAGATAGGCTGACGCTGCTCATGGAGATGAAGGCGCCCGGTGCCGGCGTACTTGAGTTCAGAATCAGCGATCAGGGTTCAGAGCGGCGCGTTTCCATTCATGCGTACTGGCATCCGGCAGGAATCTGGGGATTACTTTACTGGTATCTGACGCTGCCTGTTCATACGCTACTCTTCAACGGTACCGCTCGCGTGATTGGAAAATCAGCGAACGCGTTAACGAAGCATGGATAGCCCATGACTCGCTACAACGCTGGTAGTCGGGAAAAATCGCCGATCGAGGTATGGGCTTTCGAGCCCTACTCGACAGGCGCAGCGCAAACTTCTGTCAGGTAATGCACTTGCTGCGAGGCATCCTAGCTTACCGACTTTGCCTCTGCTTTCGCTTTCAATTTCTTGCTTTTTCGCGATTGTGCCGCCCAGGGAGAATATCCCTTATTAAGGCGGTTGTTCAGTTTGTCGGCGAGTGTCTCTGCATTACGGCGAGTCTGCGATAACGAGCCGCGGAAACGGCCAACCACGCGAGTTTGACTGTTCGCGAGTATGTAGCGGCACCAGCTGTCTTCTGCATACCCGCGAGGTGTGCGGCACGACTCGATAGTTTCGATCTGGTAGGGGCTGGCTGCTTGCATGGGTGTCCTCCGGTAAATGGGTCCGGTACCAGACCTGGGAGCGTTCAGACGCTGGTCTGGTTTCTGATAGTGGCAACGTTATTCGGGCGGTCGAATCGTGGTTGCTTAATGGCAACTGGGCCCGAGGGGGATGATCTAACGTGCTGATTATATTAACAAAATAACCTCGAACTGTCAAGCCTCGCTGTTCCGGCCGGGAATCGGCAAGCGCGCTTGCGTATTGAAGCACTGTAGTGCGCCCCGCAGCGCCTATCCCACCTCAATGAACCCATTCCCTAGTCGCCCCGCAACGTCAATACCTTAAATTTCGGATCAGCAAGAATTTCCTCGTCAGTGAATGGCAGATCCAGCCACTCGCCGCGCGCATAGAGTTCCGTCTGGTCATAATTATGCGGTGAGTCTGCTTCCGGCGATTGCGAGTAGGTCAGGATACCGCGCGCGTCGGGCGTACCGTCATCATTCCAGGTGACGACCTGGATATAGCTGTTGCCATGAACGATGGGCGTATAGCCTTTGCCTTTTGTGAAATCGGTTCTGATGTAGCTGAACATGCCGTGATGGCCGGGCCCGCCAGGTACCGGAATCCGCGCGCCATTGCGCTCCGCAAACTGTATGTCACCCCACTCGGCGTCCAGCTCGATGCCAGCATCCAGCAGACGTTGCTGCGCCGCCGCCAGTGCCGCGTGGACGGCGTCCCGCACGGCCGGATTGTCGATTGCGATGCCGCGCGGCGTGTTGACCGGGTCGTCCGAGTCGAATGGGACGGCATAGAGGCCATCGATCCGGCTCGCAAGCTCCCAGAACTCCGTCCAGACCTGCATGCCGTGGCTGTCGATGTTTGCTGTACGGTCCCACTCGCGAAGCACCTTGCAGCTCACCGCAATGTCGCTGTCGTCTTCACAAACCGCGAGTACATCGTCGAGCAGCAATTCCGCCCCGAAGTGCCGGTGGCTGAATAACAGCGATTGGATATCGCCAGCTTCGAGTTTTTTGCCCTGGTCCAGGTATTCGTTGAGGAATACGAGACCGGCGCGAGTACGCAGGGTGCGAGCCGTCTTTTCCGGACCGATGGTGGGCAAGTAGCCTTCGAGCGGCTCATCGGGGTTGGACAGCCAGTAGCTGTCGTTCGAATTCGTGAAGTAGCGTGTACTCGTTGCGCGAGGCATGTCAGCGGCAGGCAAATTGCCCGGGATCGTACTGCGCGGGTCATCGCGCCAGTCACATTCGGGACTTGAGCCGTCAAGTATGATGAGTTGCGGCGGCAAGCCTGTTACGTTGCGGCGGCAATTCGTAAGAATGTCCATGTTGAGATGCGGCGTCGACGATATGTCTGCGTAAAACGCGCTGCCGCTGCGATCAGCAGCGATTGTATTGACGAAAGAAATGCCTTGCTTGCTGATGGCCGCTTCGACATCGGCCACTGATGCAGCCGTCTGCAGTGCTTCGTACGTCGATACCGCGGCGTCGTTGTTCAACATTGCGTCGCGTACCGCGAAAGCCCGGGTTCGGGTCCACGGCAGCTCATTACTGACAACGACAGGTCCATGGTGGGTCGTGTAGATAGTCTGTTGACTGTCGCCGTCGGCAAGCGCTACGGATACTTCGATCTTTTCGATGTCGCGGAACTCGTCGCCATAGCGATACTGCAGTGGATTCTCGGGGTTGAGTTCGAGCTCAAACAGGGTCAAACGCAGTGCCGTTGATACAGTGTGCGTCCAGGCGACGTCCCGGTTGAATCCGATCGCGATAAAGTTACCCGACAACAGGCTCACGCCCATCGTGTCCAACTCGCCCGGAATAGTCGTGTGGATCATGTGAAAACGAGCGGGGCCCTCCCACGGGTAGTGGGGGTTACCGAACAAAATGCCCTTGCCCGACCGCGTAAGTTCGCTACCCAGTGCGATCGCATTGCTGCCAATCCCCTGGGTCGTGTCGTAGTCAAGCTGTACTGCCGCTACCGGCTCGCCCGGCGGCGCAGCGGCTGCGATTCCGGCCTGGAAGTTGCCGGTGCCGTAGCGAATGTTGAAAGCGATGAACATGCGGCCAAGGTCGAGTTCGTTGATCGCCCGCACCCATTTCTCATCGGCGCAGGACGCAGGAAGCTTGTCGCGATTGTCTTCGATAAACCGGTTGTAGCCATCGACAAAGCCGGCGCTATACGTGCGCATGTTCTCGGACATCGCCGCAGCGTTTCTTAGCACTCTGTCCTGTGTGATCATCGCGCGGTGAAAAGTGTCGCTGGCGAGGTTCTGGTCCGACGCACCAAAGTCAGCGGACAGCGTGCCATTCGCCGCGGCGACTTCGCGTGCGAACACGCAGATACCGTCGGTGGCCGTTGCGTATGCGAAGCCGTAACCCAGGCTGCCCCAGTCGTTCGCCTTGACATGCGGGATTCCATAGCCCGTCCAGCGGATGTCGACCTCATAGCGGTGATCTGCATCGTCCGCGCAGCCGAGCAGCATCGCCGATACAAGAACCAGCAGAATCGAATTTTTCATGAATATCCCTGCGTGTTTAGTCTGGGTGAGACAGCCTACAGAATTAGGCTTTGCCATTCCATTTCGAAAAACTAATCCGGCTGGCGAAAGCTCTCATGGTTCTCGCGCAGCCAGTCAACTGTATCGCGCAAGGTTAGCTGGGGATCGCGAGATTCGTAATCGAGCTCGGTTGCAGCGTAGATTGATTTCAGACCCCAGTAGTGGGAGGCCATCTCGACCACCACGGGGTCGAGGAACCAGTGCAGCGGCGCCCCGCGCAGCCGCAAGCCGATCCATTCATCCGCCACTGCGATCAGATGGGCGAGCCTATAGGGAAGAACGACCCGCGGTGCGCGCACTCCGGATATCTGCTCCACCCTATTGAAGAAATCCGTGATACTCGTACTGGTACCGGCGAGATGATAAATCGGCCGGGCACGAGGCAGCTGCATTACACGCCACGTAGCGCGCATCGCATCCCGAATATCGATAAAGTGAATACCGCCTTGCAATAGCGCCGGCAGCCGGCCGCGGAGCATGCGGGTTATGTTGGCGGTGGAACGAAACCGATGGTCACCAGGGCCCAGCAACATCGGCGGCCGGACGAAAACCAGCTCCACACCCAGACTGTCCGCGAGTTGCCGTGCTTTCCGTTCTGCAATGATTTTCGAGTGGTAGTACGGCCAATGCGCGACGGTCGCCTCGCAGAACTCGGCATTTTCATCGGCGGCCGAATCCGGATTGTCGAAACAGCCGACCGTGCCCGAGGTCGACAACATCACCACCCGGCAACGATGCTTCGCAGCCAGACGCACGACATTTAGCGTGCCATCAACGTTAGTCCTGTACACCTCTTCGGCATTGTGACGGCTGTGACGCACCAGCGCGGCGAAATGGAAGATGCCGGCGAGGGCGGGTAACTCCTCAGTCCAACTTTGCGTACCCGTGAGCGATCCCTTGACCAGCTCGATATCGTCGAGCTCTCTGCTCCAGTCCTGCTGAGTCCAGGCCGCCGGATTACGGAGCAGCGCGACAACTTTGGTTCCGGGGGCGCGCGCCTGCAGCAAATGGCGGCCGGCAAAGCCGGACGCGCCGGTGACTAGTAACGATCCAGGCATTCACGGTAGGCCGTGAGGGCGGCCGCCTCAGGACCCCAGCTGTAGGTTTTTGCTTTCTCGTCGTACGCGAGGATTGCGCGCCGCGTCAGATCGTCGAACGCACCCTGCACGTCAGGGACGTGCAGCTGATCTTCAAGTCTCGCCTTTACTACCGCCAGCGGTGTATTCAATACCAGCGGCGAGTCGGAATCGCCCAGCGCAGCAGTTACGACCTTGTAGTTGCGCACCACCTGCCCGAAAAGGGCGCGCAAAAACCTCAGGTCCTCTGGCGCTTTTGGTTCTACTTCGCCATCGGGCGGCACGAAATTGCCAAAACGATTCGCGCGAATGTGATTCTCGATGGCGGGATTGCCGGCGAAGACATGCTCCGCTTCGGCATAAAAAAAGTGCTCGAAGTGGTAGCGCATGCAACGTTCGTGCAATGGCGACACGCCGTCATCCTGGAGGTAGGTTTCCAATACGCTGCCACCGCGTCGTTCGATCGCATCCGCCGCCCAGGCGAGGTCGATATCGCCGAGTGCGTCCTTTTCCCGTTCGAGAAACGCTTGCAGGTGATATTTCGTGGCGACGGTTTCGTACTGGAGTTCAGCCATGATATCCCGACTCACTTTACGTATAGAGGAATCGGGCCCGTAAACGACGGGACGGCCACAGGCGATATGCGCGCGCCCCAGTTTGATGTCGCCTCGATTCACGCGTCTGGACCAGCGAATCAGGTCCCGCAATCGCATAGGTGGCCGTGCACCCCCTGCGAGTTCCACGGTAAACGGCGCTTCCTCAGGAAGGCGCTCGTAGCTGAATGCGACTGGCAGGACGGCAAAGGTCTCGCCGGTCGATTGCAGGCAACGCAACAATCCGCGCCGCGGTTCGAGGAACTGCCTCGTGCGACTGCGGCGACCCTCGATGAAGAATTCGATCACGCGTCCGGAGGTCACGAGTGATCGCACCTTCTCCGTCAACTTGGTGTCCTCGCGCCCGAGGCCACGCTCCAGGTAAAAAGCATGCAGGCGCAGAAACAGCCAGCTCAGGAACGGGATGCGCGCAAAGTCCGAGGTCGCCGCAATATGCGGGATGCGGATACCAAGGTCAGGCCGCGAGAACATCAACACCGAACACAAAACGAAGTCGAGATAACTACGGTGGGACGGCACCAGGACCAGCCGCGCGCCTTCAGGTACTTCCTTGAGCGCGGTTTCAAACGAATTCAGGTCGAAGGTTACGCAGTCCATGCACTGTCGAAGTTTCTTGACGACCACGTAGGCGGCGCTGCGCACGAACAGGTTACCGTGCTCTTGCCGAAACGCCCACTGCAGGTCTTTGCGCGATCTGGGGTGGCGGCTGCCGGCGATCGGAACCGCCGTGTTGTCCGCGCCCATCAGGTGCCGTGCTACGCCCCTGCACACGGTCGTTATGTAGGCATTCGGATCGAAGCCGGGCGGATCGAATGGCAGCGACGACTGGAATCGAAACGTGTTGCGCGTGAAATACGAGAACAAGCGATTGGCAAGCGCCAGGCTTTCCGCATTGCGCCGCGAGGTCGAGCGGCGCTCGTGGTACAGCCAGTGATTAAATCGATAGAGTGGGCCATCCGGGCCGAGATAACGGACTGATGCAGGCAGGTCCCTGTTCCGGAACCGCGTGTCCGGATTTTGCCTGAAGAAGGTTTGAATGCTGTCGGCACAGGCGCGAACCTCCAGGCTGTGTTCCGGCCCGGCGACGGCGTGCATTATCGGTGCGGCAGTACTTCCGTTCAGATGCCTGGGCTTGAAGGCAACATGGATCAGTCGGTCTGCGACCGCATCACACGGTATTACGTCGATCTGCGATTCAGGTCGCGCGATCACGGCACGCATGCGGCCGGCTCCGATCTGCGCAGCAAAGAGTGCGAACGCCGCCGGGCTGTCGATCCATCCCGGGAATGGCTGGTGCGCGCTCGACGAAATAATACTGGGTCGTACGAGCGCCAGCGGTGTATTGCCGTGCCGTTCGCAGAGCAAGTGTTCGGCAATGCATTTCGTCAGCGTGTAGGTATTGGGATGGCCGGACTTCGCAAGCAACTCTGCCTCGTCGATCTCGCCGCGCATGATTCGTTCGTACAACTCGGCCGCCGGTGCCGGGAGCGGCGCAAGCTCCTCGACGATCGGCTGTTCGTCGCTTTGATGTGGTGTCACGTACGCTGTCGAGACACTGACGAGCGATTCGAGCCTTTGACATTCTTTCGCGAGGCCGAGCATTTCGAGCGCGGTTGCAATATTGGCAGTTGCCGCGTTTTTCAGCGGCAGGTCGAATTGCACTGAGGCAGCGCAGTTAATGATGTGTGTCACACCGGTGGCGATCGCTGCACGCTCTTGCGCCCCTATGCCAGCACCGGGCTGGCTCAGATCGCAGCTGATAGCCTCGACATCGTCGTGCCAACCGGGCGCGAAATTCGTGAAACACGGCGAGCTCGCGATATCTGAAGTAAAGCGATCCGCAGCATTTCCGGAGCCGTTGGTGCGTAGTAACAGGCGAATTTTATTAACACCCAGCGATTCGCGACGGCGTATCAGCTCGTGTAATACCACTTTGCCGAGGAAACCCGTCGCGCCGGTCAAGAGTATGTCGTGGCCGCGCGTCATGACTCTTCGAATCCCTGGTTGCCCGCACCGAACACGTTGGACGGATCCGCGGCCTTCTTGATCTGCAACTGCCAGTCCATCATGCCCGGCGAAAATACACGCGGCAAAAAGTCCTGCCGAATTTTGCCGATACCGTGGTGGTGTGACAGTGAACCACCTGACTTCAGTACCTCGTCACGAGCCGCGTGCTCCATTTCGCTGAAGACTTCGCTGGGGTTGTCCACTCCCTTGAAGTAATAGGCGAAGTAAAAATAAATGCAAACTCCGGTCGGGTAAACCTGTGTGACCCGGCAGGAAATAAACGGCTTGCCGGGCAGTTTGCGCTTGCTGTGTTCTTCGCGCAGTCGTTGCTTGACGTTGTTGCACACGGCCAGCGCGTCACTCCATGCGGCAGATGTTTCGAAGGACTCCGCCAGCAGGTAATGTTTGAGTATCCAGTCGCGCAGGTAGGCGATACCGTAGGTCAGTTGATAGCCCCGGCGGCCGTTTTCCGCGCCACCCTTCATGCCATTGTGCCGTTTCGCTATGCGATAGACGCTGTCCTGTTCGGCAGCGACCTGCGCGCGGCTTCCTTCGAACACCAGCGTACAGGCTGTCATCGCTTGCGGGTCAAAACCCTTTACCTTTACGACAAACCATTTCTCGAACGCGCTCTTGAGTTTCTTAAGCCCCACGGAGCGCGGCTTGAGTGTTTGACTGAGCTGGAACTGCATGTTGTCAACCAGCCGCACACTCGCGGGCGGTTTTGCCGTTCGCGTGAGTTCATAGAGAAAGGCGACGCCGTTTTCGAGGCTTGGAAAAATAATGGAGCCGTATTCCTGCGCCTCCGGCAGCGGGAATATTCTGACGACCGCTTGTGTCACGATGCCGAGGCCGCCCTCAGAACCAAAGATCCATCGTCGCGCGTCGCCAATTCCGACCGACTCGCGCGGTGACACCGTGGGACGTGCGAGCGTGCCGCGCGCAGTGACTACCGTGACATCGAGTACCAGGTCCTCGATGTTGCCGTAGCGGTTTTTTTTCATGCCGCTCGCGTGAGTTGCGATCCAGCCGCCCAGTGTCGAAAACTCGATGCTGTCCGGTTCGTGGCCCATCGTAAAACCGTGTTCCGCAAGCTGTTCCGCGATGTTCCGGCCGACGGCGCCGGCCTGGATGCAGGCCATGTGGTTTTGCGGATCGATCCACAGAATACGGTTCATGCGACTCATGTCGACCGAAACGATCATCCGGTCCTCACGTTCGCGGCAGCTCAAGGCATTGCTGACGTTGGTTCCGCCACCGTAAGGAATCAGGCATACGTCATGATTCCGGGCCGCGCCTACGAGCGCCTCGACGTCCTCATCCCTGGCCGGGAAGACGACCAGGTCGGGAATTCGTGCCAGGCGATCGTACTTGAGTCGGTACATCTCCTCTTGTGTCTGGCCATGGCCGCGGCGCAGTCGCAAGTGAGGGTCGTCGCTAATCTGCCCGTCGTTGAGAAACGAGCCAATTTCCTCGATGAACGCTTTTTGCAGGCGCGCTTTTGGAATGGGCGGCGGGTACCGGGAAGGATTCAGGTTATCAGCGCGGACATCGGGGTGGATCGCATCCCGGACCCAACCCAGCAGGTCCGGAAGATCCTGTCCGGCCAGTTCGTAGCGATCACCACTGAGTTTGACAACCGAGCCATCGATAATTTCGAAAGCTGTGTCGCGAAACCCCCATACCGAGTCACTTTCCTCGTCGCCGGGCCGCGATACTGGCGGCTGTGGAACTATTCGGTCAGATTGCATTATGAACTCCCCCAGGCGCCGATACAGTCGAGCGCGTCAAACCTATTGTTATTTTGCTGCACGTTTGGCTCCGGACGGCGAGGGCTAGCATAGTTGATCAACGCCGTCAGAGACACATGATGGTTTTCTTATCAACGCCTGATTTCTTGCGCGTCGTCAACTTATTCTCGATTGGCACATCACCAATCCATCGTCTCTCCACGCCAGGTCCAGAATGTACCGTTGTCTTCCGGCGTCAAAGCATCAATCACCTTGCGCAGGCCCTCTGCCGATTCCTCGACCTGCACCGGTGCCTGTGACCCACCCATGTCCGTCTGGACCCAACCCGGATGCAGCACGACGCAGGTGAAACCTTCCTCGCGCAGCTCGGCAGCCAGGGACCGGGTGAACATATTGAGCGCGGCCTTGCTCTCGCGGTAACCATAAAACTGGCCGCTCGTGTTCTCGGCGATACTGCCGAGATTGCTGGTGATGTTGAAGATCTTCTTGAGTTTGCCTTTGCGCAGATTGGGCAAAACGACCTGCGTCACCCGCACCGGACCAACGGTGTTAACCGCCAATATGTTGCTGAACACATCAGGATCAATCTTGGGTACCGAATTCATCATTGGTAATATTCCGGCATTGTTGATCAGCACATCGATCGGCTCGTCACCGAGATCGCCGGCGAAACGGTTGACACTATCCTGATCGGTTACGTCCAGCTGCAGGACGCGGGTGTTGTCGAGATTGCTCAACGCCGTTGCTTTTTCGGGCAGGCGTGCGGTTCCTATAACCTGCCAACCACCCGCCGAATATTGTCGCGCCAGCTCCAAACCGATACCGCGATTTGCGCCCGTGATGAGCACCGTTCGAGATTCGTTTTCGGACTGAGCGCAGGACAGGGACGACACGAGTACGGTCGCGGCGAAGAAAATCTTTAACAGGGTTTTAGTCATGACGCGAGAGTATACCGCAGCTATATTGCTTAATCGTGATCCAGTTCTGTTGAGGCCGTTGATCCCGACATCAGTAATAACAGGTCGTAACCGTGCACTACTCGGGCCACTTCAGAACCGTATTGGTCAGTTCTGTGCGCGACTATGGATCGAAGTGCATGCAGATCGATCAACGTAAAATCATCGTCGTAGGCCGCATTGGTCAGAACCTCCAAACCCTTCGCGTAGCTGTCTTTGGCTGGCGCAGGTTCGAAGCTCCAGGTCGCCGGATTGAGGACCGCAACCATGGACTCCGGGTCCGGCAAGACCAGCATTGAAAGACTGCGGCTGCCTTCGAGTGCTGCGATTTCCGGCAAGAGCGTTCCGAGGTCGAATGTGCCGACCGTATTTCGTCCGCGTACGATGTGATTGCCGCCGAGCTTGACCATGACCCTGGGTGTATTGCCCGTCTGTTTCGCATCACTCCAGTGACGTAGAAAATTCGATCGCAGCAATGCAGCTCGACGCACATTTGAGTCCCAGCCGCGCCCCTGCACCCAGAGTTGATTGATTTCCAGCGTTGATTGCAGCGTATCGAGTATTTGCACTGCCGAATCGCCAGCGTCAGGCCACGCCTCTTTAACGGCGGTGACGAGCGCGGGATCGCCACTGAAACTGAAAATAAATTGTGCCCCGCCGGTCTCTTCATACCGGGCCCAGGCGGCGTTGGACGCGGCGACCAACGCATCCAGCGGCTGATTCGTGCTGGCCGGTCGCTCCATGCTTTGCAGCTGGCGTAACAGCGGCCTGTCACAGGCGATCTCGTAGTCGACGCCCCACAAGACTTCGCTGGCATCGGGCAGGGCGCTCCGCGCGGCGGCGATAAGCTCCGCTTCTTCGCGCATGCCGAAAAACGCCGGCTCGCCTCCCGGTGAAGCGAATAGGTCACGAATGCCCTCGATGCCATTGGCATCCGCTGCGGCGTCGAGAATTTTAGCAGCAGGCGGCGAGATTTCGACCGCAAGCTTCTCGTAACCATGGGCGACAAGCGTCGTGAACAACTGCGCGGCCAACTTCGGATTCTCGGCGATACCGTGTTCTTCACCGATCATGAAGAATTGTGTATCGCGTGCCGCTGCCAGCAATAACTCCCAGGCGGGGCCGGAGAATTTTGCGCCATCGAATTCCAGGCGTGAGCGATTTTCCAGCGCAGCTTCGGTTAGCTTGTCGTTCGATTCGTCGGCATACACTCCGCCACTTGCTAGCACGCAAAGGCCATAAGCCAGGATGAATGCTACTCGGCGATGAGGCATTCTGGGACTAAGCGACTGTCTGCGCCGACGATTCATTTTTTCGACCCTTGAGGAAGCCGCCGAAAGGTGTGAATCGTACGCCGAAATGATAGGTCGCGAATACGGTCGGAACGACTATTGCGACGGTAAGCAGGTATTTCGCCAGGGCAGGCAACGGTAATACTGATAGTGCGCCCGCGACGAAAATAAGCAAGGGCAGATGGATGAGGTAGATCCAGTACGATGCGTCGCTGACGTACTGCCCGAGTGCGGACGGGCGTCGGTCGTAACGGCCCTGAAAGACGCCCAACAGCCCAACGGTCATGCAAGAGGCCAGCACGCAATTGCTGATTCCGGCGATTGCGCCGACCACCAGATCCGCATCCTGCGGTGACAACATCCTCTGTCGAGTCGACCAGACCACTATCGGCATAATAGCTATTGCAATAGCGATTTGCTGCCAGGCACCGTGCTGAAAACGCGGGAGCAGATCGCGATTCCGGTAAATCTGCCAACCGAATACAAAATATGCGAAGCCGGTCAGTTGCATCGCAACAGCCGCCGCATTGCTTTCGGCCAATGCATAGGCAGGTACCATTGCACCTGCCGCGATCAAAGCCATCAGCGCCGACCGCCAGCGACTGTAAAGCGCTCTACGTATCGTCTGCAGGATCCGCGTCATCTGGCTATCGAGGATGCGGAGAACTACCCATCCCATGCCCATTGCCAGCGCTGTGTAGACCAGCAGGGCAACCAGGAACCAAAGATGATACGCCGCACCCCATCGGATCCAGTTTCCGAGCTGAAGCACATCGATGCCTGCCTGGATTGATCCGCTCGTCGATACCGCGGCGGCAAATTGGTATGCGCCTCGCGTCAATGGTGAGAGCAGGACATACGCGCACAGCAAGGGCAAAAAAATCGTCCGAAACCGGCTGCGAGCAACGCCCCACGCACCGCGCCGCTGGTAAAGGAGCGCAGCGGCAAAACCAGCGGTCACGAAAAACGCTGGCATCGCGAAACCATAGAGAAAGATCGCGGCGACGTCGAAGCCCAGATGAGTCTCGGTGTCCTTGAAGCGACGTGGCACGGTAACGTAGGGGAGCAAGGCGTGACCGAACATCACGACGGCTATCATGCCCGCGCGCAGATTGTCGATGGAGTGATAACGCTGGGGAGCCTCTTGTGTCATGGTCTGCAGCATAACGGGTTACCAAGGCGCGCGGCAAAAAAAAGCGGAGATTGCTCTCCGCCGTTCGCTTCTTCAGGCCTTGTCTTGCCGTCCATCCCAAAAGGGCTCTGCCCCCCCATTTTGCGTTTTCTTGTCATTTTGGCTCGACGATGAGGAAGGTCGTTGTCGTTTCACCGATGTTCATGACTTCGTGCCAGGCGACGCCGTCGCTCGCGTAGCTGCTTCCGGTCGCGAGGTCCATTTCGCGGACGCCTGAGTCATCCGTTATTCGCATACGTCCACCTGCGAGGGCATAGCCGAAGTGCGGCACGTGAAAGTGTCGCTCGTGGCCGACCCCCGGTGGAAATTCGCAGCGCAGAATTCGTTGTCGTCTGTCTTCGAACAACCGCTCGCAAACCGGCGCATCCTTCCATCCCGCTTCGAGAGGATCGGGCAGGGACGCAATACTCTCTGCCTGTAGCGATTGCAGGCCAATGAAAACGAGTGACGCGATTATCGCGCCCGTGCCAGTGATCTTGACTACGTATTTCAAGCTCTCGCTAGTCATCTTTAAACCGTGCTGAAGTCCGCTGATCTTGAGCTCAGCGTAAGACGCGCACACCGTCGATGCAATCCATAGGCAAAAAAAGTGACCGCCAAATCCGCATGCTGTAACGTATCGACTTTAATTCCCGGGGCAACTTCATGCGCATCGACGCTATTTCCATCGGCACCAATCCACCTGACGACGTGAATGTCATCATCGAGGTCCCGTTGGGTGGCCAGCCGATCAAATACGAGATGGACAAAGAGGCAGGCACGCTCGTGGTGGATCGTTTTTTGTATACGCCGATGTCCTATCCAGGTAATTACGGCTTCGTTCCGCACACGCTTTCCGAGGACGGCGATCCCATCGATGTGCTCATTGTCAATACGCGTGGTTTGGTTCCCGGTTGTGTCATTAATGTTCGGCCGGTAGGTGTGTTAATCATGGAGGACAACGCCGGGCAGGATGAGAAAGTGATCGCTGTGCCATCGCACAAACTAACGAAGCGTTATGACCACGTACTGGAGCACACGGACCTGCCCGATATCACGATGCAGCAGGTCGAGCACTTCTTCGAGCACTACAAGGATCTCGAGCCTGGCAAGTGGGTACGGGTCGGTGACTGGTACGGCGCCGAAAAAGCAAAACAGCTAATTGTCGAATCCATTCAACGCGCCCAGCGCAGCGCTCAGAGGGCGTCGAAAAACGCTTCCTGACGTTGCCTTTCGCTCGCGTCCGGCAGGCGACCGTGAGCGGCTCCGAAATTGTCATCGACATGGTGCACCTTGGTCATTCCCGGTATCGCGACTGTTGCTGCCGGGTGTCCGACTGCGTATTTCAGCAGGAACTGTGCCCAGCTTTCGCAGCCAAACTCCGCAGCCCAGTCCGGTAGCGGCTCATTGCCTACCGCATCGAAAATCCGTCCGCCGCCAAACGCACGATTGATGATCACGCCAACACCCAGGTCCGCGGCGAGCGGCAGGATACGTTTTGCCGCCCCGCGCTGCTCAAGCGAGTAGTTAATCTGGATGAAGTCCAGTTTTTCCTGGCGCATGACGGTCTCGAATTCCTCGTACTGGGTGTCTCGTGAAGTTGTGATGCCGACGTAGCGAATTCGACCTTCCTGTTGCCACTCCCGCAGCACAGGCAGCGCGGTTTTCCAGGCGATCAGGTTGTGCACCTGCATCAGGTCGAACTTTGGGGATTTGAGTTTGAGCGACGAGTCCTCCATTTGCGCCGCCACTTCCTCGGCACTGGACTTGTCGGTTTTTGTCGCGATGAACAGGTCCTTGCGGGTGCCGAGTTCGGCGATAAGCTCGCCCAGGACAGACTCCGATGTCCGGTATTGAGGTGCCGTGTCGATAAGAGTTCCACCGAGCGCATGAAATCGGCGCAGTGCATCGCGCAAAGGCGCACGTGCCACTTCGGATGCATCCACGCCATAGCGGTTTGTGCCCAGGCCAATGACCGGCAGCAATTCTCCGGAGGACGGAATAGCTTTTCGGATCAGGTGTTCCGGGCCTGCGAGGGCGGGGCTCAAAGCCGCCAAAGTTGCCGTCGCGAGGCTCGCTTTCGTAAATTCTCGCCGATTCATTTCGAGGCTCCTATCGATACTTGCCGAGAGCAGTTTATGTCCGGCGCTGTAATGATGTCCACGAGGCTGGCACAATGGCCGGATCGAAAGTTGCACCCGAGTCGATCATGCCTGGATTGTATTTTGAGGAATTTTCCGTGGGTCAGGTCTTCGATCATCCTATTCGCCGGACGATCACCGAGACGGACAACGTGCTTATCACCACCATGACGCACAATCCCGCGGCGTTGCATCTTGATGCGGAATATATGAAGCATACGGAATTTGGCAAGCCGCTCGTGAACAGTTGTCTTACCTTGAGCTTCATGGTCGGAATTTCAGTGAACGACACGACTCACGGCACTACGGTCGCAAACCTTGGCTGGGACGAAGTCCGTTTTCCGAAGCCCCTGTTCTGTGGTGACACGATCCACATTCAAACAGAGGTGCTGGAGTTGCGCGATAGTAAATCCCGCCCGGACAACGGCATCGTGACCTTCGCGCATCGCGCTTTCAACCAGAACGATGAACTCGTCGGAGAGTGCAGGCGTACGGCGCTCATGTTGCGAAAACCAAAATGACTCGCAGTTTTCTTTTTGTGCCGGCGGACAGCGAACGCAAGCTGCAAAAAGCGGCGGCGGCGGGTGCGGACGCCTTGATTGTGGATCTCGAGGATTCGGTTGCTGCCAACGCTCGTCCGGATGCTCGCATACTCGCCCGCGAATTCCTCGCAGGAAAAGAAAACGTCTGGGTACGAATCAATCCCGTCGACACCGATGACGCTGTTGCGGACCTCGAGGCCGTCATGCCATCGGTGCCAGCCGGTATCGTTTTACCGAAGCCGCATAGCGCGGCGGCTGCAATCGAACTCGACAAGCGCATCGCGACCCTGGAATCCCTGCACGGTATCGAAGCTGGCCGAACAAAAATACTACCGCTGTGCACCGAGCATCCTGAAGCACTCTTCACGCTCAATAGTTACAGGGGATCGACGCCGCGCCTGGCCGGACTCTCATGGGGTGCCGAAGACCTCAGCGCGGCGCTGGGTGCAATGGCAAATCGCGATGCCAGTGGCGCCTGGTTGCCGTTGTATGAAATGGCACGTTCCCTGTGTTTGCTGGCCGCGGCCGCGGCGGAAGTTGCAGCTTTTGATACGGTTTTCACTAATTTTAAAGACAGTGATGGCTTGCGACGATATGCGGCGACTGCCCGGCGCGACGGATTTTCGGGAATGCTGGCGATTCACCCGGCGCAGGTTGAGATCATCAATCTGGCTTTTGTTCCGACAGGGGAAGAACTGGAGCGTGCCGCGCGAATCGTCGAATTATTCGATTCGAATCCGGGCGCAGGAACGCTTGGTTTGGATGGCAAGATGATAGACAGACCGCATTTTGTGCAAGCAAAACGCTTGCTGGACACGGCAGGAAAATTAAAAGAGAAGGGCACAGAATAATGGACAGCAACATCTACCCGGTCCCCGAGGCGACCAGAAAACGCACCCTCATTGATGAAGACAGGTACGAGGAAATGTACGCACGGTCTGTCAGCGACAACGAAGGATTCTGGGCCGACGCGGCGCAGCGCATTGACTGGATCAAGCCTTTTAGCACGGTCAAGGACGTCAGCTTTGCTAAAGACGATCTGCATATCCGCTGGTACGGCGATGGCACTCTCAATGTTTGTTACAACTGCGTCGACCGGCACCTCCCCGCGAAAGCCGACGATGTAGCCATCATCTGGGAGGGTGACGATCCGACACGCGATTTAAAGATCACTTACGGCGAATTACACACGCGCGTCTCCAAGTTCGCGAACGCACTGAAGGCGCTGGGCGCGAAAAAGGGTGATCGCATCACGATCTATATGCCGATGATTCCCGAGGCTGCAATTTCAATGCTGGCCTGCGCCCGTATCGGAGCGATTCACTCCGTCGTTTTTGGTGGCTTCTCCCCGGACGCACTTGCCGGCCGTATCCATGATTGCGAATCCAATATCGTCATCACTGCTGACGAAGGACTGCGTGGAGGAAAAGGCGTTCCGCTGAAGGCGAACGTCGATGCCGCCGCTACACGAAGCGAAGTAACAACACTCAAGAAAGTCCTCGTCGTTCGAAATACCGGCAAGGATATCGACTGGGTTGAAGGTCGCGATGCCTGGCTGCATGAACTGGAAGCAGAGGTGGATGCGGATTGCCCTTGTGAAGAAATGGGGGCGGAGGATCCGCTCTTCATTCTTTATACCTCGGGCTCTACTGGCAAACCGAAGGGCGTGTTGCACACGACCGGCGGCTATCTTGTGTATGCGTCGATGACGCATGAATACGTGTTCGATTACAAACCGGGTGACATTTACTGGTGCACAGCCGACGTCGGGTGGGTGACCGGCCACAGTTACATCGTCTACGGACCGCTGGCCAACGGCGCGACGACGCTGATGTTCGAAGGCGTGCCGAACTACCCGACGACCTCGCGTTTCTGGGAGGTCTGCGACAAACACAAAGTGAACATTTGCTATACGGCGCCGACGGCGATCCGGGCATTGATGCGCGATGGCGAGGGGCCGGTAAAAAAGACATCCCGCAAGAGCCTGCGCCTGCTCGGTTCAGTGGGGGAGCCAATCAACCCGGAAGCCTGGGAATGGTACTACCGCGTCGTCGGCGACGGACGTTGCCCGATCGTGGATACCTGGTGGCAGACGGAAACCGGCGGCATCCTGATCAGCCCATTGCCAGGAGCGACTGCGTTGAAGCCGGGTTCGGCGACCCGGCCGTTGTTCGGCATCATGCCGGCAATCGTCGACGCGGAGGGAAACTTCAAGGATGGCGTGGCGGAAGGCGTGTTGATTATTACGGATAGCTGGCCCGGACAGATGCGCACGATCTACGGCGATCATCAGCGCTTCATCGAAACCTATTTTTCAACCTACGAAGGCAGTTATTTTACGGGCGACGGTGCACGACGGGATGCAGACGGCTATTACTGGATCACGGGTCGTGTTGACGACGTGCTCAACGTGTCCGGTCATCGCATGGGTACAGCGGAGATTGAGAGCGCGCTTGTCGCACACAAGGACGTTGCGGAGGCGGCCGTCGTCGGTTATCCACATGACATCAAAGGCCAGGGAATCTACGCCTACGTCACCTTGATGGGCGGTGTCAAAAGCAGCGACGAACTTCGGGCCGAGCTGCAGCAATGGGTGCGCAAGGAAATTGGCCCGATTGCCAAGCCGGATCTGTTGCAATGGGCGCCGGGATTACCCAAGACGCGCTCCGGCAAGATCATGCGTCGCATACTTCGCAAGGTTGCCGCCGATGACTTTGGGAATCTTGGAGATACGTCGACGCTGGCCGATCCGTCGGTCGTTGACGATTTGATCGCGAACCGGCAAAACCGCACCAAATAACGTCAGGCTTTTAGCTGGTCCTGCGAGACTTCTTCGGACATCGAGTTTTCGAGTTCGTCGATGAAGCTCTGGTCGATTTCGCAGGCACCGGAGTTGGAGAGCGGGTCGATGACATCGCCGTCGTCAAACGCTGTTTCGACAGGTTGAGACTCGGCTGGCGAAGTATCGCTCTGCGTTTGCGGTGGCTCCAATTTCTGCGTCTTCATGAGATCGGGTTCGGCCGACTGTTTGTTCGCATCGAAGTTTCCAGGGGCCAACATGCTTTCGCGATCGAAGCGCAAGTATTCTGCAACCTGCCGCTCGTAGGCTTTGACGAACTCTTCGGCAAACATCTGTGGGAACCGGCCACCGCCTTTTTCCGTGATGATGGGGTACATGTCGCAATACAACTGCCAGTACTTGTGTTGGTTCATGAAGCCGAACAATTTCCGGCCCATCGTGCGATCGAAGCCTTCCTGCAATTCCTCGGGATCGAATCGATCGGCAAACTCGATGAACGCGCTGTTCATTGCATCGAGAAACGCATTTTGGTGATTGATCAGGTCGCGGCAGACCTCGCGGATCGAGTCCCTTGCGCCGAGATAGTCGCCCTCGGAACCGACCAGCAGTTGTTTCAGCAGGTCATTGGTGTTGTCAGAGAACTTCATCGGATTATTGTTGCGCGGCAACACGGTCGTCTGATCCAGGCGGAATGCGTTCTTGAGATTGGCTCGGCTGGACAGTAGCGCGGTAATGCCTTTCACAAATTCCCGCAGGATCTGGCCTGCTGTGAGCATAATCTCCGGACGGTTGACCGACGGGTGCAGCTCGACGCGACTGATGCCGAGTCCGTCAAGGAAGGAATCAAACAGGTCCTCGGCAGTTACGCCTACGGTCGAGTTGTCCTTCAGCGAATTGCTGGCCGGGACGTCGATATGCTCATCGACTTTATGTTTATTGACACTGAATTGGTCGACCGATTTTTCGGGCTCTTTCTTTTTGCCGCCACCGAACAGGGCCGACTGAAATACGTCATCCCCCGTAATTTCTTCTTCCGCGAGCAATTGCATGCCGGTGCGGATGGCGTCCTCGTCGACAAACTGCTCGATGTTGTCCGGTGCGACAGAAGGCTTTTCGTCGAGCGGCATGACAAGGCTCTCGCCGGAATCGACTTTGACCTCAAATTCGAAATCGCCCATCCTGAGCTTGTCGCCATTGAACAGTCGCCGCGGATTTCCCCGGCCTATTGGTTCCACTTCACGGTTAACGTAGACGCCGTTGCTGCTGACGTCACACAGGTAGTAGATGCCGCCTTTGTAGTCGATCGTCGCGTGGCGGCCTGATATGAAGCGATCGGGGTCCGGAAGGATCCAGTCGTTTTGTAATGAACGGCCGATCGTGCCGCCGCCTTCGTGAAATTCGCGTACGGCATCTTCGCCGACAAGGTCGGCATGTTCGCTGACGATTTTAAGTTCAAGCGCCATTTCTGAATCCGCTTCGGTGCATTGGACGAATTCTGCAGTGAAACAAGGAGATAGGATGCCGAGTAGTTCACATAATGGGGCGTCGCCCGGGATTTGATGTGTGAATAAAATCCCATATACGGTGTCGGAGGTTTGGCTCCCCAAAATCGAGCCCCTGCCAGTGTTTTTGAGTAAACTACGCGCCCTCCGGCTTAAGTATCAGTAAATGACTAAGAAAAAGCTCTTCAAAGTCGTCTTTATGTGCCAGGGCCAGGTTTACGAAATCTACGCCCGTAACGTTAGTCATGGCGAGTTGTTCGGTTTCGTCGAAATTGAGGAACTGGTCTTTGGCGAGCGGACTACCGTCGTAGTCGATCCGTCCGAAGAAAAGATCAAAACCGAATTTGAAAACGTCAAGCGAACCTACCTGCCGATGCATACCGTCATTCGTATCGACGAAGTTGACAAGCAGGGCATCAGCAAAATCAGCAAACTCGAGGGCGGCAACATCGCACAGTTCCCCATGCCGGTGTATACGCCGGGGGACAAGGGCTAGTATCATCCCGTATTCGTCCCGAATCCTCTGTAACTATGCTTGAATTGCCCGGGCAACCGGCACTCTCGAAATTTCGTGTTGCCAAGCTGATTCGCGCTCTAAAGAGCGTCGATGACCGTGTCGAATCGCTGCAAGCTCGTTACGTCTATTTTGTTGCCACCAACCGGAAGTTGTCCGGCGAGGAAAGTTCGCGCCTGGATGCCTTACTGTTGTCCGGCGAGCGCCCGGCGAAACTCGCTAAAGGTGCCAGACTTCTGTACGTGGTGCCGAGGCCCGGCACGATTTCGCCGTGGTCGTCCAAAGCGACGGATATCGTCAGGGCCTGCGATATCGACGCCGTCGATCGCATCGAA
>Ga0224505_10000579_pt1 | contig 24900 bp, 18 predicted proteins | sample SF_Jan12_sed_USG_FD_169102 | JGI IMG/M metagenome (GOLD analysis project Ga0224505, IMG submission 169102) | Sediment microbial communities from San Francisco Bay, California, United States - SF_Jan12_sed_USGS_4_1 | ecosystem: Environmental > Aquatic > Marine > Sediment | place: USA: California... | reverse complement strand
CCCATGCCGCCAACAGTGCGTGTGCGCATGGACGGCGCGGACGGCGCCAATCCGTCCTTCATCGCCCCGCGCCGGCCCGGGGCCTATCGATTGTTCGTCTACGTGCATGACGGGTCCGGCGGCGCCGGGCACGCTAACATTCCGTTCCATGTCGCACCGCCTGGCCCGCTGCCGCCGGCGGCCACGGAGCCGAAAACGTGAATACTTCGGAAATCTTCCTCGTCGCGATGGTGCTCATCTTCGCGCTGCCGTTCCTGATCTGGCGGCTCGGCCGCACGGAGTACTTCGCGCCACTGGTCGTCGTGCAGATCATCACGGGCATCGTGCTCGGGCCCGGCATTCTCGGTGCGGTCTTTCCCGAGTATTACCGCTTCGTCTTCAACCCGGCCGTGGTGCAGTCGCTGAACGGCATCGCCTTGTGGGCGGTGATGTGCTTCGTGTTGCTGGCGGGCATCGAGCTGGATCTGAAGCACGCATGGGAGCACCGGCGGGAGAGCAGTACCGCGGCCGGCCTCGCCCTGGGCGTTCCATTGCTGACCGGCAGCATCGCCGCCACTGTGCTGGCCTGGTTTCCGGGCTGGGTCGGGCCACGCGTGCACACCTGGCAATTCATCCTCGGCGTGGGCATGGCCTGCGCCGTGACGGCGCTGCCGATCCTGGTGCTGTTTCTCGAAAAGCTCGGCGTACTGCGCACGGCACTCGGCCAGCGGATCCTGCGCTACGCGAGCATGGACGACATCGCCATCTGGGGCGTACTCGCCCTGATCCTCATGGACTGGAATCGCGTCGGCCGGCAAGCAGGTTTTCTCGTCGTGTTCGTCGTCGCGGCAGTCGGCTTCCGCCAACTGATGCAGCGGCTGGAGGAGCGCGATCGCTGGTATGTCGCGCTGATCTGGCTGGCGCTGTGCGGGCTGGGCGCGGACTGGTCGGGCCTGCACTTCATGGTCGGGGCGTTCCTCGCAGGCGCCGCCATCGACCGCGACTGGTTCGACCAGGACCGGCTCGATTCGATCCGGCACAACGTGCTGCTGGTCATGATGCCCGTGTTTTTCCTGAGCACGGGGCTGCGCACGGAGTGGCAGGTTGGCGGCGCCCAGGTCTTCCTGGCGGCGGCGATGCTGCTGGCGGCATCCATCGGCGGCAAGCTCATCGGGACGGGCGTCGCCGGACGCGTGCTGCGCTGGCAGCCGGGCGAGGCGAGCCTGATCGGCTGGCTGCTGCAGACCAAGGCGCTGATCATGATCATCTTCGCCAACATCCTGCTGGACAAGGCGGTGATCACCGCTTCGACGTTCACGGCCCTGCTGCTGATGGCCGTGGGCAGCACGATGCTGACCATTCCCGTCGTGACGCCCAGGCTGGCGCGGTTGCGACACCTGGTCGGCAAGACCGACTGAAGGCTGGCTGGCCTTTGGGCTCGAAGGCTCAAAGGTTCAGCGAGCGTCTCAGTTCCAGAACTTCCACCAGTGATCCTTCTCCGGCCGCTCCTGCTCGGGCTGGCCGACGGTATCCGGCATGACGTTGGCGGCACGGACTTTGTCCGTGGCCTGGGCCAGGTCGTCGACCTCCAGCTTGCGATACGAAGCCGCCAGGATCTTCAGTGCGTCGTCCACGGCCGGCGCGCCGTCGTAGCCTTCGATCACGCCCTTGGCGCGATTGGCAGCGCCTACGTACGCGCCGCGCTTGAGGTAATAGCGCGCCACCTCGATCTCGTAATCCGCCAGCCGGTTGCGCAGGTAAATCATGCGCTGGCGGGCGTCCGCCGCGTACGGGCTCTTCGGGTACTGTTGCACCAGCACCTGGAAGGCCTGGAAAGACTTGCGTGCTTCATGCGGCGGGCGCTTGGCGATGTCCGCCTTGAACTTGCGTTCGAGCCAGTTGGCCCCTGAGTCGAAATACACGAGGCCGCGCACGTAGTAGGCATAGTCGACGCGCGGATGCGTCGGGTTTTCGCGGATGAACTGGTCCGACTGGTCGATCGTCGCATCGGCCGACCGGTTCTTGTAGTAGGCGTAGATCAGGTCCAGCTGGCCCTGCTTGGCCTGCTCGCTGAAAGGGTAGCGGGCCTCGAGCATCTCGTAGCGCTGGATGGCGCCCGGGTAATTGTTGGACTTGATGTCGCGAATCGCTTCCCGGTAGAGCTGTTCCGGCGAGCCCTCGATGACCTGGTCGCCATTGTCCTTGTCCCAGAACTTGAGGCTGCTGCAGCCGCCGGCGCCCAGCAGGGCCAACGCCAGCAGGGCCGCAGCGAGTAAACGTCGGGAAAAGGCAGCAGCCATGCGGGGATCCTGGGTCAAGCCCTGCGGAAGGGCGTGAAGTATATAGAATTCGACCCCATGACGACCTCAACCGTTCAACTCAGCCTGCAGATTCCCGACACCGAAGCGGGCCAGCGGCTCGACCAGGCGCTCGCCCGCCTGCTGCCCGACTACTCCCGCAGCCGCCTCAAGACATGGATCGAGGCTGGCGAAGTGCTGGTCGACGGGTCCATCCACCGCCCCAGGGACAAGGTCAACGGCGGTGAGACCGTCGTCATCGCCGGCACGGTGACCGAGGAATCGACCGCGGCAGCGCAGGCCATCCCGCTCCTGATGGCGTATGAAGACAGGCACGTCTTCATCGTCGACAAGCCCGCCGGGCTGGTCGTGCATCCGGGTGCCGGCAACCCCGACCAGACGCTGCAGAACGCGCTGCTGTCGCGCGATCCCGAGCTCGGCAAGTTACCGCGCGCCGGCATCGTGCACCGGCTCGACAAGGACACGAGTGGATTGCTGATCGTGGCGCGCACGCTCAAGGCGCACACCGCGCTGGTGCGGATGCTCGAGGCGCGAGAGATCCATCGCGAGTACGAAGCGATCTGCCGGGGCGTGATGACGGCGGGCGGCACGATCGACGCGCCGATCGACCGCCACCCGGCCGACCGCGTGCGGATGGCGATCCGCGCTGGCGGTCGTGGCGCCGTCACGCATTACCGCGTGATCCGGCGCTTCCGTGCGCACACGCACGTGCGGGTGCAGCTCGAAACCGGGCGCACGCACCAGATTCGCGTGCACCTGGCGCACATCAATTACCCGATCGTCGGTGACCGCGTGTACGGCGGCCGGCTCGCCCTGCCCAAAGGTGCGACCGAGGAGCTGCGCGTCGCGTTGCGTGAGTTCCCGCGCCAGGCGCTGCATGCGGCGAAGCTGCAGCTTGCGCATCCGGTGACGGGCAAGCCACTCGAGGCGCTGGCGCCGTTGCCAGCGGACATGCTGGGGCTGCTCGCGGTGCTCGCTGCGGACCTCGCCGCGGTCAAGGCATGACGCAGGGCGTGTCCTCGCCGCAGGGTTCGTGGCTGACGCCCGACTGGGACGTCGCACCGAACGTGCGCGCGCTCTCGACGCTGCGTGGCGGCGGCCTGAGCATGGATGCCTACGCGAGCTTCAATCTCGCCCAGCACGTCGGTGACGATCCGCAGCACGTGCGTGCGAATCGCGCCTTGCTGCGGGCCGCAGCGAAACTGCCGTCGGAGCCGCTGTGGCTCGAGCAGGTGCACGGCAGCCACGTCGTCGAACACGCCGGGCCTGCCGCTCCCGGCGCCGTGCCCCCGCGTGCCGATGCCGCCGTGACTTTCGAGCCGGGCCGCGTCTGCGTGGTGCTGACGGCCGATTGCCTCCCGGTCGTGTTCGCGGATCGCGCGGGTACCCGGATCGGCGTGGCGCATGCCGGCTGGCGCGGTCTCGTGGGCGGCGTGCTCGAAGCCACCGTGGCCGCGCTCGACGTGGAGCCCGCTCAGCTCGTGGCCTGGCTCGGACCAGGGATCGGGCCGGCGGCATTCGAAGTCGGACCCGAGGTGCGTGACGCCTTCATCGCGCGTGATGCCGCGAGCGACGCGGCGTTCGCGCGCAACGAGTCCGGCCGCTTCCAGGCCGACCTGTACGGTCTGGCGCGCCGCGCGTTGTCCCGTGTCGGCGTCCATCGCGTCAGTGGCGGCGGTCGCTGTACGCAGCGCGAGGCCGCTGAATTCTTCTCCTTCCGTCGCGACGGCGGCCGGACCGGCCGCATGGCGACGCTGGCCTGGCTCGCGCCCGGCAGCGACGCCGGATGGAACGCGGACCGCGTGCTAACCTGAGGGCCATTCCCGGCCCCGCAACCAGAAGAACGACCCTTGAGCAGCCTGACCCTGATCGTCGTGTTCACGGCGCTGAGCGGCCTGTTGAGCGCCTGTGCGGCTGGCATATTCCTGACGCTCGACGCGCGCTGGCGCACGGCCGTGTTGCCTCACCTGGTCAGTTTCGCGACCGGGACGCTGCTCGGCGCGGCGTTCCTCGGATTGATTCCACATGCACTCGACGGGGCTGGCCCCGGGTCGACCCATCGCATCGGCCTCGCGCTCCTGGTCGGCATCCTGCTGTTCTTCCTGCTCGAGAAATTCGTGCTCTGGCGTCACTGCCACGACGATCCCTGCGAGATGCACTCGCCGAGCCACGATGCGCGCGACCGGGCGTCGGCGAACCTGATCCTCGCCGGCGACACGTTCCACAACCTGCTCGACGGCGTGCTCGTGGCGGCCGCGTTCATGACGAACCCGCAACTCGGCATCGTCACGGCGCTCGCCGTCTTCGCCCACGAAATCCCGCAGGAGGTGGGCGATCTCGCGATCCTGCTGCACGGCGGCTTCAGCCGCGCCCGGGCGATGACCCTGAACCTGGTCTCGAGCCTCACTTCGGTGGTGGGCGGCGTCGTCGCGTATTACGCGCTCAGCACCGCGCTGGATTTCCTGCCTTATGCGCTGGCCCTCGCGGCCGCCAGCTTCATCTACGTGGCCGTGGCCGATCTCATCCCCGGACTGCACCGCCGCGTGGACCTGCGCGCGAGCCTGGGCCAGGTGATGTTCATCGCCCTGGGGGTGGGGCTGGTGTACCTGACGCACCAGGGCATGCACTAGGAAGGGGATAGGGGATAGGGGTTAGGGGATAGTCGGAAAAGGGGTCAGGGGTTAGGGGCTAGGGGATAGTCGGAGGGCCGGCTGCCTCAGCCGGACAGGTGCAAGTAGCTGACCATCATGGATTTAGGTCGTTGCTGTACTCGTTCCGAAGCGCGTTCTGACTAACCCCCAACCCCTGTCCCCTAACCCCTTTTATATCGCGGGTCTGGCCCCACTTCTGGCCGCATACCGTCCCACGGACAGAGCCCCCATGCGCCAAGACAAATTCACGACCAAGTTCCAGGCCGCGCTGCAGGAAGCGCAGTCGCTCGCCCTCGGCCGCGACCACCAGATCATCGAGCCGGTGCACCTCTGCCAGGCGCTGCTGGACCAGCAGGGCGGCACGGTCCGGCCGTTGCTCGACAAGTGCGGCGCCAACATCAACACGCTGCGCGCGCAGCTGCGTGCAGCGCTCGACAGGCTGCCCAAAGTGGAAGGGACCGGCGGCGAGGTGCACCTTTCCAACGATCTCGCGCGGCTGCTGAACCTCACCGACAAGATCGCGCAGCAGCGCGGTGACCAGTACATCACCAGCGAGCTGTTCATCCTGGCCGCGCTCGAGGACAAGGGCCCGCTCGCCAGGATCCTCAAGGACGCGGGCGTGCAGAAGGCCGCGGTCGAGCGTGCGATCGACGAGATCCGCGGCGGCAGCAAGGTGGACGATCCGAACGTCGAAGAGCAGCGGGGCGCGCTCGAGAAGTACACGATCGACCTGACGGAACGCGCGGAGCAGGGCAAGCTCGACCCGGTCATCGGCCGTGACGACGAAATCCGCCGCACGATCCAGGTACTGCAGCGTCGCACCAAGAACAATCCCGTGCTGATCGGCGAGCCGGGTGTCGGCAAGACTGCAATCGTCGAAGGCCTGGCGCTGCGCATCATCAACAAGGAAGTGCCCGAGAGCCTGCGGGACAAGCGTATCCTCGCGCTCGACATGGGCGCGCTGATCGCGGGTTCGAAGTTCCGCGGCGAATTCGAGGAGCGCCTCAAGGGCGTGCTGAACGACCTCGCCAAGCAGGAAGGCCGCGTCATCCTGTTCATCGACGAGCTGCACACGATGGTCGGGGCCGGCAAGGCCGAAGGCTCGATGGATGCCGGCAACATGCTGAAGCCCGCCCTCGCGCGCGGCGAGCTGCATTGCGTCGGCGCCACGACGCTCGACGAATACCGCAAGTACGTCGAGAAGGACGCCGCGCTCGAGCGCCGGTTCCAGAAGGTGCTGGTCAACGAGCCGTCGGTCGAGGACACGATCGCGATCCTGCGCGGCCTGAAGGAGCGCTATGCGGTCCACCACAGGGTGGAGATCACGGACCCGGCGATCGTCGCCGCGGCCACGCTCTCGCATCGCTACATCACCGACCGGCAGTTGCCCGACAAGGCGATCGACCTGATCGACGAGGCCGCGTCGCGCATCCGCATGGAGATGGACTCCAAGCCCGAGGAAATGGACCGGCTCGACCGCCGCATCATCCAGCTCAAGATGGAACGCGAGGCGCTCAAGAAGGAGAAGGACGAGGCGTCGAAGAAGCGTCTCGAGGCGCTGGACGAGCAACTCGCGGACCTGGGCAAGGAGTACGCCGACCTCGAGGAAATCTGGAAGGCGGAGAAGGCGTCGGCACAGGGCGCCGCGCAGATCACGCAGGAACTCGAAGATGCGCGGCAGGCGTTCGAGACCGCGCGTCGTGCCGGCGACCTCGCCCGCATGTCCGAACTGCAGTACGGCAGGATCCCCGAACTCGAGAAGCGCCTGAAGTCGGCGCAGGCAAGCGAGACGAAGGCGCCGACGCTCGTTCGCAACAAGGTGACCGAAGAGGAGATCGCCGAAGTCGTCTCGAAGTGGACCGGCATCCCGGTCTCGAAGATGCTCGAAGGCGAGCGCGAGAAGCTGCTGCGCATGGAGGAGGCACTGGCGAAGCGCGTGGTCGGCCAGGACGAGGCGGTCAAGGCCGTCTCGGATGCCATCCGCCGTTCGCGCGCGGGCCTCTCCGATCCCAACCGACCGAACGGCTCGTTCCTGTTCCTCGGTCCGACGGGTGTGGGCAAGACCGAGCTGTGCAAGGCGCTCGCCGAATTCCTCTTCGACACCGAAGAGGCGATGGTGCGCATCGACATGTCGGAGTTCATGGAGAAGCACTCCGTCGCGCGTCTCATCGGCGCGCCGCCGGGATACGTGGGTTACGAGGAGGGTGGATACCTCACGGAGGCCGTGCGTCGCCGTCCGTACGCGGTGATCCTGCTCGACGAGGTCGAGAAGGCACACCCGGACGTGTTCAACGTGCTGCTGCAGGTGCTCGACGACGGCCGTCTCACGGACGGCCAGGGCCGCACCGTCGACTTCCGCAACGCCGTCGTCATCATGACCTCGAACCTCGGTTCGAACGTCATCCAGGAGCTCGCGGGCGAGGCGAACTACGCGCGCATGAAGTCGGCCGTGATGGAAATCGTGGGCCAGCATTTCCGCCCCGAGTTCATCAACCGTGTCGACGAAGTCGTCGTGTTCCACCCGCTCGGCAGGGACCACATCCGCGCGATCGTCGACATCCAGCTCGGCAACCTGCGCCGGCGCCTGGCCGAGCGCGACCTGGGCCTGGAACTTGGCGATGCCGCACGCGACCTGCTCGGTGAGGCGGGGTTCGACCCGGTGTACGGGGCGCGGCCGCTGAAGCGCGCTATCCAGCACCAGCTCGAGAACCCGCTGGCGCAGCGCATCCTGCGCGGCGATTTCGAGCCGGGCGCCACGATCCGGGTGACGGTCGAGGACGGCGAACTCGCGTTCGAGCGCATCGCCGTCCCGGTATAATCCGCGGCCGATTCGACTACCCTAGGGCACGATTCACCGCGCCGGACCGACCATGCCGATCTACGAGTACCAGTGCCAGAAGTGCCACCACCACCTGGAGGCGCTGCAGAAGTTCTCCGACAAGCCGCTGCGCGAGTGCCCCGAATGCGGCAAGCACACGCTGCTGCGCCTGATGTCGGCGCCGATGTTCCGCCTCGCGGGCAGTGGCTGGTACGAGACGGATTTCAAGTCGGACAAGGAGGGCAAGCGCAACCTGGCCGGCAAGGACGACGCTCCGCCCGCCGAGACTCCGTCGACGGCGGTGGCGGGCGACAAGGCTGAAACGAAGGCTGAGTCGAAACCGCCGCAACCCGAGCCCGCAGCGACCAAGAAGAGCGTCGCGGTGAAGAAGCCCGTCGCGAAGCCCATCGTGAGGCCGAAGCCGGCCGCGAAGAAACCTGCATCGAAGAAGTCCGTCCGGAAACGCTGAATCGAGCCGGGCCGGTGGCCCGCGCCGGAGTGAACAGAGTGGCTGATCCGACATCGACCGCTGACGACGAAGGCAAGGGTGGTCGCGGCAGCTTTGCGCGCCGCCTGCGCAATCACCTGATCGCAGGCCTGCTGATCTGGATCCCCGTCATGGTGACCGTCTGGGTCATCCGCTTCCTGTCGCGCATCCTCGACCAGTCGCTCGTGCTGTTGCCGCCATCCTGGCGGCCCGAGGCGCTGGTCGGCCAATACGTCCCCGGCGTCGGCATCATCCTCTCGTTCATCCTGCTGGTCGTCACCGGGGTGATCGTCCGCAACCTGTTCGGCGGGCAGATCGTCGAAGGGTTCGAGAACCTCGTGCGCCGCATCCCAGTGATCGGCGCCGTGTACGGTGGCGCCAAGACCTTCAGCGAGACCGTGCTCACGGACAAGGGCAAGTCGTTCAAGCAGGTCGTCATGGTCGAGTTCCCGCGCAAGGGCATCTTCAGCGTGGGGTTCATCACGTCCGAGGAACTGGAAGAAGTCCAGGCCAAGACCGAGCAGGATGTCGTCTGCGTCTTCGTACCTACTACGCCGAACCCCACCACGGGATTCATCGTCCTCGTGCCCCGCGACGAGGTTGTCCGCCTCGACATGACGGTGGACGACGCCTTCAAGATGCTGCTTACGCTGGGCGTGGTCGTGCCCAAGTGGCAGAACAAGCCGGTCGCGGCCGATCTTGCGCCGCAACAACCCTCTCCGTAACATCCTCCGGCTCAGCGTCGACGATCGGCCCGGGCCGGTCCCCGGCACCCTTTTTTTGACGGGATTTCCCCATGCCCATGCGCACCCATTACTGCGGCGACGTCAACGAGCGCCTCGTCGGATCCACGGTCGAAGTGGCCGGCTGGGTCCATCGCCGTCGCGACCACGGCGGCGTCATTTTCGTCGACCTGCGCGACCGCGATGGCCTGCTGCAGGTCGTCTTCGATCCGGACGCGGCCGATGTCTTTGCGGAGGCCGAGCGTCTGCGAGGCGAATGGGTCATCAAGGTCACCGGCACGGTGCGCCCGCGTCCCGCCGGCACGGCAAACGCAAACCTCGCCTCGGGTCAGGTCGAACTGCTCGCACGCGGCATCGAAGTGCTGAACCGTTCCGAGCCGATTCCGTTCCAGCTCGACGAGGACGTGAAGGAAGAGACGCGGCTCAAGTACCGCTATATCGACCTGCGCCGCGACGTGATGCAGAAGCGCCTGCGCCAGCGTCACGCGATCACGCGTTCGATGCGCGAGTTCCTCGACGGCAACGGCTTCATCGACGTCGAGACGCCGATGCTGACCAAGGCGACTCCGGAAGGCGCGCGCGACTACCTCGTGCCGAGCCGCACGCAGCCGGGCAGGTTCTTCGCGCTGCCGCAGTCGCCGCAGATCTTCAAGCAGCTGCTGATGATGTCGGGGTTCGACCGCTACTACCAGATCGTGCGGTGCTTCCGCGACGAGGACCTGCGCGCCGATCGGCAGCCCGAATTCACCCAGCTCGACATCGAGACGTCGTTCCTCACTCGCGACGACATCATGGAAGTCATGGAGAGCCTCGTCCGCAAGGTCTTCAAGGACGTGCTGGGCCAGTCGCTGTCCGAGCCGTTTCCGCGCATGACGTACGCCGAGGCGATGCGCCGCTATGCGTCCGACAAGCCCGACCTGCGCATCCCGCTCGAACTCGTGGACGTCGCCGATCTCGTCAAGGACTGCGAGTTCAAGGTGTTCTCCGGCCCGTCCGCGGATCCGGCAGGCCGTGTCGCTGCGCTGCGCGTGCCGCAGGGCGGCGAGAAGCTCTCGCGCAGGCAGATCGACGACTATGCGGCGTTCGTCGCGCGCTACGGCGCGAAGGGCCTCGCGTACGTGAAGGTCAACGACGCGGCGAAAGGCCGCGAAGGCCTGCAGTCGCCGATCCTGAAGTTCCTGTCCGACGGCGCCGTCGCAGGCCTGATGCAGCGCACGGGTGCGCAGACCGGCGACCTGGTTTTCTTCGGGGCGGACAAGGCCAAGGTCGTCAACGATGCGATCGGCGCGCTGCGCCTCAAGGTGGGCCAGGACCTCGGCCTCGTCGCCGCAGGCTGGGCGCCGCTCTGGGTCATCGACTTCCCGATGTTCGAGTGGGATCCCGACTCGAAGCGCTGGGCGGCGATGCACCACCCGTTCACGGCGCCGGTCAGCGACGATGCGGCCGCGCTCAAGGCGAACCCCGGCCAGGCGCTCGCGCGCGCCTACGACATGGTGCTGAACGGCTCGGAGATCGGGGGCGGCTCGGTGCGTATCCATCGCAACGAGATGCAGTCGACCGTGTTCGAGATGCTCGGCATCGGCGCCGAAGAGGCCGGAAGGAAGTTCGGTTTCCTGCTCGACGCGCTCAAGTTCGGCGCGCCGCCGCACGGCGGCATCGCGTTCGGCCTCGATCGCCTCGCGATGCTGATGGCCGGCGCCGACTCGATCCGTGACGTCATCGCGTTCCCGAAGACGCAGAACGCGACCTGCCCGCTGACCGACGCCCCGACCGAGGTGTCGGAGCAGCAGCTGCGCGACCTGCACATTCGCGTCAAGCTGCCCGTCAAGGAGTGATGGCGGAAGCGCGCGAGCCGGTCATCCTCGTTCACGGCCTGTGGATGAGCGGGCTGGAATTCGGGGTACTGCGCCAGCGCCTGCAGGCGCGGCACGGCTTCGACGCGCACGTGTTCTCGTACCCGTCCATGCAGGGCAGCGTCGACGAGATCGCCGCGGAACTCGCTGCGTTTGCTCATGAGCGTGCGGTGGGCGCCGGCCGCGTGCACCTCGTCGGCCACAGCCTCGGCGGCGCGCTCGTCTATCGCGCGCTGGAGCAGCGCATGCGCGACGTGCCCGGCAATGCGGTGCTGCTGGGTTCCCCCTTGAATGGCAGCCGCGCTGCGAGCGGCGCGGCCCGCTTCTCGATGCTGCGCCCGCTCATCGGTCCGCACGTGCTCAATGAGCTGGCGCAGCCCTGCGGCCGCTGCTGGACGGGCGATTGCACGCACGCGCTCGGCGCCATCGCAGGAACTCGGCGCCTCGGCACCGGGCAGTTCTTCGCGCACTTCGATGAAGAGAACGACGGTACCGTGGCGGTGAGCGAGACCGTGATTCCCGGGCTCAACGATCACATCGTCTTGCCACACAGCCACGTCGGAATGCTGTTCGCGAACGACGTCGCTGTGCAGGTGGCGCAGTTCCTGCGGCATGGCTCATTTCGACGCGAAGCCGCCGGCCCGGGAGGGCGAGCCACGGAATCCTGAGCGCGGGGACGACCCGCAGCGCCTCGCAATCGCAAGGCGCTACTTCGTCGCGGACAGCAGCCGATCAATCTCAGGCTGCGACCAGCCGCCGCCGAGCGCGCGGTACAGCAGCACGTAGGCCACCAGTCGATCGCGCCGTGCACGCACCAGGTCCACTTCGGCAGCGAACAGCTGCCGCTCGGCATCGATGACCTCGAGATAGCTCACGACGCCAGAGCGGTAGCGCATCTGCTGCAGCCGCAGCAACTCGCGCGACGAGGCTACGCGCTCCTCGTTGTGCGCGATGAACTCACCGAGCCGGACCTGGGCGGAGAGCGAGTCCGAGACTTCCCGCAGCGACTGCAGCACGCCCTGCCGGTAGGCAAGCTCGGCTTGACGGGCCCGGGCGCGCGCCGCCTCGACATTGCCCTTGCCTACTCCGGAGGTGTAGATCGGCATGTCGAAGGCCGGTCCGATCGCAAAGAGTTCCTGGGCCGGGTCCTTGCCGTCGAACAGCCGCGCAAGTTCCGGACTCACCAGCCCGAAGAACGAGGTGAGAGCGATACTGAGGTACGGGAAGCGCGAAGCCTGCGCCACGCCGACGCCAGCAGTCGCCGAGTGCAGTTCGTTCTCGAGCCGGCGCAGATCGGGCCGCCGGGTCAGCAGCTGCGCCGGCAAGCCGACCGGGACGTCCGGCGGCGCCGGGAAGGCGCCCGGCGTGCCCGCTGAAGCGACGTGGTCGGGCGGGAATCCCAGCAGGAATCGCAGGCGGTTTTCCGTTTCGACGCGCTGCTGCTCGGTGATCGGCAACTGTGCGCGTGTCGTCGCCAGCTGACTCATGGCCTGCTGCACCTCAGTGCCGGAGGCCACGCCGTTGCGGTTCTGCGACTGCACGAGGGCGAGCGAATCTTCCTGCAGCTTGATCGTGCGGCGGATGATGTCGAGTTCGGCATCCCGGTCGAGCAGTTCTATCCACGTCGTGGCCACCTCGGCCACGAGCGTCGCCATCACCGCGCGCGCGTTGTCCTCCGAGGCCAGCAGCAGCGCGCGTGTGGCCTCGCTGGCACGGCGCAACTTGCCGAAGAGATCGATTTCCCAGCTGAGCGCCAGTCCAAGGGAATAACTCGCGTCCTCGTCGCCGACCGCGCTGGGTACCGTTGAACCCGTGCCGCGGACCTGCGGCCCCATCGCGCCGCGGCTCACGCGCGCCAGGCCGCGGTATTCTTCGACCCGGGCCGCCGCGATCTGCAGGTCGAGGTTGTTGTCGAGGGCGATGCGAATCAGCTCGTCAAGGCGCGGGTCGCCGAAGGCCTGGATCCAGTCGAGGTCCGCATAGGACTCCGCCTGCTGCGGGCTCAATACGCCGTGGTATTCCTGCACCGGCATCACTTTGTCCGGCCGCTGGTAGTCCGGACCGATTGCGCAGGCAGCCGGCAGCGCCGCTGCTGCGAGCACCAGCACTCGCCGTAACAGTTTCACGCCGAAGCTCCGGATGTGGTCGCGGCTTCGGCCGGAGGTGTCGGCGGGGTCCTGCCGGCCAGGCGTTCCGCCACCCCCTGGACCAGGACGTAGAACGCCGGGACCGCGATCGTCGTCAGTACCGTCGCGGCGATCATGCCGCCGAACACGGTCACGCCGACCGAGACTTTCGAGGCTGCGCCGGCGCCCGAGGCGAGCATCAGCGGCACGACGCCGAGCATGAACGCGAACGAGGTCATCAGGATGGGGCGCAGGCGCAGCCGGGCGGCGTCCAGCGCCGCCTGCGGCAGCGGCATGCCCTTCTCACGATTCAACTTGGCGAATTCGACGATCAGGATCGCGTTCTTCGCCGACAGGCCGATCAGTGTCACGAGGCCGATCTGTCCATAGACGTTGAAGTCGAGACCGGCGAGTTTGATCCCGGCCAGTGCGCCGAGCAGGCCGAACGGCGTGGCCAGCAGTACCGCGAACGGCACCGCCCAGCTTTCATAGAGCGCGGCGAGGAACAGGAACACGACCACCACCGAGAGCCCCAGCACGATCGTGGCCATGTTGCCGGCCTGGATTTCCTGCAGGCTCTGGCCCGAAAACTCGTAGCCGAAGCCGGCTGGCAGCACCTGTGCCGCCGTTTCTTCGAGCGCGCGCAGCGCATCGCCCGAGCTCGCGCCCGGGGCAGGCGACCCGCTCAGTTCGGCGGTGCGGTAAAGGTTGTAGCGCTTGAGGAATCGTGCACCGGCACCCTCCCGGGCGGTCGTGAGCGTGTCGAGCGGAAGCATCTCCCCGCGGTCGTTGCGCACGAACAGCTTCGAGACATCGCGGATCTCGGTGCGGAACTCCGGCTCCGCCTGCATCGACACCTTGTAGTTACGGCCGAAGCGCGTGAAGTCGTTGATCTCGTACCCGCCGAGGAACGTCTGCAGTGCTGCGAACACGTCGCTGATCGGCACGCCGAGTTTCTTCGCCTTTTCGCGGTCGACGTCCAGGTCGTAGCTCGGCGTGTTGGCCGAGAAGGTGGTGGTGACCCGCGAAATCTCCGGGCGGGCCTGTGCCGCGGCGATGAAATCACCGGTGACGCTGGCGAGTTCCTGGGGTGACTGACCGGCGCGAGCCTGCAGCATGAACGAGAAGCCCGATACGGCACCGAATCCGGGTAGCGCAGGCGGGTTGAAGGCCACCACGATCGCTTCGGGAACGTCGCGTGTGGCCGCTGCGAGCTTCTCCATGATGCCCTGGAATGAAAGTTCCTTGGTCTTGCGCTGCTCCCACGGCAGCAGGCGGATGATCAGGAATGCGCCGTTCGACGTGACCGTCCCCGAGATCATGTCGTAACCGGTGACCGCGACGACCTTCTCGACGCCCGCCTGCGCGCGCGCGATTTCCATGACCTTGCTTGCCACCGCGATCGTGCGCTCCTGCGACGCCGCGTCCGGCAACAGGACCTGCACGAACAGGCCGCGCTTGTCTTCGTCCGGCACGAATCCGCTCGGGGTGATGCGGAACATGCCGGCCGTTGCCAGGACGACGGCGCCGAGCACGCCGAGCGCCAGCAGCGTCCGGCGGACGCCGACCGCCGCCAGGGATCCGTAGCGATCGTTCAGCCAGTCGAAGCCGCGGTTGAAGGCTGCGAAAAAGCGGGCGAGGGGCCCGCGACGCTCGTCGCCCGCGGCGTGCGGCTTCAGCAGCATCACGCACAGCGCCGGCGTCAGCGTCAGCGCCACCAGTGCCGAGAACATCGTCGAGACGGCCACCGTGACCGCGAACTGCTTGTACAGCTGTCCGGTCACGCCCGGGATGAAAGCCATCGGCACGAACACGGCGGCCAGGATCAGGGCGATCGCGATGACCGGCCCCTCGACTTCGTCCATGGCCTTGCGGGTGGCCTCGAGCGGCGACAGGTGGTGCGCCGCCATGTTCTGCTCGACCGCCTCCACCACGACGATGGCGTCGTCGACGACGATGCCGATGGCCAGCACCATGCCGAACAGGGACAGGGTGTTGATGGTGAACCCGAGCAGCTGGAAAGCCGCCAGCGTCGCAATGATCGACACCGGCACGGCGAGCATCGGAATCAACGTGGATCGCCAGTTCTGCAGGAACAGGAACACCACGATCAGCACCAGCACCAGCGCCTCGACAAAGGTGTGCAGGACTTCCTTGATCGAGGCATTCACGAACTCGGACGAGTCGTACATCATGCCGATGCTCAGGCCTTCCGGCAGGGCCGCCCTGATGCGGTCGAGTTCGCCGTTCACGAGCTCGGCGGTCTCGAGCGCGTTGGCGCCCGGGGCCAGCTGGATCGCCATCATGACCGCCGGCTTGCCATCGAGTTGCGACTGGTAGGAATAGTTCTTGGCGCCCAGTTCCACGCGCGCCACGTCCCGCAGGCGCACGAACGAGCCGTCCGGCTTCGAACCGACGATCATGTCGGAGAATTCCTCGACCGTGACGAGGCGCCCGCGGACGCGGACCGAGTACTGGAAGCTCTGCCCGGCGCTGGCCGGTGGCTGGCCGACCTGTCCGGCCGGCGCCTGTACGTTCTGCTCGCGCACCACCTTCGCGATGTCGGACGCGGTGATGCCCAGGCTCGCCATGCGATCGGGCCTGAGCCAGATGCGCATGCCGAACTCGGAGCCGAACACCTGTACGTTGCCCACGCCCTTGAGGCGCTTCAACGAGTCGACGACGTTGACGAAGGCGTAGTTGTTGATGAACAGGCCGTCATAGGCGCTCTCCGGCGCGTACAAGGCGAAATACATCAGCGTGTCCGGAGACTGCTTCGAGGTCGTGACGCCCTGGGCGATCACCTCCTGCGGCAGCTGCGGCTGCGCCTGGGAAACCCGGTTCTGCACTTCGACCGTCGCGATGTCGGGATCGCGACCGAGGTTGAAGGTCACCTTGATGTCGGCCATGCCGCTGTCAGAACTGACCGAGCTGATGTACAGCATGTCGGTGACGCCGTTGATCTGCTGGTCAAGCGGCGTGGCGACGGCGGCTTCGACGACATCGGAGCTCGCGCCGAGGTAGCTGGCCGACACGGTGACGCTCGGCAGCGCGATCTCCGGGAACTCCCCGACCGGCAGGCTGAGGTAGGAGAGCGAGCCTGCCAGCAACAGGAACAGCGAGATGACGATCGCGAAGACCGGGCGGTCGATGAAAAAGCGCGACATGATTCTGGGAGTCCGGTCAGCTCGCGGCCGCGGGCGGGCTCTCGAACTCGGCCGGCGTCACCACCGTCACCTTGAGCGGTGTGCCGGGGCGCGCTTTCTGAATGCCTTCGACCACGATCCGGTCGCCGGCCGAGACGCCCTTGTCGATGACCACGCTGGTGCCGAGGCGGGGCCCCAGCGTCACCGGACGAAGCTCCGCCTTGTCCCCCTCTGCCACGACGGTCACGAAATAGCGCCCCAGTTGCTGCTGGACCGCCCGGTCAGGCACCACGATCACGTTGTCGCGTTTCTCGGCGACGACGCGGATCCTGGCGAAGAGCCCCGGACGGAGCAGGTGTTCCGAGTTGGGAAACTCGGCCCGCAGGCGATACGTACCGGTGCTCGGGTCGAGTGCCCGGTCACTGAAGTTGATCCGGCCCGGATGCGGGTAAACGGACCCGTCGCTCAACTGCAGGCGCACGTTGCGGGTCGCCGGGTCGACGTCCGCGACGTCGGACGATCCTTGCCGCCGCTCGTAGGCGAGGAGATCGGCCTCGCTGACGCTGAAGTACACCCAGGCTGGATCGTCGGAAGACACCGTCGCGAGCAGCGTCTGCCCTGCCGTAATGAGTGCCCCTTCGAAGACCATCGACGCGCCGATACGGCCCGTGAGCGGCGCCCGGACGTCGGCGTATTCCACGCCCAGCTTTGCTTCCGTGATGCCGGCACGGCTCGCTTCGACCCGCGCCTCAGCCTGCGCGGCGGCCGCCACGGCGGTGTCGTAGACCTGGCGACTGATCGCGTTTTCGCGCAGCAGTGGTTCGTAGCGTGCGACGTCCTGGCGCGCGCGCGTCAGGTCGGCCTGCGCCGATGCGAGCTGCGCCTCGGCGGTGGCGACCTGCGCCCGGTATTCGCGGGCATCGATCGTGTACAGGCGGTCGCCTTCCTTGACCAGGCTGCCGTCGGCGAAGTGCTTGCCGAGCAGGACGCCGCTGACCCGGGAGCGGATGTCCACTTCCCGCGAGCCGCGAACCTCGCCGACCAGTTCCCGGTAGATTTCCGTGGAGCGGGGTGCGGCCTCGATCACCTTGACGTCCAGCGCAGCGGACGCGGTCGCTGCTGGCTCGCGCCCACAGCCCCCCACGGCGATCAGCACGCTCGCGGCGAGCGCGCCGAGCGGGAGGAAACTCGATCGGGTTCTGGGCACTGCTCAACCTCGGTTTATTGATCGGCGCAGGTCAACCCGGACCCGCCGCCCGATCAGGGCGGCCAGTAGTCTAACCTCGATCCAGTTCCTTTCGCAGCCGATAGACGAGCTCGAGCGCCTCCCGTGGCGATAGCGCATCGGGATCCACCGCCGCGAGCTTCGCCAGGGCCGGGTGGGGCTCGGCCGCCGCCGGCGGCTCGAGCGGCAGGGTGCCCTGTACGGAGTCGTCCGGCGCACGGTCCCGTCGCTCGAGGCGGGCGAGAAACCGGCGAGCGTCGCCGATGACGGTCTTCGGCACGCCCGCCAGGCGTGCGACCTGCAGGCCGTAGCTCTGGTTGGCCGGGCCTTCCTTGACGGCATGCAGGAACACCAGCTGCTCGCCGTGCTCGGTCGCGTCGAGGTGCACGTTGGCACAGGCCGGAAGTTCCTGGGCCAGCGCGGTCAGCTCGAAGTAGTGTGTCGCGAACAAGGTGAACGCACCAATTTCGCGCCCTAGATGCCGGGCGCAGGCCCAGGCCAGCGAGAGGCCGTCGAAAGTGCTGGTGCCGCGGCCGATTTCGTCCATCAGCACCAGGCTGTCGCGGGTGGCGTTGTTCAGGATGTTCGCGGCTTCGGTCATCTCGACCATGAACGTCGAGCGGCCACCCGCAAGGTCGTCGGCGGCGCCGATGCGCGTGAACACGCGATCGACCGGCCCAATGCGTGCGGACTCCGCAGGCACGTAGCTGCCGATGCCGGCGAGGATCACGATCAGCGCCGCCTGCCGCATGTAGGTCGACTTGCCGCCCATGTTGGGGCCGGTGACGATCAGCATGCGACGGCCGTCGCGCAGGTCGAGGTCGTTCGGCACGAACGGACCGTCGAGGTGCTGTTCGACCACCAGGTGCCGGCCGCCCCGGATGTCGATGCGCGATTCGTCGCAGAGTTCGGGCCGCGCCAGCCGCAGCGCGATTGCGCGCTCGGCGAGATTGCCGAGCACGTCGAGCGCGGCGAGGGAGGCGGCGGTCGATTGCAGTGCGGGCAGCGTGTCGGCGAGCGTGTCGAGCAGTCCCTCGTAGAGTTCGCGTTCGCGCGCCATCGCTCGATCGCGTGCGCCCAGCACCTTGTCCTCGAACGACTTGAGTTCGCTGGTGATGTAACGCTCGGCGTTCTTGACCGTCTGGCGCCGTACCCATTCCGCCGGGACGCGGTCGGCCTGGCTGCGACTCACTTCGATGAAGTAGCCCTGCACGCGGTTGTAGCCGAAGCGCAGGTTCTGGAAGCCGGTGCGTTCGCGCTCGCGGGCTTCGAGATCGAGCAGCGCTTCGTCGCCGTGCTCGCCGATGCGTCGCAGCTCGTCGAGGTCTGCATCGAAGCCGGCAGCGAATACGCCGCCTTCGCGCAGCAGCGCGGGCGGCATTTCGACCAGCGCCTGCGACAGGTGACCGTGAATCGCCGGATGCGTGCCCACCCCCTGCGCGAGTCGCTGCAGGAGCGGTGCATCCGGTGTTGCGAGCAGGGCCCGCACTTCGGGCAGGCAGCCGAGCGCAGCGCGCAACTGCGACAGGTCGCGCGGCCGCGCGGAGCGCAGCGCAACGCGCGCGAGGATGCGTTCGATGTCACCGACACGGCGCAGCAGGGCGTGCAGCGACGCGTGCAGGCCCGTGTCGATCAGCGTCTCGATTGCCTGCAGCCGCAGCGCGCGCGGTTCGACGGCGCGCAACGGCCGCTGGACCCAGCGGCGCAGCTCGCGTCCACCCATCGCCGTGGCCGTGCGGTCGAGCACGTCGATCAGCGTGCTGTCGCTGCGGCCCGACAGGCTGCTGTCGAGTTCGAGGTTGCGGCGGGTGGCGGCGTCGAGCAGCAACGCGTCCTCGCGCAGCTCGGTGCGGATGCCGCGCAGGTGGGGCAGGGCGGACTTTTGAGTTTCGCGCAAGTAGTTGAGCAGGCAGCCCGCGGCGCCGATCGCGAGCGTTTGTCCGGCGAGGCCGAAACCGGCGAGGTCGCGGGTGCCGAACTGTTCGCACAATTGCCGCTCGGCGCTGCCGGCTTCGAAATGCCACGGCGGGCGCTGCCGCACGCAGAGGTCACTGCGACCCTGCAGTCGCTCCAGCGTGTTTTCAGGAAGCAGCAATTCCGCGGGGCGGAGTCGTTCCAGCTCTGCGGCGAGCGCTTCCTCGCCCGAGGCCTGCAGTGCGTGAAAGCGGCCGCTCGAGAGCTCGAGCCAGGCGAGGCCGAAACCGTCGGCACCGGGCGCGATCGCGGCCAGCAGCGTGTCGCGACGTTCCTCGAGCAACGAGTCGTCGGTGACGGTGCCCGGGGTGACGACACGCACCACCTGCCGTTCGACCGGGCCTTTCGCTTTGGCGGGGTCACCGATCTGTTCGCAGATCGCGACCGACTCGCCCTTGCGTACAGCTCGTGCAAGGTAGTTGTCGAGTGTCTGGACCGGCACGCCCGCCATCGGGATCGGCTCGCCGCCGGAGGTTCCGCGTGCGGTCAGCGTGATGTCGAGCAGTCGCGAGGCCTTGCGGGCGTCGTCGAAGAACAGCTCGTAGAAATCCCCCATCCGATAGAACAGCAGCACGTCCGGGTACTGCGCCTTGATGCGCAGGTACTGGGTCATGACGGGGGTGTTGGGCGGGGACTTGAGTTGTTCTGTCACGCCGCGGGATTCTAGCCTCTTGTCCCGTCGGCCAGCGAACGGGCCGGGAGGCCGGCCAGCGCGTTTCGTCTGTCCAGCCCCGGATGGTTCAAACTGTGATGGTCCCGGCCGGTCCGGTCGCGAGGATTCTGCATGCGCAAGACGATCGACTTCCTGCTCAACGACTGGCTCGACGTGGCCTCGCTGGCCGGGCACGCGCGATACAGCGAACACAGCCGCGAGACCTTCGAGTCGGTGCTGGACACCTGCCAGCGCATCGCGGACGAAAAGTTTGCGCCGTTCAACCGCCTCGTCGACGCGCAGGAACCGCGACTCGAGAACGGCGTCGTCATCCTGCCGCAGTGCGCGTACGACGCGGCACGTGCCTACGTCGACTCGGGAATGCTTGCAGCAACGCAGGACTACGACGTCGGCGGCATGCAGCTGCCGTACGTGATTGAACTGGCCGCCAATGCCTTCTTCGCCAAGGCGGGAGTCGGTCTCGGCGGTGGCGGCATGCTCACCGTCGGCAACGCCAACCTGTTGATGGTGCACGGTACGCCGACGCAGAAGTCGGTCTTCGCGCAGCAGGAAATCGACGGCAAGTGGTTCGGCACGATGTGCCTCTCGGAGCCGCAGGCCGGCTCGAGCCTGTCCGACATCCTGACGCGCGCGACTCCCGACGGCGACGGCTTTGCGCAGGACGCACTCGGTCCGCGTTACCGTCTCACCGGCAACAAGATGTGGATCAGCAACGGCGAGCACGACATGTCCGGGAACATCGTGCACCTGGTGCTGGCCAAGATTCCCGCTGCGGACGGCAAGCTGGTTCCCGGCGTGCGGGGCATTTCGCTGTTCATCGTGCCTAAGTTGCTGGTCAATGCCGCGGGCGAACTCACCGGCGAGCGCAACGACGTCGCGCTCGCAGGACTCAATCACAAGATGGGTTACCGCGGGCTGCCGAACACGCTGCTCAATTTCGGTGAAGGCAGGTTCCCGGTCGGTGGTCGTGACGGCGCCGTCGGCTACCTTGTCGGCAAGCCCGGTGACGGCCTCAAGTGCATGTTCCACATGATGAACGAAGCCCGCATCGGCGTCGGGCTCGGTGCCGTGGGAATCGGCTACGCGGGCTACGAGGCGAGCCTCGATTACGCCCGCAATCGCAAGCAGGGGCGTCCGCCGACCCCGGCCGGCAAGGATCCCGCATCGCCACCCGTGAGCATCATCGAGCACGCGGACGTGAAACGAATGCTGCTCGCGCAGAAGTCATACGTGGAGGGCGGGCTGGCGCTCGAACTCTATTGCGGCCGGCTGGTCGACGAAGCCAGGACCGGGCCTGGGGAGAGCGTGCCGGCGATCAAGGCGCTGCTCGAGATCCTGACGCCGATCGCGAAGAGCTGGCCAAGCGAGTGGTGCCTCGAAGCCAACAACCTCGCGATCCAGGTGCACGGCGGCTACGGCTATACGCGCGATTTTCCGGTAGAGCAGTACTGGCGCGACAACCGTCTCAACATGATTCACGAGGGTACGCACGGCATCCAGGGCCTGGACCTGCTGGGACGCAAGGTGCTGATGGACGACGGCCGGGCACTCCGCCTGCTGGCGCAGCGCATCGACCAGACCGCGCAGCTGGCGGGTGAGCATGCCGAGTTGCAGGACGGGTCCGCCGCCGTCGCTGGCGCGCTGCAGTCGCTGCTGGACGCGACGCGCGCCGCCTGGAGCACTGGCCAGCCGGAAGAAGCGCTGGCGAATGCGACCCCCTACCTGCAGGCGTTCGGCCACGTCGTCGTGGCGTGGCTGTGGCTCGACGTCGCTCGGGCAGCGGTCGCGGCGGCCGCGGGGAAGGACGACGGTTTCCTGCGCGGCAAGGTCCAGGCGGCGCGCTATTTCTTCGAATTCGAACTGCCGAAGATCGACGCGTGGCTCGCCGTGGTTGCAGCCAGGAATGCGACGTGCCGCGAGATGCAGGACGGCTGGTTCGAAAGCTGATCGGCTCCCGGCCACACGGCGTTGCGGTTAGCCGCTATCCCCAGTGTCACTCAAAACGCAGTCGCGGCTTTCTGGTCGGGTTAGAATCGCGGGCTGAAAATCCGGCACCGCCCGGGCCCCGCGGGGGTTCGGCCGCGTGTTTTCCACGAACAAGACCACCTGGAGCAGTGCAACAATGAATCTCGTCAAGCTTTCGATCGCGGCCCTCGGTCTCGCATGTGCTTCCGTGTGCAGCGCCGCCGATGCCGTGGCACCGGCGGCGACGCCGAAAGGCGAAACCCTGGTCGCGACCGTCGAAGCGACCGCCGTCGTCACGGCGATCGATCAGAAGACGCGTGAAGTCACGCTGAAGAAGGAAGACGGCACCGAAGTCACCTTCGTCGCTGGCGAGGACGTCAAGAACCTCGCGCAGGTGAAGCCGGGCGACGTGCTGCACGTCGTGTACGGCGAAGCGCTGGCGTATGAAGTTAAGAAGGGCGGCACGACGGTGGCACCCGTGACGGCGGTTGCCGGCGGTGCTGCCGAGCTGGGCCAGAAGCCGGAAGGTGCGCTGGCGCGCCAGACCACCGCAACGGTCGTCATTACCGCAATCGATCCGCAGGCGCCTTCGGTGACATTCAAGGGCCACTCGGGCGAAGTACGCACCATCAAAGTGCTGCATCCCGAGAAGCTCGTCGGCGTGAGCGTGGGTGACACGGTCGAGCTGACCTACACCGAAGCGCTTGCCATCAAGGTCGAAGAAGCACCCGCCAAGTAAGTCTGCAGTCCGCGCCGCGATCGGGCGCGCACCAGAGAGAAAGCCGGGCAATGGCAGTCTGTGTCAAGACTCCGGTGTTTCCGGGCGGCGCGGGATGAACTGACACTGCGGCGCCGATAGTCAGTCTCAAGGTTTCATTCGATCCCACATCGGCGTTAGGAACGAAGAAGGCCGGCGGAAATATTCCACCGGCCTTTTTCGTTCAGAGTTTTGACACAGACTGCTAAGCGGGGTCTCTTGCTAAGTCGAACGTATCGGTCAGTAACATCCGAGTGCACTTTGGATGCTTCCCGACTGTCCGAGCCAGTCGTCCATCTGAGCCGTCGTGATCTTCCAGGAGGCCGGCTTCCGGGTGCCCATGCTCAACCTCCAGATCACCCGCACCTCATAGTCGAAGAATCGCATGACGGCACACGTCGCCTGAATATCGGGCACGGCGTAGTAGACCTGCGCCTGAGCGACCGTTTTCTCGAGGATCCCGGCGGGGCCGAAGCCGGTTACGTCGTCGTGCAACGTCTGCAGGAGCGTGGCGGGGGTGACATCGACGTATGTGCGGAAATTGAAATCCCGTGGCCCGACAAATGCGCCAAAGCTGATCCAGGGTCCGGTTGGATCGGCGGTGGCGGTCGTGAACGCACTGCCAGAGGGGTACAGATCACCCGTGTTGTCCCAGTATGCCAGTTGACTCGACCCGCCCTTCAAGACGATCGCGAGCACGTCGCCTGCCCTGACCGGGATGCCGGGTGTCAGATCGGCACCGACAAACGCGTGATCCACACCGGAAAACGAAATCGTTGCAGAGGCAAGCGCAGTGCCGGGAACCGCGGCGGGCTCGCCGGTGGCAGTCGTGTTCCAGATCTCGAACACCGCGTTGCCGGTGGCACCTACCCCGAACAACCCAACCTCGAACCGCGACAGAGTGCCGGTGATCCCAACCGTAAATGTCTGTGCCCGATATTCTCCTGCGATCTGAGCAAAACCCGAGAATGGGTACTCATTAGCCTGGTCCAGTGTCGGCGCGGCTTGAGCTGCCATCGGCACGGCCAGCAGTCCCGCGGCAAGAATCGCCACCAGTTTGTGTTTCGTCAACGCCATGACATCTTTACTCCTGCGGCGGGTCGAATGGTTTTCCTGGAAAATGTCACGCGAAGGAAACAATCCTTCGACCAATTGTGTCTAGGTACGCCTTGTCACGGCGACGGTCAGTGACAAAGTCACAATACGCTCGGGTCGTTACGACCCCCGTGGGGCCCGAATGCCAGAAAGCAGCCCCGGTGAGCGTCTCAAAGAATCTTCGTCGAGAACGTGTCAATACGCGCTCGGCACAATGCCCGCTGAACCGGCAGCTCGTATACGTACAAGCAAGTCCTCCCGGTGAGAGGTTGCTGGACTTGCCGACGGGTGCATAAACGTCGCCTCGGAAGCATGGCAAGGAAAGGAAGCGATGAAGAAGTCCAGGTTCACCGAGGAGCGGATCCTGTTTGCTCTGAAGCAGGGGGACGCCGGTCAGACTATAGCCCCGGATGAAGCCCGCAGATCGCCACCCCGCGATCCTGCTGCTTGCCTGCGGCGCAACCTCGGCTGGAACCTGTCGACGGACCCGGTGCTCAAGGGCCGGGGCGAGTAGTCGAAGGTGCCGCCGAAGAAGGGCTGATCACCCGCCGAGCTTGATCCCCTCTTTCTCGTCGATCGACCGCTCGCGGTGGATCAGGATCCACTGCGCGTGTTCCTCGAGGGCCGAGTCGCCCAGCACTTTCAGGATGCGGCGCTTGTCGCTGTCGTTGTCGGCGCCGTCGATGCGCCGGCGCGCGTTGCGGAAGATGCGGTACATGAACTCGTACTGCTTGATCAGTTCGGCCTCGGCCGTCGTCTTGGCGTACGACTGCCGCACGCCGACCATCAGCATCACGATACCCATCAGGTAGACGACCGGGGTCTGCACCGCGTCCGACAGCGCCGATCCGACGAACAGCAGCGTTGCGAGCGCGATGATCGTGGTCCAGATGCCGAGCCGCCCGATGCGCATCGTGGAATCGTGCTCGACGATGCGCTGGGCCGATTTCTTGCGGTAGTAGCCGAGCTGGCCGGACTTGTCGTCGCCGATCCATTCCTGCACCGCGAACTGCAAGCCGCGCGGTTCGAGGTTCGGCGCCACATCGCATTCCATGCCGGCCACGCGCATGACGTTGCGGATCCAGCCGAG
>Ga0224505_10000578_pt1 | contig 24908 bp, 23 predicted proteins | sample SF_Jan12_sed_USG_FD_169102 | JGI IMG/M metagenome (GOLD analysis project Ga0224505, IMG submission 169102) | Sediment microbial communities from San Francisco Bay, California, United States - SF_Jan12_sed_USGS_4_1 | ecosystem: Environmental > Aquatic > Marine > Sediment | place: USA: California... | reverse complement strand
CGGTATTGAGGCCGCGGAGAAGGTCTACGAGACGAACCCCGACATTGTCATCCTCGATATCATGATGCCGCGCATGAACGGCTACCAGACCTGTCGCCTGCTGAAGAATGACCCATCCACAAAGCATCTCCCGGTCATCATCCTTACCTCAAAAGATCAGGCCAGCGACAAATTCTGGGGTATGGTAACCGGCGCCGATGCCTATATTACAAAAGACTTTCAGCCGCAGCAACTTCTGGAGTCCGTCGACAGGATCTTTTCCGAGAAGAGAACGGAAGCACCGGCGCTCCCCTCGGGCCAGAAACCCCGTTCTACCCTTGACGTTATCTCAAAGGTAAACGACCTCCTCGACAAGAAGCTTTATGAGGCAACCATCATCAATGAGATAGGGAACGTAGCACATAATCTCTCCAACTTTGAGGAGACCGTGAAGGCAGTAATGATCCTGCTTTCAAAGCTTGTCGACCATACGGCTGCCGCGGTGGCGCTCTCCATGGATGACAAGACCGAACTGCTTATCTATCTCAATCATGCGGTTGACGAATCCTTTGTGAAAGAGTTTCGCACGAAGGTCTTGGCCGAACTTGGATCTCACGGAGCTGACATGAAACATCGGGAGGTCGTTGAGACCATCCTGCACAAGGAACCGGATACTGAATCGACCAATGAAAAAGAAGCAAGATCGGTAAAGAGTCTTCTTACCACCCCTATCCGGATATCCGACGAGGTAAGGGGGCTTTTTGCCATAGGAAGCCTTGCATCATCGTGGTTCAACGAAGAGGATCATGAAATCCTTGACATCATCTCCAACCAGGCATTCGTTGTCATAGAAAACGCACGGCTCTATCGTGAGATATCAAGGCTTTCCGTGACCGACGGACTCACCGGCATATTCAACCGGCGCTACCTCATGGAGGCCCTCGAAAAAGAGTTTATCCGCGCCAAGCGTCACAATGAGCCCATATCCCAGATCATGGTAGATATCGACCACTTCAAAAAAGTAAACGATACCTACGGGCACCAGATGGGAGACCTCGTATTGAAAGAAACGGCAAGGCTTCTGAAAGATGCCCTCCGCAAGAGTGATATCATTGGTCGGTACGGGGGAGAGGAGTTCTGTATCATCCTTCCCGAAACCCCCCTAAAGGGCGCGGAGCAGGTAGCCGAACACCTGAGGACAGCCATCGAGACCCACCTCTTTGAGTATGGAGATGTTTCCCTCCATGCAACGGCAAGCCTGGGGGTAAGCAGTTTCCCTGAAAACGGAGTTTCGACGGTCGACGAACTCTCCCGTCTGGCCGATGAAGCATTGTATCGGGCCAAGGAGGGCGGAAGGAACCGGGTGTGCTCAAGTTGAACGAGGATATGGTCGTGCCAAAAAAACAAGGTACATGGGATTTTTCCGACGATGAGTTCTCTCTCTTTGCTGAATTCATTGAGCAGCATAGCGGCCTCGTCTTTGACGACTACAAGAAGGATTCGCTGCGGATAAGCCTTACCACAAGGATTTCTCTTACCCGCCTGCAGACATTTGAAGATTACTATCGCCTGCTCAACGACCCGATGAGAGGGCCTCAAGAGTTCAGACAGCTTCTCTCCCTGATCACCATCAACGAGACGTCGTTCTTCAGAAATCCTGAGCAGTACTCTGTTCTTAAGAAATATGTATTGCCGTCTATCGCAGGACGCAAATTACATGAGGAGGGCGGAGAGAAGACGATCCGCATATGGAGCGCCGGATGCTCCACCGGCGAGGAACCTTACTCACTGGCCATGGTCCTGCTGGAATCAGGTTATATCGAGCAAGGCTTGAACGTAAAAATACTTGCCACCGATGTAAGTGAACAGGCCCTTGAGTCGGCACGAAAAGGGCTCTACCGGCGCCGGGCCCTTGTCAACATGACGCAAGGACAGATAGACAATTTCCTGGTCCGTCAGGGTGAGGAGTATCAGGTCAGTGAAGAGGTCATGAATCTTGTCGAGTTCGACTATTTCAACCTGATCCGCATCCCCTTCCCCTTGCAGCGGGTCAAGGGAATGGACATCATCTTCTGCAAGAATGTCACCATCTATTTCAAGATGGAATCGACCAAGCGGGTAATTCAGAGTTTTTATGAAGCTCTTGACGATTGTGGCTACCTGTTTATCGGTCACTCCGAGACCCTTTGGGGGCTGTCCGACAAGTTCGGCACCATCGAGAAAGAAGGCGCTTTCTTTTACTTGAAAGGAACGGAGAAAGACGGCTGTCTGCTTCCCCGTAAATGGAGCAAACCGTCCGACCGGCGGGAAAGGAAGCCGGAAGAACGCCAGCCGTCCACTTCAAAGGCATCCACCGACTACCCATGGCAGCGCACAGCGCCTTCAGAGCCTTCCCAAAGCAATCCGAAATCAGGTCCGGCGGCGGAAGCGAAGCAAGCCACTTCGATCTCGATTGAACAGTGTGAAAATTTTTACAAGGCCGGGCAATACGGTGAAGCACTCGGGGCACTCGGACAGCTCATGGAAAATGAACCCCGGAATGTACGGGCTCATATGCTTATTGCCTACATCAGCGCAAACCAGGAGGATTACAGCAAGGCAAAAACCGCCTGTTATGACGCTATTGATATTGATCCGGGGCAGGCAAATGCCTATCTGCTGCTCGGTACAATCTACGGGAAATTCGATCAGTACGACAAGGCCCTTACTAACCTCAAGAAGGCCGTATACAACGATCCCCTTCTTGCAGAGGCCTATCTGCAGATGGCAACCATCCATAAACAGCTGGGACAGAGCGAGAAGGCGATCCTCGCCTACGAAAATGCCATTCATTGCCTCGAAAAACATGCGGTTGGCCTGGCAGAAGATCCTGACCGCGAGGTTTCCCACAAGATATTGCTGGACCTGTGCAGGGGGAATATCGAGCTTCTAAGGTCCAAGAAATCATTTTGAACGCTCCGGTCATCGGTGCTACCATAGCTCTCCTTTTTTGAGGGGGACAGGGAGGATCGATGGCTATTTTGGAACTTGCCGGCGCATATATTCTCGATCTGGTGCTGGGTGACCCGAGGAACGCCCCGCATCCGGTACGCTGGATCGGTGGACTGATCGGGCGGATGGAAAGAGGCATCCGCAAGGTCGTCTCCGGCGAGCGCATGGAAAAGATCGCGGGAGTCGTGCTCCTGGCGGTGATTGTCGGTGGCACTTATTACGTCGCGTGGCTGACGCTGAAGGCGGCAGCCGTATCATGGATCATCGAGGCGGTCGTGGTGGTCTACCTCGCCTACACCGCGCTGGCAACCCGGTCGCTGGCCGACGAAGCGATGGCGATATACCGGCTTCTTGCGGCGGAAAACCTGCCGGAGGCGCGACAGCGGCTTTCCTGGATAGTGGGCAGGGATACCGGGTCACTGGATGAGGCGGAGATCGTAAGGGCAACGGTTGAGACGGTGGCGGAAAACGCCTCCGACGGCGTCGGCGCCCCGCTCTTCTACCTGGCCCTGGGCGGTGTCCCTCTGGCCCTGGCCTACAAGGCGGTCAACACCCTCGATTCCATGGTGGGGTACAAGAATGAGCGTTACCGGAACCTGGGGTGGGCGTCGGCCCGGTTCGACGACCTGGCTAATTATGTCCCGGCACGGCTGACGGCCCTCGCGCTGGTTGCGTCAGCCTTCGTGCTCCGCAAGGATACGGCGGGCGCCTGGCGAATATTCCGTCGCGACAGGAAAAACCATCCCAGCCCCAACAGCGGTTGCCCCGAGGCGGCCATGGCGGGAGCGCTGGGTGTACGGATCGGCGGACTCAGTCATTACGGCGGCGGCGCCAGCCACAAACCGCTTATCGGGGATGCGGAAAAACCGTTGACGCGGGAGACCATACGGGAAGGCGTCGCCATGCTCTACAGCGCCTCCTTTTTCATGTTCCTGCTGGCCGCGGCCCTTATGTTCCTCCTCGGAAAGGGGCTGTTCTGAGGATGCAGCGGCATGGAGGAGACATATACAGTGCGGCGGAAGCGCTGGCCGGGGCCGGCGGCAACCGGGAGCTTCTGGATTTCAGCGCCAGCATAAACCCGCTGGGCATGCCGGAATCGGGCATTGTGGCTTACAGGGAGAGCCTCTCCTGGGTCGCCCACTACCCCGACCCCGAGGTAAGGGAACTCCGCCGGGCAATCGCGGCGCACCACGGAATCGGCATTGAAAGCATACTCTGCGGCAACGGCTCCACGGAGCTGATCTCCCTGGTCCCCAGGGCATTGTCGCTACGGAAGGTGGCGGCCCCCTCTCCCACCTTTTCGGAGTACGAGCGGGCCGTCAACCGGGCGGGCGGGGAGATGATCCCGATACCGCTGGACCCGGCAAAAAATTTCGACCCGGCTATGGATGAATTGTTCAAGGGGGCAGAGCAGGCCGACGCGCTGTTTCTGTGCAATCCGAACAACCCCACCGGGCGGCTGCTGGACCGCGAGACCGTGCTGAAGATCGCCGAGCACTGCAGCCAGCAGAAGATTTACTTCATGGTGGACGAGACCTTCGGTGATTTCTGCCCGGGGCACTCCATCCTGAAGGAGGCAGCGGGCAACCCGTATCTGTTGAGTCTGCGGTCGTTCACCAAGTTTTACGGCATGCCCGGACTGAGGCTTGGATATCTGGTCGCCCATCCTTCCGTCGTCGGAAGGGTTCGGGAACTGCAGGATAGCTGGAGCATCGGTGTCCCCGCCCAAAGGGTCGGCGTTGCCGTACTTTCCGACGGTGACTATGCGGAGAGGACCCTTGATCTTATCACCGGCGAGCGGGAGTTTCTCTCGGCGGAATTGAAGAAGACGGGCTGGCTGGAGCCGGTACCGTCATCAGCGAACTTTCTGCTGGTGAGGATCACCGATCCGGCGGTAACGCCCGACATGACTTGTGAAATGACCGCGAAGAGCGGGATACTCCTGCGCAACTGCCGATCGTTCCCGGGGCTCGACCGGTACGTAAGGATAGCGGTAAGATCGCGCGAGGAAAACAAGAGGCTCCTCGAAGCCTTGCAAATGTTAACTTTTAAGTGAGGTGACTACATGGAACCAATCATGTGCCCCTTCTGCGGCGGTTCTGACCTGATTGAAGAAGAAACCACCGACCTCGAGACCGAAGAAACCTACTGGATCATCTATCACTGGGCCTGCCTCAACTGTAATGAAACCTTCGACAAGATAGTTGAAGGCGACCTCGAGGAAGAGGACGAGTCGTTCGAGGAAGATACCGGCGAGGATGAGGACACCATCTGGAGCTGACGAAGAACAATCTCAAATTTGAGATTTCAGATTTGAGATGATACTCTGATACCTTCAATTTGAACTCTGAAATCACAAAGGGAGAAACGATGCGCAAGAAGATTACGATTGTAGGTGCGGGCAACGTGGGGGCGACCGCCGCCCACTGGATCGCAACTAAAGAACTGGCCGACGTAGTGCTGGTTGACATTGCCGAGGGAATGCCGCAGGGGAAGGCCCTGGACCTGGCCGAAGCGGCGCCGGTAGAAGGTTTCGACTGCCGCATGACGGGGGCGAACAATTACGAGGAGACCGCGGGCTCTGATATCATCATCATCACGGCGGGACTGGCGCGTAAACCGGGGATGAGCCGCGACGACCTCCTCGCCATGAACGCCGGTATCGTCCAGGGGGCGGTACAGCAGTCGGCCCCCCTCTCGCCCAATGCCTTCATCATCGTTGTCTCAAACCCGCTGGACGCCATGGCCTGGGTGGCCCTCAAGGCCAGCGGATTCCCCAAGAACAGGGTCATCGGCATGGCCGGGGTGCTCGATGCCGCCCGCTTCAGGTCGTTCATCGCCGCAGAATTGAATGTCTCGGTGGAGGATGTGCATGCCATGGTTCTTGGCGGCCACGGCGACACCATGGTCCCCCTTCCCCGCTACTCCACCGTATCGGGCATACCCATCGACCATTTCATTTCAAAAGAGCGGATCGACGCCATCTCAACCCGCACCCGCAATGCCGGCGCCGAGATCGTCAACCTGCTGAAGTCCGGCAGCGCCTACTACTCACCGTCGGCATCGGCCGTGCTCATGGCTGAAGCAATTTTGAAGGACAAAAAGCGCCTCATTCCCTGCTCGGCCTACCTCGAGGGGGAATACGGCGTCAGCGGCTGCTTTGTCGGGGTGCCGGTCATTCTCGGCGCGGGGGGTATCGAGAAGGTTGTCGAACTGCCTTTGACTCCGGAAGAAAAGGCGGGGCTTGATGTCTCCGTCAAGGCCGTCCAGGAGTTGACGGCACTCATCAAGCTGTAAGAACGTAATTCGAGAAGCGGCTATACCTGATAAATCTCGTGCGTCGACATCTTCATCGCCGTAAGCAGACCCATGCCGGGGTGTGAATAACATGCCCCGGTGTCGATACAGCAGGTCCACTCTTTCCTGAGAACACGATGCGCCTGGGGCGTATGGCCGCAGACCACGATCTTTCCGGAAAGGGTGTGCTCGTTCATCCCTCTTCCCCACAAAAGAGTTTCTTCGGACATCTCCCACGGCTGCAAATCCGGCTCCACGTCGGCATGCACGTAAAGGTGGTCTTCATCTTCCCACCACAGGGGGAGTGAGCGGAAAAACTGCCGGTGGGCCGGGGGAAGCTTCGCGGGAATATCGACGCCATAGCTCTTCATCGTCGCCGCTCCGCCGTTTTCCAGCCAGACGACAAGGCTCTCCCTTCCTTTGTCGTCCAGGGCATTGAGCAGCATCTCCTCATGGTTTCCCCTGAGGCAGATGAGCCGTTCCCCCATATACTCCTTGAGCGCCAGCACGCGCTCCACGACCTCCCGTGACTGGGGGCCGCGGTCAATGAGGTCGCCGAGAAAAACAAGACGGTCTCTTGTGGGGGAAAATGATATTTTGTCCAACAAGGCGTCAAGCTTTGCCATCATGCCGTGGACATCGCCGATTGCGAAAGTTGCCATGCCGTTGAGAGATAGAGGTGGAGGGAAAGAGTATCCTTCAGTTATTGGCGCTTGAGATTGCCTGATATATTCGTTCCGCTTCGTCGTTGTCCAGGCCGATGAACTTGATACCGAGATCATAGGGATGAGAGCCTTTGCAGGCTACCGCATACCTGACCGAACCCAGGACGGTCACCGTGTCCGAGGGCAGGCGAAGCTCCAGCTTGACGATCGATTCAACAGGAAAACAGCTCTGTGCACCAACCCTGGCGCCACCCATGCTCAGGTCCCGGGCGTAAGCAGCCTCGGTGGTAACCAGATTTTCTGCCCGAAACGACAGCTCCGCCTCGTGATTCACCACCACCCGCTCGAACCTTCTCTGCTCCACCATGCTCAGACCTCCTCAACAATTCCGCGGCAAATGGCCGGCACTTACCGGGTTAGAAGAAGCGGCACTTCACTGCGCCGCATGACATAGGCCGTGGTGCTGCCCAGGATCATCTCCCGTATACGGCCATGGCCGTAGGCCCCCATGATAATCAGGTCGAACCCGCCGTCGCCGGCTTCCTGCAGGATGACCTCTTCCTCGCTTCCGGTCATCTGCCGGGTTGACCACTTTATAGCGTGACCACTGAGAAACTCGGCTGCCTCGTTGAGGATATGCAGCCCTTTTTCCTCATCCTCGGTGACGGTCAGGATGCTCAGGGGCAGCCCCAGCTGCTCGGCCAGTTCTACCGCAACCTTCAGGGCCTTGTTCGATTCGAGGCTGCCGTCGTAGGCCATCAGCGGCTTCGTAATCTCCCTGTATTCGGAAGGGACAACCAGTACCGGCTTGTTGGATTTTCTCACCACCGCCTCGGTGGTTGAACCCAGCAGTCCCGTGCCCCATTCGGCATTCTCGCCCCGCTGGCCCATGACGATAAGGTCGGCCTTTTTCCCCTCTTCAACGACGATGGCATCCACTACCCCCATCCGGCTGATGCCCCGGCAGGAAACTCCTTCGGAGGAGCATTTTTCCTCGGCCCCCCTGAGGATGGCCGCTCCCCGCTCCCTCAGGATCGCCTCGATCTTCGGTTCGTAATCCTGGCCCGAAATAAAACCGAGGGCGCCGGAAAGGTCCCGGAGAAAAGGTCCCTGCAGCGCCCGTATATCCGTGACATTCAGAACCTCTATTTCCGCTGAAAACGAACGGGCAAGGTTCGTAGCATATTTCAGGGCAACCTCGCCGTGGGGAGAACCGTCGGATGGAACCAGAATATGCTTTATCATAAAAGCTCCTCGTACTTCGTAATAATGAAATTATACCCCACTCTACCCAAACCGTCACAAACTAGTCAATCAAATTGCGTAGTTGCATCTTATGGAAGGTTCTGCTAATAATCTCCGGTCTTTCATTCCATAACTTGCAGGCAAAAAGGATGTAATTCATGGCAGAGATCAGCGCATTTCAGGGACTTATCTATAATCCTGACAAGGTTTCCGACCAGGGGGCCGTCGTGGCGCCGCCTTACGACATCATCCCTCCCGCGGGGCAGGAGGCTCTCTACAACCAGAACCCCTACAACGTAATTCGGCTCGAGCTGGGCAAGGAATTCCCGACCGACAGCGAGAACGACAACCGCTACACCAGGGCAGCCGGATTTCTCAAGGAGTGGATGGACTCCCAGGTCCTCGTCCGGGATTCTCAACCGGCGATATACCTCACCCATATCCGCTATAACGTCAAGGGAGTTGAGCGCCTGCTCAGGGGTTTCATCTGTCTGGTACGTCTGGAGGAGTTCGGCACCGGCAAGGTGTTGCCCCACGAGAACACCCTCTCCGGTCCCAAGACCGACCGCCTGAACCTCATGCGCACCACCGCCGCCAACTTCAGCCAGATATTCTCCCTTTATTCCGAACCTGAAGGCCAGGTCATGGCCGCCCTCGAGGCGGGAAGGGAAGGTTCGCCCATGATCGAGGTGACCGACAGCGCCGGCTACCTTCACCAGGTCTGGCGCGTCTCCGATACGGCCGCCGTTGGCAAGGTTCGGGAGATTCTGCTGGAGAAACCTATCTATATCGCCGACGGCCATCACCGCTACGAGACCGCCCTCAACTACTGTCGCGAACGGGGCGGGTCTGTCGCCGGAGGAAGCGGCGAAGGGTTCCGCCATGTCATGATGTTTCTTGCCAACATGGACGACGACGGCCTCACGGTCCTGCCCACCCATCGCGTGGTCAAGGAGGTAACCATCCCGCCGATGCCCAAGCTGATCGAACAGTTGTCCGCCTATTTCACCATAAGAAAGCTGGATAAGGGGGAAGAGATCATTGACGCCCTGGCCGAAGCCGGTTCCGGACATCACATCGGCATGCTTCCGGCCGAGGGGGGGCAGCCTTATCTGCTGAGCCTCAAGGATGTAGCGGTCATGGATGAAATCTTCGGTGATACTGCGTCAACGGCCTTCCGGCGGCTCGATGTCACCATCCTGCAGTCGTTGATCCTCGACCGGATACTGGGGATTACCCCCGAGATGCTCAAGGAGCACCGCTACGTCCACTTCATCAAGAATCCCGACGATGCTGACCGGGCCACCCGCAGCGGAGAGTATTCACTGGCGTTTTTCCTCAACCCCACGAAGATCGAAGAGGTCCGTGACGTGGCGGCTGCCGGTGAAAAGATGCCGCAGAAGTCGACCTATTTCTACCCCAAGCTGCTGACCGGGCTGGTACTCAACAAGCTGTAAGGGTGCCGACTCCGGAAATCAAAAAACAGGGAGAGACGAGCTGAAGGCGGGAGATGCCTTCAGCCTTTCCGGCCGGCTATTTCCCGGCCATTGCCCGTATATAGGCCAGAACATTGGCCCGCTCATCGGCGCTGAGTGATTTGAAGGCCGGCATCGCCGTCCCCCTGCCCCCTTTGGCAATCTTGTCGAGAAGCTCGGTATCACTCTTTTTGGCCGTACCGGCGGGATCGGTGAAGTTTGCCGCGGGCGGTGTCAGATTTTTCCCGAAGGGGCCATCCCCCTTCCCTTCCTTGCCATGGCAGGAGCTGCATTTCTGGGCGTAGACGAGTTTGCCCTTCCCGGCATCAGCCGCCTGGGCGTCGGATATCATGCCTGCCGTCATCATCGCCATACCCATCAGCACCGCCAAAACAATTCTGGACATCATTCTCCTCCACTCCACTTTAAAGATATTATGAGGCTTCCGCCGCAACCATCGCTGGCGGCAAAGAAAGTGCAATCCTACCGACTGGACAGCGCCCCTGTCAAGCAACAATCCCGGCAATGGCATTTTAAACCCTTGACTTTATGTCGGTTTTGGACTACGTTTACCCATCGCTGGGGGTGCTCATACGAGCTGAGAATCCTGCCTTGGGCAGGAAACCCTTTGAACCTGATCCGGGTAATGCCGGCGAAGGGAAGCGGCTCATGTCATCCTGTCGTGGTACGCGCTGAGGCCGTTTCTCCTTCGAGATACGGTTTTTTTATTTTTAACAGCAGGTTTCTCTGACATGGAACTGACCATCAATCGTGCACCGGTCGACCACCGGCTCCTCGACGACATCCTCGCCAGGGCTCAGGCCCTTGCCGGACTTTCGGTTGAAGAGGCCGCAAGGCTTTTGACCATCGATGAGCCCGAATCCCTCAACAAGCTTTTCAACACCGCACGAACCGTAAAGGAAGCGGTCTTTGGCAGGCGGGTAGTCCTCTTCGCCCCGCTCTACCTCTCCAACTCCTGCACCAACAACTGCCTTTACTGCGGTTTTCGCATCGACAACCGGGAGCAGGGCTCCGTCCGTCGCACCCTTTCCGTCGACGAGGCCGTCCACGAGGCCCGACTCCTTGAACAGAAGGGGTACAAACGCCTTCTCCTCGTGCTTGGTGAAGACCGTTCCGCCTCGGACCTTTCCTACCTCAGGACGGTGGTGGAAGCCATCTATTCACAGACCGGCATCAGAATTCTCCACCTCAACGCCGCCCCGATGACCGTCGAGGAGTTCCGGGAGATCAAGGCCATGGGTGTCGGGGTATACCAGTGTTTTCAGGAGACCTACCACGAGCCCACCTATCGAAGGATGCATCCGTCGGGGAAGAAGGCCGATTTCCAGTGGCGTATCGAGGCCATGGACAGGGCCATGGAGGGCGGCTTCGGCGATGTGGGGATGGGCGCCCTGCTGGGCCTGTACGACTATCGATTCGAAGTGGCATCCCTGATTGCCCATGCCCGCCACCTGGAGGCAAGGTTCGGCGTTGGGCCTCACACCATATCGGTTCCCCGGCTGCAGCCCGCCGCTGGCGCGGCATTGGACAGGGCGCCCAGTCCCGTGTCCGATGCGGAATTCAAGAAGATCGTTGCCGTCTACCGGCTGGCAATACCCTACGCGGGGGTGGTCATCTCGACCCGCGAACCCGCCGCCCTCAGGGACGAGGTTATCGAGATCGGCGCATCGCAGCTCTCCGCTGGGTCCAGCACCGAGCCGGGGGGGTATGGCGACCATGACCGGAGCGCAAGCCAGTTCGAGGTGGAAGACCACCGCAGCATCGACGAAATGGTAAAGGTCATCGCCGAGAAGGGCTGGCTGCCCAGCCTCTGCACCGCCTGCTACCGTTCGGGCCGCACCGGCGACCATTTCAGGGAGCTGGCGGAAGAAGGCGACATCAAGCAGTTCTGCCTCCCCAATGCGCTGCTCACCCTTCAGGAGTATGCGCTGGACAGCGCCACGCCCGAAACAGCCGAATTGTGCAACAGAATCATCGCAAGGGAAGGCGGGTCGCTGGCCGCCTCGCTCCGGGAGGGTTTCATGAAGAAACTGGGGCGGATAAAGGCCGGAGAGAGGGATATTTTCTACTGATGCGTATCACGGTGAACGGCGAAGAGAAGGAATTCCCCGACGGCCTGACCGTGCTGGGACTGCTGGAAAACCTGGGCGTAATGCAGGGACGCGTGGCAGTGGAGCGCAACGAGCAGATTGTAAAGCGGGCGGATCACGCCGCTACGGTAATTGTCGATGGCGACAGGATCGAGATCGTAAGTTTCATGGGTGGAGGATGTTGATGAACAACGACACACTGAAGATTGCAGGCATAGAGTTCAAGTCCCGCCTCTGGGTGGGAACGGGCAAGTACAGGGATTTCGCCGAGACAAAGGCGGCCATCGAGGCATCGGGGGCCGACGTGGTGACGGTGGCGACGCGGCGGGTCAACATCACCGACCGCAACAGCGAAAACCTCCTCGACTACATCGACCCGAAGGTCTACAAGATCCTGCCCAACACCGCGGGCTGCTACAACGTCGCCGACGCCCTGCGCTACGCCCGGCTGGCCCGGGAGGCGGGGGTTTCGGACATGGTGAAGCTGGAGGTCATCGGCGATGAGCGGACCCTCTTCCCCGACAACGAGGGGCTGCTGGAGGCAACGAAGATACTGGTGAAGGAGGGGTTCATCGTCTTCCCCTACACCAACGACGACCCAATAATGTGCCGCAAGCTCGAGGACGCCGGGGCCGCGGCGGTAATGCCGCTGGCCGCGCCCATCGGCTCGGGGCTGGGTATTCGCAACCCCTACAACCTGAAGATCATCATGGAGACGGTGAAGGTGCCGGTCATCGTCGATGCCGGGGTGGGGACCGCGTCGGATGTGGCGGTAGCCATGGAGATGGGGGTGGAGGCAGTACTGCTCAACACCGCCATCGCCGGGGCCAAGGATCCGATAAAGATGGCCCACGCCATGCGGCTGGCCTGCGATGCGGGTCGGCTGGCGTACCAGGCGGGACGGATTCAGAGAAAGTTGTATGCGACGGCGAGCAGTCCGCTGGACGGGATGATTGGATAAAACTCCCCCCTTTAGCAAAGGGGGGCTCGGGGGGATTTGTTCAGTCGGTTTTGTTAAATCCCCCTTAATCCCCCTTTGCCAAAGGGGGAAATAAAGTGGATAAATGAACCCTGTAGATTTCAACCTGCTTCTCATCACCGACCGGCATGTGGTTCGCACCGGCGGTTTGATTGCGGCTGTTGAGCAGGCCCTTTCGGGCGGCGTGAGATGTGTACAACTCCGGGAAAAAGAGATGCCGGTACGGGAACTTCTGGCGTTGGCGCATGAGATGCGGGAACTGACCAGCCGCTACAATGCCCGGCTCATCATCAACGACCGGGTGGATGTAGCCATTGCCGTCGGCGCCGACGGCGTTCATCTGGGCGGTGAATCGATGCCGGTACGGGCCGTACGGAAGATCACGGGAACATCGTTTATTGTCGGTGTCTCGACCCATGCACCGGCCGAAGCCGTGCAGGCCGAGGCCGACGGCGCAGACTACGTCACCTTCGGGCCGGTATACGCGACACCGTCCAAGATGAAGTACGGGCCACCGGTGGGGCTCAATGCCCTGCGTGAGTGCTGCAAAAAAGTGAAGATACCGGCCCTCGGGCTGGGGGGAATAAAAAAAGAGAGCGCCCGCGAAGTGCTTGACGCAGGGGCGTATGGAATCGCGATGATATCGGCCATTCTGGCCGCTGAAGATGTGAGAAAGGCGGCGGAAGGTTTCTGTAAATTCTCCCCCCTTTAGAAAAGGGGGGCAAGGGGGGATTTGAGGGTAGATGTCGTGTTGCACTATAACAAAAACCTGAAATCCTGTTCCAGAGACCTGAGAAAAAATATGACCGAGGCAGAGAAATTTCTCTGGTCACGGATAAGAGGTAAGCAGCTCAACGGACATCAGTTCTATAGGCAAAAGATCATTGGTGACTTCATTGTAGATTTTTACTGTCCGAGAGCGAGGCTCATAATAGAGCTTGATGGCGGGCAGCACTTCGCTGCTGAAGGAAAAGAAAAGGACCGTAAACGGGATAACTTTATGATAGAAACCGGGCTTACGGTACTCAGATTTTCCGACCGGGAAGTTTTCGAAAATATCGAGGGCGTTCTAGAAATAATATGGAAGACGTCTTCATTAGAAAATCTCCCCTGACCCCTCTTTGACAAAGAGGGGGACTAAAAACAAGCACTTCCCCCTTTAGCAAAGGGGGATAGACGGGGGATTTGAAGGGAATCGGGATAGTACCCTTAACTATGAAAAGGAACACAACCATGACCAGAATGGAACAGGCGAGAGCCGGAATTATCACCGAAGAGATGAAGCAGGTCGCCCTTGCCGAGGGGCATTCACCCGAGTATATCCGGCAGGGAATCGCCGACGGCACCATCATCATTACCCGCAACAACCGCCACACCAGCATCGCCCCGCTGGGCGTGGGCAAAGGGCTTTCGACCAAGATCAACGCCAACATAGGCACCTCGCGGGACAAGATCGATCTGGATACCGAGCTGGCCAAGCTTGAGGTGCTCACCAAGTACGGCGCTCACGCGGTAATGGACCTCTCCACCGGCGGCGATATCGGCGACATCCGCCGCACCATCATGGAGAAGTCATCGATCACCATCGGTACGGTGCCCATCTATCAGGCGGCCGTAGAGGCCGAGGCCCTGCGCGGTTCCCTCATCAGGATGACCGACGACGACCTGTTCCGCGTCATCGAGGAACACGGCGAAGACGGCGTCGACTTTATCACCGTCCACTGCGGCATGACGCTGAACTCCGTCGAGCGGCTCAAGCAGGAGGGGCGCATCATGGACGTGGTCTCGCGCGGCGGATCGTTCCTGGTGGAGTGGATGATTGTCCACAAGGAAGACAACCCCCTCTACACCCAGTATGACAGGCTGCTGGAGATCGCGAAGAAGTACGACATGACCCTGAGCCTCGGCGACGGCATGCGGCCCGGCGCGCTGGCCGACGCCACCGACAGGGCGCAGATACAGGAACTTCTCATCCTGGGCGAGCTGACCGACCGGGCCTGGAAGGCTGGCGTGCAGGTAATGATCGAGGGGCCGGGACATGTACCGATCAACCAGGTGGAGATGAACATGAAGATCCAGAAAGAGCTGTGCAAGGGCGCACCCTTCTACGTACTGGGGCCGCTGGTCACCGATATCGCGCCGGGGTACGACCATATCACCTCCGCCATCGGCGGCGCCATGGCCGCGGCCGCCGGGGCCGACTTCCTCTGCTACGTCACCCCCGCGGAGCACCTGCGTTTGCCGTCCATCGACGACGTGCGTGAAGGGGTCATCGCCTCAAGGATCGCCGCCCATGCCGGTGACATTGCCAAAGGCGTAAAAGGTGCCATCGAGCAGGATATCGAGATGTCAAAACGTCGTAAAAAACTCAACTGGGAAGGGATGTTCGAGCTCTGCGTCGACCCCGACAAAGCCCGTGCCTACCGCGACAGCAGCCGGCCGCAGATGGATGATGTCTGCACCATGTGCGCCGAATTCTGCGCCATAAAGACGGTGAACGAATACTTGCGGGCTTAAATTGCCTTGCAAAAATGAAGTCGCTTTTAGTTGATGAGCGGGACAAAGTATGCTAAAAGACTCTGGTATGCGGCGAATGTAAGTTGTTTAGTTTTTTTTAATCTCTCTCTGCCCTATACCCGGGCCTTTTCTTAAGGAATTGTGATCATTTCACGTTCTATGAGGCTTCTCGCACTTTTTCTGCTTATATTCTTCTCCATGGCCTCACCGGGCCAGGCGGCAGAAACCACTGCCGTTGTCACCAACACAAAGTTCACGCCTTATGCGGAAGCCCTCGACGCATTCAAGAAGACCTACAAAGGCCGGGCAGACGTTTTCGACCTTAACGGCGATACACCGGAAAAGATCGTAAGCGAGCTGAAACAGGGGAACTATCGTCTTATTACCGCCATAGGTCCGGCGGCCCTGCGACTTTCCGCAACTATCGACAAGCCGTCTCTGCTGACCGGACTGGTCCTTAATCCCCACACCCACCTGGGCCATCGAAGCGGCAGCCTTACCGGAATCTCCATGTCGATGTCTGCGGGAGAGTCGCTCAGGACCCTTAAACAGCTTGCCCCGGCCGCCAGGAGGGTTGCCCTTGTCTACAGCGGAGCCCTTGATCCCGCCCTGATAGAAGCCGCTGTAAACGACATGAAGGCCGAAGGCCTTGTACCCGTCAAAAAGATGGTAAATGACACTGCCGGCGCCGTGGAAGCGTATCGATCGCTGCCCGGGCAGGCGGACGCCGTTTACCTCCTTCCCGACGTTACCACGGTGAACGATATCGTCACTGAGCAGCTCCTGGAGATTTCTCTCAAGAACAAAATTCCGGTAATCGGGTTTTCCTTCAAATATGTCAGGTCAGGCGCCCTTCTCGCCCTCACCTTTGAACCCGAAGACATAGGTAGTCAACTGGGCGAAATGGCCTCCAGTATCATCGACGGTAAACTACAACCTGCCGCTCCTTTCAGCATGCCTGCGCGACCGAGCATCCATATTAACGCCCGAACGGCCGAGATCATGGGGATATCGATCCCGGCCGCCCTGAGGAAGAGCGCGAGGATATTCACACCATGAAAAACCTCTTCCGCTCTCTTTATACCAAGACACTCCTGGGATCACTGGCTGTACTGGTGGTCCTCGCGGTGATCTTTACCGTCTTTTTCGTCAGGAAAGAGATGCAACTCTTGGAAAATGCCCTTGTAGAAAGAGGTAACATCATGGCCTCCAGCACGGCTGACCATGGGGCACTCGATTTGCTCGTAAAAGACAAAGACGCAATGCAGGAAAATGCCCGCATACTTCTGTCCAACCCCGATGTGTTGCGAGTGCTTTTCTTTGATAATGAAGAGAACCTCCTTGCGGGCGAAGGACAGCCCCATACGGGACCAATGACGCCTCCGGGCACAGAACCGCCGTCAGGTATTGCCGATTATCGAGTAGTCTCTTCCGGCGGGACCAAGACCTATCTCTTTTACCGCAAGGTCAGCTATGCGGTGCCGCAGACCGGTGAGGAGCTGTTTACCGAGACGGTATCCGGCGACCTGGTTGCCATCGGATGGGTCAGGGTTGACCTTTCCGACAAAACGATCCGAATGGAACGGCAGCAGCTGATAGAAAACAGTATTGCCCTGTCGCTGGCAGTAACGCTCTTACTGTCGGGCGTCCTTTACTGGCTCCTCCTCAAGCAGGTCGGACAGCCGCTCCGCGACGTGCGAGAGGTTGTGCGTGCGGCAGAAGAAATAAGCAAAGGAAACATGTCGAAGAAAATTAATGTGCGTTTTTCCCACGAAATCGGTATGTTAGCTGACACATTCAATCGGATGACAGAGGCCATCAGAGAGAGGGAAGAAGATTTACTTAAGCTTGCCACCGCCGTGGAGAGCACCGACGAGGCGATGGTTATCGCCGACATGGCCGGTACCGTCGTCTATGCAAACCCGGCTTTCGAAAAGATTACCGGCTACGACCATGTTGCCGTAAAAGGTTTACCCGTTGCCCGCTTCTTTTCCGCGGATGAGTCGTCGGGTGAACATAAGACAATGATGGAGGCGATGTGCACAGGTGACACCTGTACGCTTGAGATAGCCAATCGGAGGAAGGACGGCTCAACCTTCCTTGCCGACCAGTCGGTCTTCCCCATCACCACAAAAGAGGGCGAAAGACTTTACACCCTTCTCGTCATTCGGGACATTACCGAGAAGGACCGGCTGGAAAAAAACCTTATCCAGGCCCAGAAGATGGAGGCCATCGGCACCCTGGCCGGTGGTGTCGCGCACGACTTCAACAACCTTCTGGCCGGAATAATGGGGTACGCCTCTCTCCTGCGACTGCAGTTTGACAAGGAGGGGATACGGTCGACGGAGTATCTCGATACCATCGACGAGTTGAGCAAGAGGGCGGCGAGGACGACTTCGCATCTTCTCGGGTTTGCCCGCCGTGGGCGATACCGGAATGAACAGGTGGACCTAACCCAGCTCGTAAGCGAGATAGCCGACTTCCTCAGGCAAACCCTGGACCGGCGAATATCCGTCGACACGGTGCTGACTAACAACATGATCGTCGTACAGGCTGACAGCAACCAGGTGCACCAGGCCATTCTCAATATCTGCCTCAACAGCAGGGATGCCATGCCGAACGGAGGCGTGCTCATGATAAGTACTGATACCGTATCCGTCAATAAAGAGAACATGCTGCGGATGGGGACCCAAGCCAGGCCGGGCAGCTACGCAAGGGTTACCGTTTCGGACAACGGCGCCGGCATGGACGGCGAAGTGAAATCAAGGATATTCGAGCCCTTCTTCACTACAAAAGAAGTGGGCAAGGGGACCGGTCTCGGGCTGGCAATGGTCTACGGCATAGTGAGTAATCACGGGGGATTCGTGGAGGTAGCCTCCGAACCGGGCAAGGGGACGATACTTTCCATATATCTGCCCCTCAAGACCAGCGAAAACTCAACAACAGGGAAAGGGAACGCTTGATGAACGGAAAGACCATCCTGGTAGTTGACGACGAAGAGTTTATCCGGCGGATGCTTGACCGGATGCTTCAACACGGCAACTACACAGTAATCAGCGCCGACTGCGGTGAAAGGGCAGTGGAAATCATCAAGGGACCGCAGGGGCCGTCCGTCGACCTGGTCATACTCGATATCATGATGCCGGGCATGGGAGGTAAAAAGACTTATCATGCCTTAAAGGCGATACGGGATGTGAAAATACTCCTGTCCAGTGGATTCGGCAAAGATGGCGACGTCCAGGAGATTCTGAACTCGGGCGCCGACGGCTTTCTGCAAAAGCCGTTTGTGTTGAGCGACCTGCTTGAAGCCACCGGCAAAACTCTGGCCGGCTAGGGCCGCTGAAGGTTACTGTGCAGCAGCGATACAAATAAACAGCGGCGCACGATTTTACATTTGCCCGTCAGTATTTTGTGTGTTACTTTCATTTGTACATTTCTGTACGGAGACAGGCAAATGCCCGGGAATACTGGCTTAAACCATCATCGCATCCCCATCCTCTCCTTCATAGCCGCCATTTTTTTCTACAGCATTATCACCAGCTCTCCCGCTTTTGCCCAGCCTCCAGCGGTACTCCCCGGCGAACAGGAAGAGCTGCTGCTTTACTTCTCGAAAGACGAAATCATCGCCACCGCGACAAAACAGGCCATGCCCCTGAGCAAGGTGCCTGCCGTCGCCACCGTCATCACCGCCGAGCAGATCCGGAACATGGGGGCGAGGACGCTGTTTGAGACGCTGAAGATCGTGCCTGGGCTGGGGATATTCCAGGATTACAGCCATGACAGGGGGATAGAGATACGCGGTGTCAAGACACTGAACTCCGAAAAAGTGCTAGTGCTCCTCGATGGCATGCGCCTTAACCAGTTTGTATTTGGTGGAGCTTTCCCCATATATTCCGACCTTCCCCTCGATAATGTAAAACGGATAGAAGTCATTCGTGGACCCGTGTCCGCCCTGTATGGCGCCAATGCCTTTACAGGCGTCATAAACGTGATCACGAAAGAGGGGGGAGAGATCAACGGGGTCGACATGCGTGCGGAAGGAGGCAGCTTCAGTACCCAGCGTTACAATATCCTTGCAGGGAAGAAGTTCGGCGATCTGGAAGTAGCTGCTCATTTTAACTATCTTGAGAGAGACGGCGACAGGCGGCGAATCGAGCAGGATTTAACGGGGGCATCCGGCAGAACGGACAACTGGCGTCAACGTCTCGATACGGGACTTACGGCGTCGTGGAAAGGCTTGCGCCTTGACTACCGGCATACGGCTCTACAAAACGGCCCCTATATTGGCGCTACAAGTACGCTTAACGACGAAAGCCATCACCACCACATTGATGACATTGCTCAACTGAGCTACCGCTATGAAGTCACCAAGGAGCTTGATGCTTCCGCCCGTATATACTGGCGCAATATGAGGAGCGACCAATACTGGGAACTTTTCCCTGAAGGCTTTATGGCAGGCACATATCCCGACGGAGTCCTTGGAAATCCCAGGATTAAGGAACGAACGTACGGCGCCGAAGTTCAGGTTGATTACAAGCTGTTCAAGGACAACCTTCTGACGGTGGGAGTAAATATTGACCGAGTCAAGCAGTACGATGTCCAGCACTGGGCAAATTTCGACCCCGACAATGTCTTTGCTGGTCCGCTGGCCGGCGGATTTCAAAACATCACCGACTGGAAGAACTGGAATCAGAATGCCCATCGGAACGTCTTTGCATGGTACCTTCAGGACTCCTGGAACATTACCAGCAAACTTAACCTGATTGCCGGGGTGAGGCGCGATGAATATAGCGACTTTGGCAATACTACGAACCCCCGGGTTGGCCTTGTATGGCAGGTCCTGAAAAATACTCATGTTAAACTGCTTGCCGGTAAGGCCTTCCGCGCCCCCAGCGGAGAAGAACTCTATAATGAGCATAATCCCTCGGCGATTGGCAACCAGGACCTAAAGCCTGAGCGGATCACCACAACCGAACTTGCCATCGAAACGAAGGTCGGAGAAGCAACTATCAAGGCAAGCTACTTCAAGAACTACATCAGTAATACCATTGAACGACTGCCGATAGGAGGCGGCAGCTACCAACATATGAACAGCAGCAGACGCCGGATTGCGGGCCTTGAACTCGAGGGGAAATACCACTTCAACAAGACGGACAACGCCTATGCCAATTTTACCTGGCTGGAATTGAAGCGGCTTGGCAGCGGTGAAGACGTCGCCGATGTGCCCAAGTGGCGGTCCAACATCGGCGGCAATGTGGCCTTCGCTCGCTATTTCAATTTCAACACCAACATCTACTTCTCGGGTGAACGGCCGCGAACCGTACGCGATACACGTAAGGACCTCCCATCCTATGCGGTTATCGACGCTGCCCTTACCTTCAAGAACTTCTGGAAGGGGCTGGAGATACAGCTCCTCGCCAAAAACCTTCTCGACAAGCGTTACGATGACCCTGCTGCATGGAGTACGCAAACCAACTCCGTGAGTGTCCCCGGCGATTACCCTCGCGAAGGCCGGGAGATATTTCTCGAAGCTCGGTATACTTTCTAACTCTCTTTTCGCCTACCATCCTGCGTAAGTCGTTTCCAAAACATAATTACCTTACTTTAACCTAATAAAATGGCAAATAATGACGATACACTAAATACTATTTATCAAAGAGGGTTGTGCGAAAATGCTGCCACTAAAGATTGCCGGGATCGGCGCCTATTTTCCGGAACAACGGGAGACAAAGGAAGACTTCATCCGTCGCGGCATTCCCGAGGACATTATCGAAAGACTGGGGGTTTATGAACGGCGGGTTGTGACAAAAGGCCAGACAGCAGCGGACCTTGAGGTGGAAGCTGCCCGGCAGGCAATTGAGGACGCAGAGATAGCGCCTTCTGATATCGATCTCATAATCGGCATTACCGCTTTACCTCAAGCCATAGGCATGTCGAACGCCAATCTGCTCCAACATCGGCTCGGGATGTCCCATGCCGCAGCCTTCGATGTAACACAGGCCTGCGGGGCGGTAATCCCGGCAATGGTCATCGCGGCCAATTTCATCTCCATGAAACAATATAAGAATATACTGCTAAGCACATCTTGCCATTGGTCGGTCGTTGCCGACCCATCACATCCTGCTGCCGATTTTCCACTGGGTGACGGCGCTGCCGCGATGGTCATGTCTGCTTCACGCTCAGGCTTTGGCATCATATCTTTCGAAATGCGGTCGGAGGGCCGGTTCTTTTACAACTGTGGCATTGCTGTCGGAAGAGACCACGGTACGAGATATTTTGAGCGGCACAACGATAACCTGCTGTTTTTTCTCGACAAGTCGGGCCTTGACGGCTCGACTGATTTCAGGGATTTCGCGCTGAATAGCTTACCCGCAACCTTTAAGGCCGCGCTGGACAAGGCAGACCTCAACTCTTCGGACATCAACTGTGCCGCTATTCATGGAAATGTCAAACCTTTGGCTGAAGCATGGATAAAAGGGATGGGGGTTCCTCCGGAACGGTTCCCGTTAACTTATCAGCAATACGGAAACATGAGTGCGGTCACAATGCCTGTGAACCTGCGAGAGGGCTTGAATAGAGGGATGGTCAAACGAGGTGATATAGTAGCCCTTGCCTCTCAGGGCGCTGGTTTCTCTACGGGCGCGATCATAATGAAATGGGATTGAGAAAACGATGAGAGCAATCGACATACTGGTAAAGCACCTTGCAAATGAAGACTCCCGCTACCTCTTCGGCATCCCCGGCGGGGCGCTGGAGCCACTCTACACCGCCGTACACGACAACGGTGGCATCAAGGCTATCCTGACGAAACATGAGGGGAGTGCCGCCTTCATGGCCGACGGCTATGCCCGGGTGAGCGGCAGAATCGGTGTATGCTGCGGCACCACCGGGCCCGGCTCAACGAATCTCATCACCGGTATCGCCCAAGCCTATGTCAACTCGGTTCCGGTAATGGCCCTCACTGCCCAGGTACCCACCGCACGCTTCGGCAAAGGGGCGTTTCAGGAATCAGGCCCCGATACTGTCGATATTGTCGACATGTACAAGGCCTGCACCAAGTTGAGCACCATGATAATAAACCCGGAAAGGACCGGCGAGATCACGCGCCGTGCCCTCAAGCTGGCGACGACCGGCCGACCCGGACCGATCCACCTGAACCTGCCCTCTGACGCCATGTTCACGGAAGTGGCCGACGACATACTGCTCCCCCGTGAATACCGATGCGAGCTTCACACCTATGATCCTGACGCTATCACAAAGGCCGCCCAGATTCTGATTAGCGCAAAAAAACCGGCCATGTTGCTCGGTCACGGCGTGTTTGATGAGACGACTCGTGCCGCAATCCGGCATCTCGCAGAGCTTCTTAATATGGCTGTCGCCACTACGCCAAAGAGCAAGGGGTGTTTTCCCGACGACCATCCGCTGTCGCTCGGGGTGTTCGGTTTCGCCGGTTCGCCGCTCGCCGAGGAATTTCTTTTCAACGATAACGTCGATATACTTCTGAGCGTCGCCACCAGTTTCAACGAGTTCGACACCTATGGCTGGGACCCTCGACTGTCCGAGCGCCGCTCGATTATCCAGGTGGATATAGACCCGACCCAGTTCGGAAAGAACTACCCCTGCACTCTTGGCCTTATGGGCGATGCGGGCGTGGTGTTGCGCAAACTGGCCGAAGAGATTGTCAGGTTGTCGGGTCAGACCAGAAGGGGCGGCATTACGCCTGTGCAAACGGGCTGCGCCGCGCCAAGGTACCATGAACCGGAAAAGATGGGCTCCGACGAAATACCGCTCAAACCCCAGCGGCTGATGCACGACCTGCGCGAAAGCCTGCCGGAGGATGCCATCTTCTTCGTTGATGCGGGCAACAACCTGGCATGGGCCATTCATTACCTTACCATTCCCCGCTCCGGCGCCTTCGTCTCGGGGCTCGGGTTCAGTTCCATGGGCTACGGTGTTGCGGCAGCCATCGGCGGCAAACTGGCGGCGCCGGAACGGCCGGTAGTCTCGATTGTCGGCGACGGCGGGTTCATGATGAACGGCATGGAGGTGGCCACAGCGGTGCACTACAACATCCCGGTAATATGGGTGGTGGAGAACAACGCCCAGCTGGGCATGGTGCACCACGGCCAGCAGATGTCGGCCAACGGCCGCCTTATCGCGTCGGACTTCCCGAGGGTCGATTTTACCAAAGTGGCCGAAGGGCTGGGTGCAAAGGCCTATCACATCGAGCGGCCGGGAGAGATCGACCAAAAACTGATGAATGAGATTATCAAGTCGAACCGCCCCACGGTCCTCGACGTCATCATCGACGCCCACGAACGCCCGCCCATCAACTCCCGCATCAAGGCCCTCGACAAGGCTGCAATCAAACAGTAGCCCCGATTCCCCTTGTACCATCTGCATATCCGCACGACCCCCGGAATTTAGTCTTGAATTACCGGCATCTCAATAGTAATATCACGCCATTTCTCAACAACTTTTAACTTCATCCAGGCCTGTCATTCACCACCATGACCTCAAAGAAAAACAACAAGGGCAAGCCCAAAAATGACAGGAGCAAGAAGCAGTATCTGATCGACGAGATCAAGGTCGACGATACCTGGCGGATGTTCCGCATCCTTGCTGAACTGACCGACGGGTTCGAGGAACTGGCCGACATCGGCCCGGCGGTGAGCATCTTCGGTTCGTCACGGATAGGTGAAGACAACCCCTATTATCAGAAGGCGCTGGAGGTCGGCAGACTGCTGGCGGAAAAGGAGATTGCGGTAATTACCGGCGGCGGTCCGGGGATCATGGAGGCGGCCAACCGCGGCTGCATGCTCAACGGCGGGCTCTCGGTGGGGCTCAACATAGAGCTCCCCATGGAGCAGAAACCGAACAACTACATTACGCGGCTGGTCAGCTTCCGCTACTTCTTCGTCCGCAAGGTGATGCTGGTAAAATACGCCCAGGCTTTTATCATATTCCCCGGCGGCTTCGGGACGCTGGACGAGTGTTTCGAGGCGCTCACCCTTATCCAGACACAGCGGATAAAGCCGTTTCCCATCATTGTGGTAGGGAAGGAGTACTGGCAGGGGGTTGCCGATTGGATGGAAAAGAGAATGGTTCCGGAAGGGTTTTGTGAAGAAGAAGATTTAAAGCTGCTCACCTTCCTCGATGATCCCGAGGAAATTGTGGAGGAGGTATACAAGTGCATCACGAATCAATGCTACAAATAGACGAGGCAAAGTACCAGGGGTTCAAGGCTGAACGGCTCGATGACGACACAATCGCCGCCCTGAAGGAGATGGCTCGCGTATGCCGCGGCGATATCCTGAAGATGACTAACCTGGCGGCATCGGGGCATCCGGGTGGCTCCATGTCGTCGCTGGAGATATACCTGACGCTCTATACCTTTGGGCGTGTATTCCCCCATGAGCCGCACCGGGACGACCGCGACCGGATCGTTATCAGTCACGGCCACACCTCCCCCGGTGTCTACGCGGCGCTGGGCAGACGCGGTTTCTTCAACATCGACGACGCGGTAGCCCATTTCCGCCAGGCAGGCAGCCCCTACGAGGGGCATGTGGAACGCAGCGTCCCCGGCGTTGAATGGGGCACGGGCAACCTGGGACAGGGGCTCTCCGCGGCCTGCGGCTTTGCCCTGGCA
>Ga0224505_10000576_pt1 | contig 24955 bp, 18 predicted proteins | sample SF_Jan12_sed_USG_FD_169102 | JGI IMG/M metagenome (GOLD analysis project Ga0224505, IMG submission 169102) | Sediment microbial communities from San Francisco Bay, California, United States - SF_Jan12_sed_USGS_4_1 | ecosystem: Environmental > Aquatic > Marine > Sediment | place: USA: California... | reverse complement strand
GGAAAGGAGAGTGAAAGTCAGGAGTTAGCAGACAATCAGGATCAGCTCAAACAGGAATTTGAAAAGTTATCTGAGAAAATAGAAGAGCTCAAAGATTTGGGGCAAGAGCTTCAAAAGAATGATGACCTTCCATCCGACGAGGACACTCAAGATGTAGCGCAACAGCAGCAAGAGAGCAAGGAGATGCTCGAAAAGAACAATCCTTCGGACTCTAAGGCTCCTCAGCAAAAAGCTATTCAGAAGATGCAGAAGATGCAGGAGCAGATGGAAGGTGCCCAGAGTTCAATGTCAATGGAAATTGATATGCAGAATCTTGAAACTTTGCGTCATATCCTTCATGGGCTTGTAAAGCTTTCATTTGATGAGGAGGACCTTATGAAGCGGTTCAATGAGCTTAGTCAGAACGATCCTGCTTTTAATAGCATCGCGCAAGCGCAATTCAAGCTCAAAGACGATGCCAAAGTGCTGGAAGACAGCTTGTTAGCTCTCGGAAAGCGAGATCCATTTATGGGTTCTATTGTTACCCGGGAAGTTGGAGAGTTAAATGATCATGTTAACAAGGCAATTGAAGCTAATCGCGATCGCAGGAGGCCTCAAGCCTCCAGCGAAATGCAAATGACGATGACCTCAATAAATAATCTTGCGCTCATGCTCGATGATCACTTTGATGCGATGATGCAGATGATGGCTAATGCTCAACCATCGATGGGCAAGTCTAAAAAGAAAGGACAAAAACCAAGTCTCAGCCAAATGCAGCAACAGCTCAATAGCAAGATTCAAGAGCTTAAGGAAAGCGGAAAGTCCGGTCGACAATTATCAGAAGAGTTGGCCCAAATGGCTGCTGAACAAGAGCGCATAAGAAAAGCACTTCAGGAAATGCAAGACAAGATGAAAGATGGTAAGATGCCGGGAGGTGATATTTCCTCGAAAATGGAACAAACGGAAATGGATTTGGTTAACAAACAACTTACTGATCAACTTATTAGACGGCAACAAGACATCGTCACCAGACTATTGCAGGCGGAAAAGTCTGCGCGAGAGCAAGACATGGATGATGAGCGAAAAGGAGAGACGGCAAAGGACTACGAGAAAGAAATTCCCAAAGCATTCGAAGACTATTTGCGACTAAAAGAAAAAGAGGTAGAATTGTTAAAAACAATTCCTCCAAAGCTTTACCCTTATTACAAGAAAGAAGTAAATGAATATTTCAAAAGGGTAGGAGAAAACTAACCAAACCACATCAGCGACACAGCGGCATGAATACCATCAGCATCCAGGTTCCGTCTATTGCGGAGAATATAAGAATGATAGAGAGTTTTATCGACAATGCGAAAGAACGCTTTAGCCTGGACGATGACATGTACGGCAATATTATGATTGCTGTTACAGAAGCAGTAAACAACGCAATTAAGCATGGTAATGCGAACGACAAATCAAAAAACGTCCTCCTGAGCCTATTTCTTGATGATAGTATACTCCGCTTCATAATTAAGGATGAGGGCAGAGGATTTAATTATGAAAACCTTCCTGACCCTACGGCACCCGAAAACATCGAAAAGCTTGGGGGACGAGGAATTTTCTTGATGAAGCACCTTTCTGATGAAGTTGATTTCAAGGAGAACGGTAGTGTTGTGGAACTTTGCTTTTATATGAACGCATAATGCCCTCCATCAATTTCTTTGAGGAACAAGTCAAGTTTAAGTTACAGCATCCTCGGAAAACCTCGCACTGGATAAGAGCAGCACTTAAGAAAGAAAAAAAGAAACTCGTCGAACTCAATATTATATTTTGTTCCGATGAGTACCTGCGCGAAATCAACACGCAATATCTCAACCACTCGACATACACTGACATAGTAACATTTGACACGGGGGACGGTTTCGGAGGCATAGAAGGAGATATCTATATTAGCATTGACCGTGTTCGTGAAAATGCCGTGAAGTATCTCTCTGAATTTGATGATGAGCTACATCGGGTGATAATACATGGTGTTTTGCACCTTTCGGGCTATTCTGACAAAAGCAATAGAGAAAAGGCAGCCATGAGAAAAAGAGAGGATGCTTACTTATCTTTGCGAAACTAAGTTCCACGTGAAACTTTCATCGACTAGTATTTCTATGAGTTCCACGTGAAACAGAATGTGGAATTATGGAAGAACATTTGGGCAAAATGTTGGTCGTGCGAAATCTAGATAAATATAGGAAAATATGTTTCAGACATATGATGTGATAGTTGTAGGTGCTGGTCATGCAGGATGTGAGGCTGCTGCTGCTGCATCAAGAATGGGGTCCAAGGTGCTTTTGGTTACTATGAACATGAATACGATCGCCCAGATGTCATGCAATCCGGCCATGGGAGGAGTCGCAAAAGGACAAATTGTAAGAGAGATAGACGCCCTGGGTGGGATGTCCGGTATCATCTCAGACAAATCAATGATTCAATTCAGAATGCTCAATCTTTCCAAAGGACCTGCGATGTGGAGCCCCAGGACCCAAAACGATAGAATGAGATTTTCAGAGGAGTGGCGGCTAGCCCTCGAACAATCACAAAATATTGACTTCTGGCAAGAAATGGTCAAGGAAATAATCGTTGAACATGGGGTTGCTGTGGGGATCAAAACTGGTCTTGGTATCGAAATAAGAGCCAAGTCGATAATACTCACGAACGGTACCTTCCTTAACGGATTAATCCACATCGGTGAAAAAAGCTTCGGTGGCGGCCGCGCAGCAGAAAAGGCTGCTGTCGGCTTAACTGAACAACTTACCACCCTTGGCTTCAAATCAGGTCGCATGAAGACAGGGACCCCACCAAGAGTCGATGGCCGTTCATTGGACTATTCCCGAATGGAAGAACAGCTGGGTGATCAGACCCCTGCCAAATTCTCATATTCAGATACTAAACCGCTGGAAAAACAAGTTAGTTGCTGGATAACGTATACCAACGAATCTGTACACAATCAACTGAAAAAAGGGTTTGAAAAATCTCCCATGTTTCAGGGGAGAATTAAAGGGCTAGGCCCCCGCTATTGTCCCTCAATAGAAGATAAAATCAATCGCTTCGCTGAACGGGAACGGCACCAGATTTTTGTAGAACCAGAAGGTTGGAATACTGTGGAAATTTATGTCAATGGCTTTTCAACCTCACTTCCCGAGGATATTCAATATAAGGCATTAACGATGATCCCCGGATTTGAAAATGCAAAGATGTTCAGACCAGGGTATGCCATTGAGTATGACTACTTTCCACCAACACAACTGAATATGACGTTGGAGACGCAACTTGTTGATAATCTGTACTTTGCGGGTCAAATCAACGGCACAACAGGTTACGAAGAAGCAGCCTGCCAGGGTTTACTGGCCGGCATTAATGCCCATAACAAAGTACATAGTAAGGAGCCATTAATACTGAAAAGGTCCCAAGCCTACATAGGCGTACTTATCGATGACCTCGTGAATAAAGGCACAGAAGAACCCTATAGAATGTTTACTTCAAGAGCAGAGTACCGCATTTTGCTACGTCAGGATAATGCCGATCTTAGATTAACCGAAATCGGTCATAAAATCGGCCTAGCCTCTAGCACCCGATTCGAAGCAGTATTAGCCAAGAAGGACTCCATCAAGCTTCTTACCACAGAATTACTAACAACTAAAGTTGATCCAACCATAATCAATTCACTGCTCGAACAGTCAAACTCATCACCAATTCAAGAAAAAATATCACTCAGCCAGCTCCTCAAGCGACCTCAAATCAGTCTCGAACAACTGAAGACACTTAGCGACAGCATAAAGAACCTGGTGAATAAGCACTCGCGCGAAGTACAAGAACAAGCAGAAATAAACATCAAATACGAAAGTTATATTCAACGAGAGCAAGAACTAGTCGAAAAGCTAAACGGCCTGGAACATTACAAAATCAAAACAGACTTCGACTACGACCGTGTCAAAGCCTTATCCTTGGAGTCACGCGAAAAACTAAAAAGAATAAGGCCGGAAACCGTTGGACAGGCCTCGCGCATAAGCGGCGTATCCCCGGCGGACCTATCGGTACTGACAATATATATGGGCAAATGACACACTTTTCTATTTGTCCAATATGTTCTGGTACTACGTTTACGCCCTACATCAGTTGCGAAGATTTCACAGTCTCCCACAAAACCTTTCCCATTATTCAATGCTCTCAGTGTCACCTTCTAATCACATCACCAATACCTGACCCTGACAAACTAGGCGACTACTACTTATCCGATGCTTATATTTCCCACTCAGCAAAAGCAACCTCCCTGCAGGACAAAATATATAAACTCGCACGTAACTTAACCTTGTCATGGAAATTGCGAATCATAAATAAACAGTCCCGCAAATCGGGCAAGTCTTTTCTATTAGACTATGGTTGCGGTACTGGCCAGTTCTTACAAAAATGTCAGGCTGACGGGTGGCATATACAGGGAGTAGAACCATCGGAACACGCACGCAGCCTATCTTCCCGATTAACACAAACAACCATCGCGCCCAATCTGGACAACCCTGCAGCTAAGACTTTTGAAATTATTACTCTTTGGCACGTACTGGAGCACATACCAGACCTAAACGAAACGCTACAAAGTCTTCGAACGGCGCTTACCGACTCAGGTACTATGTTCATCGCGGTTCCGAACCACAATAGTTGGGACGCTAAACATTACAAACAGTATTGGGCCGGCTATGATGTGCCCCGGCACATTTGGCACTTCACCCAATCCAACATGAAAAGCCTTTTAAAAAGACACGATTTGAGGATAATAAACACACTTCCCATGAAACTAGATGCATTCTATGTGAGTCTATTAAGCGAAAAATATCAGCGCAAACCACAGGCCACTATGTTTATAAAGGCTATCATCAACGGAATAAGATCAAACTACTTTGCACACAAGCAAAATGAGTACTCAAGCCTTATCTATATTGTGAAGAAATGACTTTATCCAAGCAACTACATTGGATCATATACCCGCTGTTCTTCCTATCCTGTGCAAGGCAGACAGCGCCAACTGGTGGCCCCAAGGACACAATCCCTCCCATTCTCATTAAGGCAAACCCTACTAACGATCAAACCAATTACAAAGGATCTTCCCTTGAATTAACGTTTAATGAAACGCTAATACTTAACAACCCTAAAGAACAAATCATTATCATCCCTGATATCGGCAAAGACTTCGACGCTGAAGCAAAAAAAAACAAAATCGTCATAACCTTCCAAAAGGAACTAACAGATAATACCACCTACTCCATTAACTTCAGAGAAGCTATTCAAGACATCACAGAAAAGAATCCTACTCAGGCTTTAAAACTAGCATTCAGCACAGGAAGCTATATCGACTCTCTTTCTATAGCAGGCACGGTATACGATCTCCTACGATCAACAGAATATAAAGACGCTACTGTTGGGCTCTATGAAAGCGACACTTTCGACATATTTCAACATAAGCCCAAGTATTTCAGTAAGACCGACAAGACTGGCAACTTTATTATTGGCAACCTAAAACCTGGTGATTACTATATCTATGCAATGGATGACAAAAACAAAAATCTAACCGTCGAAAGCAAGTCAGAGTCATACGGCTACCTCTCAGATAAGATATCACTGCATACTAATATCGACACTATAAGTATACCCTTATTCAAACTTGACGCACGGCCACTTAATTTAACAAGTGCCAGGCCATCAGGAAAATACTTCAACATCAAGACCACCAAAAGTCTCGCCGACTATAAAGTTACCAGCATAGCCAATATCCCCCTCATCACAGCCTATGGAGAAGACAAAGCAAACATCAGGATTTACAATACTTTTCCTGACCTGGATAGTCTGCAAATACACTTACTCGCCCACGATAGTATAAACAATTCATTAGACACAACACTATACGCCAAATTCACAGACCGACAGCTTCTACCTGAAACTTTTAAAACAAGCTATTCCGACTTTCGCGTTATCGGTCCTAAGGGAAACATATCAGGCAAAATATCCTACAATAAGCCATTGCTTTCGATAAACTATGACAGCATCTACTACCAAATAGACTCCACAAAAAGAATAGCCTTCACCCCTTCAGACCTGGTAATAGACACCGTTATGAACACACTCATCTTAAACAAGACCTTTGACAAAACAATGTTACTAAAACAAGAATCCACACAACCGACGGAACCAAACACCCAAAGGGTACTAAACCCAGACTTGACCAAAATCCAGCAGAATAGAAAACCCAAATCGACTAAACCAGTTGAGCACCAGCTTTACATTGGAAAAGGAAGCCTCATCAGTATAGAACAAGACAGCAGTATCGTCATAAAAGAAACACTTAAGCCAACTACCCTTGAGACTACCGGAATAATCTCCGTTCGCGTTCAAACAAATGAAACACACTTCCTGGTCCAGCTACTTACAAGAGACTATAAGGTACTAGCTACTGTAGCAAATAATAACCTAACAACATTTGAAGACCTGGACCCTAAAACCTACCAAATAAGATTAATCATAGACACCAACAAAGATGCACAATGGACCCCCGGCAACTTCTACTTAAAAAAAGAACCAGAAAAGATAATATTTTACAGAAACGAAAAAAAAGAAACCACTGTTAACCTAAAAGCCAATTGGGAGATAGGACCCTTGTTGATAACCAACTAACAACTTGTTGACAGGTATACAAAAAGAGCGTAAATCTCAATATCCAATATAAATCAACTAGATCCGAAACATAAATGTTTACAACTTAAAACTTATCAACATAGCAATAACGGAAAGCTGTACACATCACATCTATCAACACCTGTGTATAATGTTTATAACTTAATAATTCACTGAAACAGACCTTCTTATCGCAACCAACAAATCCACATAACATTCACACTAAAAACAACAGGAAGATATCAACACTTCAACATGACTAATAATAACAATAAAATAATATATAATATAAAAACAATAAGGTACCACGTATTGCGGATAACTTTCTGCATACTCTCTTCAGGAATTTTAGCCAATGCCCAAACAGATGAAGAAATACAATTGGCAAGCGAATATTTACTGAAAGGCGATAAAGCAAAAGCGCTGGAACTTTATCGTGATCTGGCTAAGAAAGAAGATAATACTTCGTTTATTTACAACAATTATATAAACGTATTGATTGATCTGAATTTATTCGATGAGGCGCAGAATTACTTAAAGAAAATATCCAAACGTGATCCACAGAATTTACAATACAGATTAGATATGGGTTTCACTTTTGTGCGCTCAGGCGACCTGGTCCGGGCGGACAAATATTTTAAGGAGCTTATAAAAGAAAACATGGGGAATGTACAGCGCGCAAAGGTCATGTCTAATTATTTTATGTCGCGGTCATTAATGGACTATGGAATTCTGACCTTAACGGAAAGCCGAAGGGCCCTTGGAAATCCAAATCTGTTCTGCCTTGACCTGGCCATGTTGTACCGCGTAAAAGGCTATCAGGATAAAATGGTGCAGGAATATTTGACCTACGTTACACAGAGCTCCGCTAACATCCAGTACGTAAAAAATGTTCTTCAGACGTTACTAACAAAATCAGAAGAACTCGAAAGTCTTGAAAATCTATTATATGATAAAGTCCAGCAATTTCCCGACATAGAAGTTTATGCAGATCTGTTAATCTGGGTCACGATGCAACAAAAGAACTTTTATGCTTCCTTCATTCAAGCACGGGCATATGATAAGCGGTACAAAAGTGACGGCGAAAAATGCCTTGAGGTAGCCAAAGTTGCTTTGGACAATGAGGACTATGACAACGCACTGAAAATCTACCGCTACTTAGTTCGCGAATATCCGAACTCGCCAAATTACTTGTTGTCCCGATTGGGCATGCTTCGCACAAGAGAGGAGCGTGTAAAAAACAGTTTTCCTGTAAAGGAGGATTCGGTACGCGTTCTGATTGCAGATTATAAAAATTTTATCAGCCAATACCCGAATGACATGAATGCGTTGGAAGCTTCAAAAAATCAGGCATTGCTGTTTGCCAACTACCTTGATTTAAAAGATTCAGCAATTCAAATTTTAGTCGAGCTGATTGCTAATCCAAAGGCTTCTCAATATTTGAAATCAAAAGCCAAACTAGTGCTTGGTGACATATATATGTTGAAGGGTGAACCATGGGAATCAACATTGCTGTATTCTCAGGTGGAAAAAACACAAAAAGAAAATCTTGTTGGCTATGAGGCAAAATTAAAAAACGCAAAGCTTTCTTATTACAAAGGTGATTTTCGTCTTGCCCAGGAGCATCTGGATATTTTGAAGCAGGCCACAACGCGGGAGATTGCGAACGACGCCCTGTCGCTTAGCATGCGCATAAAAGAAAACATTGCATTCGATTCGGCTGGAACGGCATTAATGGAGTATGCCACAATTGAATTACTTTTGTATCAGAACAAGACAGATCTTGCTTTAGAGAAAATTGAAAAACTGAAGCAAGGCGTTTCTGATAGCGGAGCTTCAATCTCCAATCAAACCATACTGGATGATGTCTATTGGCTTGAGGCGAATATCAGAATGCAACGCGGGGAATTTGAAAAGGCCATTTTATTATTGCAGAAAATCCTGGATGATTACGCCGATGATGTGCTTGCCGATGATGCGTATTTTTTACAAGGTGAGATTTATGAACGACAACTTGGCGATAAACAAAAAGCGATGGAAATTTACCGCGACTTTTTAACGAAATACCCGGGAAGCGTTTTTGCGGCAGAAGCGAGAAAGAGATTTCGATTACTGCGCGGCGACTTCGCCGGTGAAGTGCAAACACCCCAGTAGCCCATATACAATCTTACCAGCGTTAGCAAAGCCTAGATATTCCACCAATACGTGAATTTCAGTACCAGGGACCTGTTCTTCACCCCAAATGTGTCAGGCACATAATTATCAGTGTAGACGATGAATAGATCTGAAGCAGGCCTATAGCGCCATTGAAAACGGGTATTTAAATTGACATTGTTTTGTTGTTCGTTATATTGTGCAAAGGCAGTAAAGAATAATGTGTTGGTCATGGTTACATCGAGCCTCGGTCCGATAAGCCAAAAACTATTTCTGCCCCACGGTTGTGGTAGATCAATGTCGTTGTAGTTAAGTGTAACCGCTAGGCTCACATAAGGCTGGAAGCGATAACCCACTTCGGCGCCCAAATTTAATCGTGTGCCATTCTCGTAGTACCCCCCATAACGACTGGTAATTAGGTATGTAAATAAACTTTGCGGTTTTGAGGTAAAGTTAATACCGAAGGAATTCCAGGCATGTTCAGTGCCCGCGGCCAAAGAATCTAAACCGGAATTTGTGGGATCAAATGGCTGAAGTAGTTTCACGTAGTCATGTGCCACCCATCCTGTTAAAAGATTCAGCTTCCTGAACGTTATCATGTATGAAAGGAATGTGGTGTTATCTGTTTTGCGGAAGGAATCATCAAAAAAGTACGACGTGCTTAGGGTCGGACCGTGGCTGAGGATATTTTTGCCTTTAGGGAAAAATAGATATCCAAACTGAGGGTTTATTCTCACGAATTTTCTTCTAGGCACATATCCAACCTCAGCGTTATAATTCTCACCCACATATTCGTGCTGCCAACTTAAGAGAAGTCTCCGATTTTTGTATTGGAGATTTGCCGCATGCGTAAAATCCTTGCCGCTTTTGTCCGGACTAAAGGATTTTAAGAACAAGGTTTTGCCAGTCCACAAATTGTTTGAAGACGCCAAATTATATTCAAGGCCCAAGTTTCGGTTATACTGGGAATAAACAGGTGCGTCAGGATCTTCACTTAATTCGTAATTTATGGATTGTTTATTGATGAAGATGAATCCAATATTGGATCGGGCGAAGACTCTTCGCTGCAATGCCATAACAGCGAAATTTTGGCGCGGCAAGTATTCGTTACTCACCTTGGCAGTTTGCATATCCATTATGCCTATTCGCCAATTCTTGTTGAGCTTGCCGCTGAAACGGGCACCATATTCAATGGGTGTACCTAACCCAATACGCCTGGAAAAAAAAGGACGAATTGTGGCATAACCAAAATTGGCAAAGAGGTCAGCATTTTCAAGAAAAAATTGCCGCCTTTCCGGAAAAAACAATTCATAGCGATCAAGGTTGGTGACTTGCTGATCAACGTCAACCTGCGAAAAATCGGGATTAATCGTGAGGTCTAAATTCAACGAGGAAGTAACTGCAATTTTAGCATCCATTCCTATTTCTTTTCTATACGTAGGGGCAGTTTCGGCCTCATAATCTTTCGTCACGCCTCCCAGGGCATATGGAATAATTGAGATGTTCGACCCCGTCTGTGGGGGAGGCTTGTCCCAAACCAAAATACCTGTATAGGCTAGAGATGCCGTTGGAAATTGACGGGGAACGGGAGCCCAGCTGGATTTTTCGGTAGTCCTAAGATCATTTCTGCTGAAGTTAATGCCCCACTTCATTATGCCTTTCTTATATCTAATGGACTTGAACGGAATGGCGGCCTCAAAGACATACTTTTCATCGTCTTTCTTTACGGCGGACGTCCATTTATTATCCCAGCTGAGATCGGCTGAGCCGCCCTGAAATAGCATCGCATCCCATTGTGCGCCTGCTGCATTTGCGCCGAATGCAAACCCGTTTGTTTGGTCATCAAACGGATCCATGAACAAGAGAAAATTGTCGTTTTTGACAAAAGCGAAGTCCCTGCGCAACGACTCAACGAAATATCTCCCTGGAGAAAAGAGGAAACAAGTGGCAAAAATATACAGGTTTTGCTGGTCGTATGTCATGCGCACTTCTGTCTTTACCCTGGCTTGGCTGGTGTCCATTGGCAGTACCATGAAAAAGTCGGCTGCCACTTCGGCTTGTAACCAGTCCTCCTCATCCATGACGCCGTCAATTTTTATGCCGGCGCTGGCCTGCCGAATATGGAGTTGATAGGCTTCATTAATTTTCTGGGCGTTAAGCCAAGGACAAGAGACAAAACCAAACAGAATCACGAATAGAATTCTCATCTGCGGCAATTTCGCTATATGCATATTAAAAACAAGCTAGTTTAGGATCAGGGGTAATGAGAAGATTTTATGGTTATCAGGGCGGCTGCGAAGTGCAGGTTTTAAAGTGAGAGACTTTTCCCCATGGTCAGCAAGAGAACTTCTACAACAGGGCTCAATTACAGTAAAACTTTTCCAAAAAAATGGTATGCATGCATAACAAAGTTTATTACCTTCGTAGGCTTATCTAAATTACATGCGTAGAGAAGAAACTGTTGATCACAATATCAAGTCAGCCTGGCACGCCATCTCTCGCATGTATAATCAGCAAGCCAGTAAGCATGATATTACCACGTCGATAGGTTTTGTCTTAATTAATATTCATTCAGAAGAAGGAACACCGGCAACCAAGATAGCGCCGTTGATGGGATTGGAGGCCAGGAGCCTTACACGGATGCTAAAGACCATGGAGGAAAAGAAACTTATCTACCGCGAACCTGATCCTATAGATAAGCGATCTGTTCGAATCTTCCTTACAAATCTGGGCAAAAGGAAAAAAGAAATTTCCAGGGAAGCGGTACTTTATTTCAACAACAAAGTAAGAGAACTTGTCCCTGACACCAAACTGAGAATATTTTTCGAAGTGATTAATGAAATTAACCAACTCGCTGCAAGAGAAATTGCATAGGAAAGGATTAACCGGAAGTGTCACTGGCGAAAGGCTGAATGATAAAAAAGGCGGGCTGTATTTGGAGATTAAACAAGTAAGAATAACATGAAACGTTCAATTCGCAAAGTTGCAGTACTAGGTTCAGGCGTGATGGGTTCCGCCATTGCCTGCCATTTCGCTAACATTGGTTGTCAGGTATTGTTGCTGGACATCATGCCAAAGGAACTTACAGAAGAGGAACGCGCAAAAGGACTATCGCTGGAGAGCAAAGTTGTAAGAAACAAAATTGTTCAAAGTTCTTTCGACCGGTCTATTAGATCAAGCCCAGGCCCGCTTTACAGTAAGCAGTTTATTTCACGTGTGACGTTGGGTAATTTTACTGATGATATGCAACTGATCAAAGACTATGATTGGACTATTGAGGTTGTTGTGGAAAATTTAGAGATCAAAAAAAAGGTGTATGAAGAAGTTGAGAAACACCGAAAACCCGGATCACTGATTACTTCAAATACATCGGGAATTCCCATTCACTTAATGGCAGAAGGCAGGAGTGAGGACTTTAAAAGAAACTTCTGCGGTTCACACTTTTTTAACCCACCCAGATATCTAAGACTGCTGGAGATCATCCCTACGGCATATACTGACCCGGAAGTTGTGAAATTCTTGATGCACTATGGCGACCTCTTTCTGGGGAAAACAACTGTATTATGCAAAGACACGCCTGCTTTTATTGCCAACCGCGTAGGCGTTTTCTCTATTATGAAGGTGGTAAATTCTATGAACAGGCTTGATCTCAATATTGATGAAATTGATAAACTGACAGGCCCTGTAATTGGAAGACCGAAGTCAGCTACTTTTAGAACTTCTGATATCGTTGGACTGGATACCTTAATAAAGGTCTCTGGAAACCTATACGAGGGACTGAAAAATGACGAGGGTCGCAATTACTTCAAGTTGTCGGATGTGGTGTTGAAAATGGAACAAAATAAATGGCTAGGCGATAAAACGGGTCAGGGATTTTACAAAAAAACGAAAAACGCAAAAGGGGAAACAGAAATTCTAACGCTTGATTTAAAAACGTTGGAATACAGGACAAAAGCCAAGGCCAAATTTGCGACACTTGAAACAACCAGGTCGATCGACAACCTGAAGGACCGTTTCAAAGTACTTTTGGCAGGGAAAGACAAAGCTGGTGAATTTTATCGTGACTCTTTTTTCGGGTTGTTTCAATATGCCTCAAATAGAATTCCGGAAATCGCGGACGAGCTTTATAAAATAGATGACGCTGTATGTGCGGGGTTTGGCTGGGAACTTGGCCCATTTGAAACTTGGGATGCTGTGGGTGTTGAGAAGACCCTGAAAGAAATGGAGGCAGCAGATAATAAGCCAAATCAATGGGTTTATGAAATGGTAGCTGCCGGAAACACATCATTTTATAAAGTTGAGAATGGGAAACGAAAATTTTACGATATACCAAGCAAGTCGTATAAGCTTATTCCGGGTAAGGAACAATTCATAATCCTTGAAAACCTTAGCGAAAATGTTGTTTGGAAAAATGCTGATTCAAAAATAACAGATCTTGGGGATGGGGTGCTGGACTTTGCATGGCACAGCAAGAGCTATACCCTGGGTAGTGCGGTAATTGAAGGACTGAATAAAGCCATCGACCTTGCTGAAAAAGATTACAAAGGACTTGTGATTGGACATCAGGGACCGGACTTTTCACTTGGCGCAAACCTTGGACTTGTGTTTATGTTTGCCATCGAACAGGAGTATGATGAGATCGATTTTATGGTTCGTCAATTTCAAAATTCGGTGATGCGCATTCGATACTCATCAGTTCCGGTAGTGGTGTGCCCTCAGGGAAGAACACTGGGGGGAGGTTGTGAAATGACCATGCACGCGGATATTGCGCAAGCGGCCGCTGAAACGTATATAGGGCTCGTTGAGGTTGGCGTTGGGCTAATCCCTGGCGGAGGCGGAACGAAGGAGTTTACAAAGCGTGTTAGTGATTCTATCGAAGCAGGTGACGTTGAGCTGAATGCCCTCCAAAACGCATTCATGAATATAGCAACAGCAAAGGTGGCACTATCAGCGGAAGAGGCGCGTGAGATGGGAGTTTTGCGTCGCAAGGATCGCGTATCTGTAAACAAGGATCGTCAGCTGCTTGATGGCAAAGCCGCTGTAATTGAGTTGTTCGACGCTGGTTATACCATGCCAACTCAGGCTAAAAACATAAAAGTACAGGGTCGCGCTGGATTGGCGCTCTTTATGGCGGGCGTCTACGGCATGAAGATGGGAAACTATATTTCTGAACATGATCAGAAAATTGCGCTGAAAATAGCCAACGTCATGTGTGGAGGAGATCTTACTTCGCCACAGGAGGTAAGTGAGCAATATCTATTGGATCTCGAAAGAGAAGCATTTGTATCTCTTACAGGTGAAAGGAAAACACTGGAGAGAATACAATCAATCTTAACAGGAGGTAAACCTTTACGAAATTAATATGGATGCATACATCGTAGCCGCCAAAAGAACGGCAAACACAAGAGCAAAAAAAGGCGGATTTCGTTTTACACGCCCCGATGATTTTTCGACAGACCTTATCAAAGCATTGGTACAGTCTGTGCCTGGATTGGAAAACAAGATGGTAGATGACCTGATTGTTGGCAATGCTGTTCAGGAGGCGGAGCAGGGCATGCAAATGGGCAGAATGATCGCACTCACTGCATTAGGTATCGACAACGCAGGCATGGTCATCAACCGCTATTGCGGATCTGGTTTAGAGGCCATACATCTTGCATCCGCGAAAATTCAGGCCGGTACAGGCGATTGTATTATCGCCGGCGGAGCCGAGTCAATGTCACTTGTTCCTGTCATGGGCTGGAAAACAGCCCTAAACTACCAGATTGCAAAGGACCATCCTTCGTATTATACCAGCATGGGACTCACTGCGGAAGAGATTTCCAGGCAGTATAAGATCTCGCGGGAGGATCAGGACAAGTTTGCGTATGAGTCGCACATGAAGGCGCTTCAGGCACAGCGGGATGGGAAGCTAGGCGAAGAGATTCAACCAATCACCACGCGAGAGGTTTATGTGGATGAGAATGGCAAAAAGAAATCAAGAGAATCGGTTGTAGATACCGATGAAGGCCCGCGCCCGGAAACCTCCATAGAGGCGCTGGCAAAACTGAAGCCTGTTTTCGCTGTGGGCGGATCAGTCACTGCCGGAAACTCCTCACCCACTAATGATGGAGCAGCTTTCGCCGTGGTTATGTCTGAGAAAATGGTTAAACAATTAGGACTGAAACCAATTGCCAGAATGATGAGTTATGCGGTTGCAGGCGTCGATCCGCGCATCATGGGTATTGGCCCTGTGGCAGCTGTACCCAAAGCCCTTCAACGTGCAGGGTTGAGATTAAATGATATTGATTTGATTGAGTTGAATGAGGCGTTTGCGGCCCAGTCATTAGCCGTAATTAGGGACCTGGAAATTGATCCTGCTAAACTAAACGTAAACGGCGGGGCCATTGCCCTGGGGCATCCGCTTGGAAGTAGTGGAGCCCGGCTATCATTAACGTTGTTTAATGAACTGAAGAGAAGAAATAAAAAATACGGGCTCGTTACGGCTTGCGTTGGAGGCGGGCAAGGAGTAGCCGGCATCTATGAAATGATTTCCTAACATTAATATTTCAAGACCATTAACACGTTATTATGGCTACAACTGAAAAAAAGGCAACGATCAAAGGCGGCGAGTTCCTTATTCGTGAAACTCAGGCTAACGAAATTTTTATTCCAGAAGAATTTACAGAGGAGCAGAGAATGATTCGACAGCAGTGTACCGATTTTCTGGAAAAGGAAGTCAATAACCGGTTGGATGAAATAGATTCCATGAAGGATCCAAAACTTATGCCTGCCCTCCTTGACAAGGCCGGTGAACTGGGACTGCTTGGAACTTCTGTGCCCACGGAATATGGTGGTTTCGGAATGGATTTCAATACCACCATGTTAGTGGCGGAAGTAATTGGGGCAGGTCATTCTGTTGCTGTCGCACTATCGGCCCACACGGGCATTGGTACATTACCTATCGTATACTATGGCAACAAAGAACAAAAGGAAAAATACTTGCCAAAACTTGCAACAGGCGAATTCAAGGCGGCCTATTGCCTGACTGAGCCAGACTCAGGCTCAGATGCAAACTCGGGTAAGACCAAAGCAGTCCTGAGCGGTGATGGAAAACACTACATCATTAATGGTCAAAAAATGTGGATCACAAATGGTGGTTTCGCCGATGTGTACATCGTCTTTGCAAAGATTGACAGTGACAAAAACCTGAGTGCTTTCATTGTTGAGAAATCGTTCGGCGGAATTACCATGAATGAAGAAGAACATAAAATGGGAATCAAGGGATCATCCACGCGACAGATTTTTTTTAACGATTGTAAAGTCCCCGTTGAAAATCTCCTTTCAACGAGAGAGAACGGCTTCAAGATAGCGGTAAACATTTTGAATGTTGGCCGGATAAAGCTTGGGGTTGCTGCCATTGGGGGATCAAAAAAGACAATCTCAATTGCAACCAATTACGCAAAGGAACGAAAGCAATTTGGTACCTCTATTTCAAACTTTGGGGCTATCAAACACAAGATTGCTGAAATGACGACAAAGGTATTTGCCTCCGAGTCGGCATGTTACCGGGCTGGTCAAAATATAGACGATGCATACAATGCCCTTGTGGCAACGGGTGTCGACCCAGCCAAAGCCAAACTGAAATCGCTGGAAGAATTTGCCATTGAGTGTGCTATTCTAAAAGTTCACGGTTCGGAAGTGCTTGACTTTGTGGTGGACGAAGGGGTTCAGATTTATGGAGGCATGGGTTTCTCTGCCGACGGTCCAATGGATCGTGCATACCGTGATGCACGTATCAACAGAATTTTTGAAGGGACAAACGAGATCAATAGAATGCTTACAATTGACATGCTCATGAAGCGCGCAATGAAAGGCAGCATTGATCTCATGACGCCCGCCATGGCGGTCCAAAAAGAGCTCATGGCCATTCCGGATTTTGGCTCCGGGGATGAGGAGGGGGTTTTTATAAAGGAGAAGAAAGCTTTGTCGAATATTAAGAAAGCCGGTTTGATGGTTGCAGGCGCCGCAGTGCAAAAGTTCATGACGAAACTCTCTGAAGAACAAGAGGTACTGATGAGCCTGGCCGATATGCTTATTGAAGGATATGTTGCCGAGTCGACCTTGCTGCGCGTTGAAAAACTGATAGGCCAACGAGGTGAGGAGGCATGCAAAATTCAAAGAGAAATCGCCATGATTTACCTTCACCATGCAGTAGAAAAAGCCGCATCATGTGGAAGGCAAGCGATTACCGCATTTTCAGAGGGGGATGAACAACGGCTGATGCTTATGGGGCTAAAACGATTCACCAAGATTGATCCATACAACCTCAAAGAAGCAAGAAGAAGGGTTGCAGACTATGTTATTGAGCAAGGAGCCTATCCTTTTTAGCCTGGACACGAACATGCAGGAGGTGCGCTCTTGCGCTGTCCAGAATCGTAGATTCATCTGTTCACTTTTCAACAGTTGAAGCACCATGCAAAATCGGGAAGCATGTTTCAATTCAGCTGGGGTGGTTTTTAGAGAATTGCACAATTATTGGTGTGGTTTGGAAAACTCAATGCAATGCAATCTAAGAGCTCTGCGTCGACTTTACTGGTCATTCTGCTAATTTTCCTTACGTTCCCGATATGGCTTGGAATTTCAGGCGGAGTGCTTGGGTTAATGGCTGGATTAATGGCCGCTATCTTTGGAATCTTTGCAGGCATTTTTGGTGCAGCATTCGGAGTGATCGGCAGTATGTTCCATTGGCATTGGCCATTTGGCGGGTTTTTTCACTGGAATTTTCTCACCATTATTCTCATAGTGGGAATAATTGTCTTCATCAGCAGATCAAAAAAGGGATGACTACCTTATGAGACGGGATGGCTGTTGTACAAACCAGGGTTGAGAAAATAGCGAGAAAAAACCGGGTACCTGTTGATTTCCCTGAGTTCTGGCCGTGTCTTGTTAATAAATACTATCTTATATTGAAATTCGTATCCCTTGTCTATGTTGATGTCTTTTCGAACAATGTACCATAGCTTGTTCCAGGGATTTAGTACCTTAATTTCAAGGTGAAATAGCCCCGGGGTGCTTCTCAACCGAACAAACTTGTTAGGCTGCTTATTGTAAAGTTTACCATTTACATAAACCTGCATGGTAGTTCCTTTTTCGCTTTGAATGGCTATTCCGGAATCATAAGCAAGCAAGGAATAACTTGAGGCCAGCAAAAGGAAAATGACTAACTTTTTCATGGCAGTGCATTTATATTATATACGCAACCACCGTGCCATCGTTTTGGCAACAATGACTCCAACGGGGATAAATATTCAAGAATTGTTTCGGAAGATCCTCGAAAGAATGGAAAAGGAGAAAAGCGGTGTTTAATTACTCCATTTGATGCCGCATCCGATAGCTTTCGTTCTAGTCATGGCAATAGTTCTGTTTTCTAACAAAGCGTTAACCGCGTCTTCTACGTAATTCTTAGTCACGGCCGAAGCATCTCTTGAATTGTTATCAATTGTTCCAATGTATGCTACCTTAAAGCCCTGTGATTCTTTTTTCAACACAAAAACATGCGGTGTATTCGATGCACCAAAGGAACGAGCCACCTCCTGATGCTCGTCCACCAGGTATGGAAAGGTATAACCCTTGCTATTGGCCCGTGCAACCATTTCATCAAAGGAGTCGCCTGGTGAAAGCGTTGGACTATTTGGGTTGATAGTAATTACAGGAAAACCTTTCAAAACAAATTTCTGGTGAAGATTAATTATCCTGTCGTTGTATATTCTTGAGTATGGGCAGGTATTGCAGTCAAATATCACGATGACGCCCTGCGCCGATTTATAATCATAGAGGGAAATCATTTTGCCATCAACGTTTTTCAGCGTAAAGTCAGCCACGATGTCGCCAATATCATACGAAGAGGTTTTCCATGCGAAGAGAAAGACCAACCATAGCAACAAGAAAGTTCGTTTCGTGTACTTCATCAGCGTGACCATTTGTTCATTGGTTCCTTAACTCAAATATCATCTTTTCAAGGTCTCCCTCGCCTAGCGGTCTATCGATGAACCTTCTCTGTCCCGTTTTTTGGTTTATTACCAACGTTGCAGGAATAGCTCCTCCCCATCGTTTGTCAACTTTGTCAATCCAGGAATTATAATCAATTTCATCCAACAGCAGCACCTCAGACTTCATATTCTTTCGGCTTATAAACAGGTTTACTTTGTCCAGTTTCTCGACGAAGTCAAGGTTGATAAGCGTTACTTTTATTGTTGGATCATTTTTCGCATTTAGGGCTTCAAACAATGGGATTTCTTTGACACAAGGAGCACACCATGTTGCCCAAAAGTTGATAACATTGATTCCGTCGGATTGGGATTCGATCAGCGCGTGAACTCTATCAAATTTTACAACAGCAGCCTCCTGTGCGATAGCCCATTGCGCGGCGAGTATATAAACGACAAAAAATGGTTTCAGCATAATTTAGAACTAAATTTATCTTCATCCGGTTCGGCTTTCCCGCAATTATTAGTTGAATGGATAATGGTGGGAAATCAATGAATAATAATAGAAAAACATTAGAATTCAGGTACTTATGAAGCAAGAAAAAATCAAGAAAAGATTTCCACAAATCAAGTCAGTTATCCACATTACCGAATTATTATACCATAACGCACACTTAATCAAATAGTTATCCTTCATTTTTTCAATCAATTCTTTGTGGACAACTTAAACCGTCTCTGTTGGACGCTGACTTCATTGTAATTTTCAGATATTCAGCGTGCTAGCAAAAAAAGCAGTATTGATTAACTATTTTAACGCACATGACGAAGTTTTCCAATGAAATAACAAAGCTTTTCAACATATCCTTTCCAATAATCCAGGCTGGCATGGTTTGGTGCAGCGGATGGAGGTTAGCTTCCGCTGTTAGCAATGCCGGTGGTCTGGGCCTGATTGGTGCGGGGTCAATGCATCCAATGACCCTGCAAGATCATATTAGGAAATGTAAGGAAGCAACCTCAAAACCTTTTGGCGTAAATGTTCCATTGCTATACCCGGAGATAGACAAGATTATGAAGATCATTGCAGAGGAAAATGTCAGAATTGTATTTACTTCTGCAGGTAACCCTGCGCTTTGGACAAGTTTTTTGAAGGAAAGAGGTATCAAGGTTGTCCATGTGGTATCCAGTGTCAAGTTTGCTAAGAAAGCGCAGCAATGCGGAGTAGACGCAGTTGTTGCAGAAGGATTTGAAGCAGGAGGTCACAACGGGAGAGAGGAGACGACTACACTTGTGCTAATTCCAATGGTAAAGGATGCCGTTTCAATTCCGCTAATCGCCGCCGGAGGAATTGGTTCGGGCAGGGCAATGCTTGCGGCAGAAATCCTGGGAGCAGAGGGCTCTCAGATCGGTACCCGGTTTGCAGCAAGCCTCGAATCGTCTGCGCATCAAAACTTCAAGGAGATGATTGTGCAAATCAAGGAAGGTGAAACAATTGTAACCTTGAAACAGCTAACGCCTGTGCGTGTAGTAAAGAATAAATTTTATCAGAGGATTCATGATGCGGAATTGGGCGGGGCATCGCTTGAAAAGCTTAATGAAATATTAGGTACAAAACGGTCAAAACTTGGAATTTTTGAGGGAGATCTGGAAGAAGGTGAACTTGAAATTGGGCAGATATCAGGGGCAATCAACAAAATTCAGCCGGCAAGGGAAATCCTCAATGAAATCTGGGAGGAATATTGCGCCATGAAGAAGGCCATATGTACATGAAGATCATTTAAGCCAAGAAAGAATGTCTGTTTAGGAATTTGGAATGAAACGCTATTTCACTTCTTTTTCAAGGCTCCGACCTTGACGATTGGTGCCTCCGTTTTCTCCCGGGAAGCGCTCGAAGATTTTGAAGGGTTGCGTTTAACCTGGTATACGCTGTCGAACCAGATTTCATAGTCCTTAAATTGCAGGCAATTGCCAACCAATTTACCATCTATCATAATCTTAATTAGCAGGTCGCGATTAATGGTTTTAAGAAGTAATTCCTGCTGATCGGGGGGTAGTTCCCTTACCTGTATATACTCTATTCCTTTGTAAATTGTTGAATTAACCTTCATAAGCAGCCCATCATTTAATATCAGATAAACATGTTTTGTAACCTCAGGCTTAATCCAAATGTAAAGGTAGCGCAGAAAGAAATTCAACTTACCTCAATCTACTTATTAAATTTTTGAATTTTTTTTGTAAAAATCTTGCAATGGCCGGTTTTTTTGATACATCTGTAGCGTACCTAAAAGGTATAGGCCCCCAGCGTGCCACCTTGCTGAACAAGGAGCTGAAGATCTTCTCTTTTGCGGATTTGATTCAGCATTACCCGTTTCGGTATGAGGATCGAACGAAGTTTTATAAAATCAGCGAATTCAATGATGAACTTCAGTATGTCCAGACAAAGGGTTTTATAAAAAGGATGGAGTTGGTCGGATCCGGCTTTAAGAAAAGGCTGGTAGCAGTATTCAAGGATGATAGTGGAGAACTGGAACTTGTTTGGTTTCAGGGAATAAGTTGGGTTAATGCTAAGATAAAGCCGGGCGTAGAGTATATCATTTTCGGGAGGCTTAGTCGTTTTGGCAGTAGGTACACCATTGCCCACCCGGAAATTGAAATTTTCAACGAAAGCCAGAACAAAACGGCTTTTCTTCAGCCCGTCTACTCGCTCACTGAAAAACTGCGCTCAAGACATTTGGATAGTAAGGCGTTGACGAAGGTAATTCAAGACTTACTCGTACAAGCCAAGGGAAGGATTCGTGAAACTTTGCCGCAAAGCATATTGTCGCAGGAAAAGTTTATTTCAAAGCAGGAGGCAGTTTTCAACGTTCATTTTCCAGTTAGCCACGACATTTTATTGCGGGCCCAACAACGACTTAAATTTGAGGAGCTTTTCTATATTCAGTTGCGCTTGTTTAAAATGAAGCTCATCCGCCAGGAAAAAGCCCGAGGTCAGATTTTTCATGATGTTTCTTTGCTTACACAATTCTACCATGAGCACCTTCCATTTGAACTAACGAATGCGCAAAAAAAAGTTATTAAGGAAATCTATGCTGATCTAAAGTCAGGTAGGCAAATGAATCGCCTGCTTCAAGGCGATGTGGGAAGCGGTAAGACAATTGTTGCCTACATATGTATGCTAATTGCCATCAGCGGCAATGCCCAATGTACACTCATGGCACCTACGGAAATTCTTGCCCAGCAGCATTACGCTAACCTAAAACGTTATGCGGATAAAATGCAAATCCCAATTGCCCTATTGACGGGTTCAACAAAAAAATCACAACGGAAGCTAATTCATGAACGCTTGCAGAGTGGTGAAATTAAAATTCTCACGGGTACGCATGCATTGTTAGAGGAAGAAGTTAAGTTTCTGAATCTTGGACTTTCCATTGTGGATGAACAGCATCGCTTTGGCGTAGCACAACGCGCGAAGCTCTGGCAAAAGAACGCCAATTATTTTCCTCACGTGCTGGTCATGACGGCCACACCAATCCCGCGAACACTGGCCATGACCTTATACGGCGATCTCGATATTTCTGTAATTGATCAGCTACCAGCCGGAAGGAAAGCCATCAAGACCATACACAAGTTTGATGCCCATCGTCTCCAGATAAACCAGTTTCTAAAAGATCAAATCGTTTCGGGGCGACAGGTGTATATTGTATATCCTCTTATTGAGGAGTCAGAAAAGCTTGATCTAAAACATTTGATGGATGGCTATGAGAGTATTCAGCGAGCCTTTCCGAATTACCCTATAAGTATCTTGCATGGGAAAATGAAACCGGCCGCAAAGAAGTATGAAATGAATCGTTTTGCCACAGGAGAGACAAAGATAATGGTCGCAACGACAGTTATAGAGGTGGGCGTGGATGTTCCAAATGCATCGGTAATGGTGATTGAGAATGCCGAGCGCTTTGGGTTGTCACAACTTCATCAACTGCGTGGGCGGGTGGGTAGAGGTGCCGACCAGTCGTATTGCATTCTCATGACGGACTATAAACTCAGCGCGGATTCCAAAATTCGCATCGGCACGATGGTAAAGACTAACAATGGATTTGAAATAGCGGAGACAGACCTGTCAATTCGCGGACCTGGTGATTTAATGGGCACGCAGCAAAGCGGAGTCCTTGACCTGCTTATTGCTGACCTTGGAAAAGATGGAGATATCCTCCAAAAGGCAAGGGCATCAGCTGTTCGAATTTTGGAGGATGACCCCGAACTGCAGAAGGAAGAGAATGCAGTAGTTCGAATTCAGATTGCCGCCATGAGAAAAACAGCGGTTAACTGGAGCAGAATCAGCTAAGCCATCAAATCTGGAATTAGGTTTGCATTTAACCAATTTCTAATTTTGACAAGAGTCACCCTGACCACGAATTCGTAGAGCAGGAAAAACCAAGAAAGAATAAATTTTGTTAACTTCAGGACCTCAACCTGCTTCATCATGAAATCTCAAAAAATTGTCACATTCTTCTTCCTGGTCGCTTTGCTTTATGCCTGTAGCACTGCGTCATCAGAGAAGGCAGTCTCAGAATCCAATCCGGCAGCAGAAGGTTTTGATATGGCCAATTCGGATCCTGCGGCAGTGGAACTTGCTGACAGCGTCATGGTGGCAATGGGTGGACGAGAAAATTGGGATAATACACGTTTTATTTCATGGAATTTCTTTGGGAATAGGGACCTTGTTTGGGATAAGAAGATGGATAGGGTACGGATTGAGTCGAAAAAAGATAGTATTACATACCTGGTGAATCTGCGCACACTAGAAGGCAGGGTTAGTGTAAAAGGGCAAGAGCTGATGGATGGAGATTCTCTGAGAAAAATGCTTGAAAAGGGAAGAAGCATTTGGATCAACGATTCATATTGGCTGGTAATGCCATATAAGCTAAAAGACTCTGGGCTTACCATAAAATATCTTGGTGAAGATACATTGGCAACCGGCGCAAAGTGCAACGTATTATCGTTGACATTTAGCAATGTCGGGGATACACCACAAAATAAATATAAGGTGTTTGTAGATCTATCAGATAACCTGGTAAAACAGTGGGCGTACTTCAAGGATGCCAACCAGGACTCCGCCAGCTTCATTCGTCCCTGGGATAACTACAAAAAATGTGGAAATATTTTGCTATCAGCGGACCGGTCTGACGGCAGTGGCCCCAGGAGTGCAAGAGTAGATGAAACACTTCCTGATAACATTTTCACAGAATTCTAGCCGATAGTCGCCCGAATCAATGGTACAAAGCCACTAGGGAGCAGGCGCACCTATGCCCCTTTGATATCCAGCGCAACCAAAACCGAAAAATCTGTATTTCATTGTCTATTTTTGAGGAATGATACTGCCCGACTTAACATCCGTTCCGCGTTTTTACAGCAGTTATGTTGACCATGTGAAGGAATATGATCTGTTCGATATCTTTGCGCGCGCAAACAAACAAACACTGGCGTTGGTAAGATCAATATCAGAAGAGATCGGTCAACATAGATACGCAGAAGATAAATGGAGTGTTAAAGAAGTGCTCTGCCACATGATGGACACGGAACGAATCTTTAGCTATCGTGCATTGAGATTTGCGCGCAACGATAAAACTCCGCTTCCAGGCTTTGAGGAAAAGGACTATGCGCCTCAATCCAACGCGAGTGGTCGAACGATCTTACAGCTTGCAAGCGAGATGGAGCATCTACGGAAATCCACCATTGATTTATTTCGAAGCTTTACGCCTGAAATGTTAGCAAGAACCGGTAGCGCAAACAATACAGAAATATCAGTCCTCAACCTTGGCTTTGTTATTCCAGGTCACGAGATACATCATGGAGTAGTGCTGAAAGATCGATACTTAGCAAAATAATTATGCTTAAGACTTTCCTTCCGGCTATTGTACTGACCTTGATAATTTCCTGCTCTCCTGTCTCAAGGCACGCACTCGACAAAACATTTAGGCAGACAGAAAATAGATTCCAAGATCATACAGGATTTGTCTTGTTCGACCCGGTCGAAGGGAAAACCATTTATGAATTCAACGCTTCAGCCTATTTTACACCCGCTTCCAACACAAAGATTTTTACCTTTTTCGCTGGACTTAATATTATTGGCGACTCAGTTCCTTCCATCCACTATGCAATCCGCGGCG
>Ga0224505_10000574_pt1 | contig 24999 bp, 20 predicted proteins | sample SF_Jan12_sed_USG_FD_169102 | JGI IMG/M metagenome (GOLD analysis project Ga0224505, IMG submission 169102) | Sediment microbial communities from San Francisco Bay, California, United States - SF_Jan12_sed_USGS_4_1 | ecosystem: Environmental > Aquatic > Marine > Sediment | place: USA: California... | reverse complement strand
CGCGCACACGCAACGGCTGCATTTCGCCAAGCGGCTTATCGACCAGACCTCGTTGCCAATGGCCGACATCGCGATCGCTTCGGGCTTTGGAAGCACGCGCCGATTCAACGATGCATTCAAGAACACCTACGGGCGAACGCCACGAGAGTTGCGCAAGCGGCGCGCCGTAACCGAATCTTCCGCGGGTCTGACAGTGCAGCTGCCCTACCGGCCGCCGTTTTCATTCAAGCAGCTTCTGCAGTTCTTCACAGGTCGCGCGATTCCCGGGGTCGAAGTTGTGCGCGATGGCCGTTATTTACGCAGCGTCAGGGTCGATGGCGTGGATAGCGTCATAGACCTTCGCGATGGCGATGGACACGTGTTGCTTACCGTGCATGGCGCAGGTACCCGTTCGCTGTTACCTATTGTTCAGCGGGTCAGGGGGATGTTTGATCTCGATGCATCGCCTGGCGACGTGTCCAGGGTCTTGTCCCTTGACGAGCGATTGCGTCACTTGTTGCAGTTGCAGCCCGGAGTCAGGGTTCCCGGAGCATGGGACGGATTCGAGCTAACGATTCGGGCCATACTCGGGCAGCAGATATCCGTCGCGGCCGCGACGACACTGTCGGGACGACTCGCGAAGCGCTACGGCGATTCGCTGAATGTCGATGTACCGGATGTTCCCGACGCGGCGAAACCAGACACGGTTTTTCCTTCTGCAAGCAGCCTGCTTCGGGCGCGCCTGGGTGATCTTGGCATTATCCGCAGTCGTGCCGAAACCATTCGACGCGTTTCGAAAGCTGTGGTCGAAGGTGAGATCAGTTTCGACCCGTCCCAGGAGACAGCGCAATTCTGCAGGTCGTTAGTCGCGATCAAGGGGATCGGTGATTGGACAGCGCAATACGTTGCTATGCGAGCGCTGAAGGATCCGGATGCGTTCCCGAACTCTGACCTCGGATTATTGCGTGCATTCGACGCGCCAGATCGTGACCGCATGAAACCTGTGGAGCTCAAGGCCCGCTCGGAAGCCTGGCGACCGTGGCGAGCTTATGCGGCACTTCTATTGTGGAGTTCGGACAACAACTCCGGAGGATGAATGATGTACTACTGCTATTTTGAAACGACCATCGGCGAGCTATTGCTGGCAGGCACCAACGATGAACTGTCGATGATCGGGTTTCCGAAGGGTTCCATGCGCCGTGACCCGGAACCGGACTGGATATATAACGAGGAGCCTTTTGCACGCGCTAAAAAGCAGCTCGCCGAGTATTTCAGCGGCGCAAGAAAGAATTTTGATCTGCCGCTGTCACTGAGTGGTACGGACTTTCAGGTGAGCGTGCTGAAAGCGCTGTTGGAAATTCCGTATGGAGAGACGCGCTCTTATGGTGCAATAGCGAAACGCATCGGCCGACCAAGGGCTGTGCGGGCAGTGGGTGCGGCGAATGGGCGGAATCCAATCCCGATTATTGTCCCGTGCCACCGCGTGATCGGCAGCAGCGGCGACCTGACGGGATTCGGCGGCGGACTCGACACGAAAGAAGCCTTGCTGCGACTCGAGGCAGAGAACAGTGGCGGCCTGTTATAGCACCTTGCCCTGCATGGCCTTCACAACCGCCGACGGTTCGACGCCATCCAGCAGGCGCTGATCTGGCTGCAAATGCGTAAAGGCCGAAACCAAGGGCAGCACGCCTGCCCAGATGGGGATTGCGTAGTCCTCCTCTTCGTCTTTCGGCATGCCGTTGGCGAGTTTCGCTGACGCGGATTCGATGTCGAGTGCGATAACACCCGTTTTCTTGATTTCGTTAATGTGAGAGTCGCGCACTTCGCCCCAGCGGCCGGGCATCGTGCTTTCCGAAATAACCTTCAGCGCGTGCAGCTTGTCGTCCGTGCCCTCGACGAGTCGCGGTGTCCCGTACACCGTGGCGGATCGGTAGTTCATGGATGAATTGAATGCCGAACGCGCATAGACCAGGCCGTCAACATGGGTCACGTTGAGGCAGGCGGTCGTTGTGGACTCCAACAGGCGAATAACACGCGCTTTGCGCGCGCCATGCAGATACAGGGTTTCGCCTTCGCGACCAAACAGCATCGGCACGACGACCGGTTGGCCGTCCTCTACGAAACCAACGGACGCGATCAGCGCCGAATCGAGAATCTTGTGGACGGTATCGCGATCGTAGTTGGCCTTTTCCCGAAGTTGGCGAACCTTGTTTCGCTTACTGATTTCGTAGTCATTGCTCACCGCAGAGGCTCCTGGCTAGTTAAGAATTATCGGCGCGAGTTTATACCCGATCAGCGATACAAGGATGATACTGATTAAGTTCAAGGCAAGTCCGGCCCGCGCCATACGCGGGACTGTCAGCATGCCGGAACCGAAGACGATGGCGTTCGGTGGCGTGGCGACGGGTAGCATAAAGGCGCAACTTGCTGCCAGCGTAACAGGAACGGCAAGCACAATCGGATCGTAACCACCTTCAAGTGCAACCGCGCCCACAACCGGCAGGAACGTCGCCGTGGTCCCTATATTGCTGGTCAGCTCGGTCAGAAAAACGATCAGCGCTGCGACAATAACGATGAGTACCAGGAGCGGCAGAGTACTGAGAGCATGCAGGTAGGCGCCGAGCCATTCGGCGAGGCCCGTTCGGGACACCGCGGCCGCGAGCGTCAGTCCGCCACCGAACAATATCAATACAGACCACGGCAAGCGCTCCGCATAACTCCAGCGCAACAGCAACCGGTCCTTCCCGTCGCCGCTGGGAATGAGAAACAGCAGCACGGCACCCGCCATGGCAATCTGCGAGTCGTCCAGCGCGGACAGACCCGGGATATTGATGAGCAGGGGCCGGAACATCCAGAAAAAGGCCATCAACAGGAAGACGATGGCAACGCGAATCTCCGGAGGCGAAATCTTGCCGAGCTCGGCCTTCATGTTTTTCAGGGTCGCGCGGCCCTCGTCCGAGGTCTTGAAATCGACTTTGAATACCCAGCGCGTCAAGGACAGCCACGCCAGCGGCAACATCAGCGCGGAGAGAGGCAGGCCGACCATCATCCATCGGGAAAAGTCGATGGCCGTGCCATAGTTGTCGAGCATGAATGCCGCGAGCAGCGCATTGGGGACCGTGCCGACCAGCGTGGCCATGCCGCCGATCGTTGCGCCATAGGCGACGCCGAGCAGCAGCGCGGTCTGGAAATCATTCCGGCCCTTGTCGTCCAGGCTGCCGACGGTATTGTGAATGACAGTAATGATCGATATCGCGATGGGCAGGAGCAGCATCGTTGTGGAGGTATTCATTACCCACATCGAGATCAATGCGCTCGATAACATGAACCCGCCGACAAGGGCTCGTCCGTTGCCACCCGTGTATTGCAGAACGCCGAGCGCAATCCTGCGGTGAAGATTCCAGCGTTGCATTGCGAATGCGACGATAAAACCGCCTAGAAACAGGAAGATGACCTTGTTCGCATACGGGGCCGCCGTGTCCTCGATGCTCGCGATACCCAGCATGGGGAAGACGGCCAGGGGCAGCAGAGCCGTGACGGCAATCGGCACCGCCTCGGTCGCCCACCAGACCGCCATCAGCACACCGAGAGCCGCAGTCATCCAGGCCTGGTCACTCAAAGCTTCTGGCTTATCCGACAGCAACATCACCAGAAAAAGGACGGGACCGAGAAGGAGGCCGACCTTCTGGCTGGTCGATCGTCCGCCGGCCATTGTGTTTTCGCTCATTTTGACTCTTGTGGGTTCTTCCAATGACCACGTCTAGGCTACCCGTTCCTGACCCGGAATTCGATGGCTTACCAAATGTAGTGGTCTACTCGCCTTCGCATACTATATGTAGTAGCATTCCGTCGGTACCAAATCGGTACGCACGGAGATTAGATGCAGAAAGGCACGCCGGTGGACCGCCATGCCGGACGCATGACTCGAAGGAGAGTGATACGTGAACCCTCTCAACACGTCACTCGAGCAATTGATTACCTGCAATCAGTTGCGGCCGACGAAGAAGCGGATCATCAACCGGGAGCCAGAGCACGCCGAATTTTGACGCGACATTGATGTTTCGAATCATTCGAATGCGATCTGAATCCAGCCTGATACATCTTTTGCTTAGTATGCCGCCCAGTTTCTGGGCGGCTTTTTTCTGGCCATCAAAGTAGATAAATATGAACTCCAGATTGGCGCGTGCCCTGACATTCTATGCTGCCGTAATGCTGGTCGCCGGGTGCACCAGCGGGCCGCCAAAACTGCCGTACCCGGCCTTCATCCAGGTTGACGAGCTGTCGGACATCTTCATGGCCAGTCTGCCCGGCGTGCGGGCCAAGCAATTGTCGGGAGACCCGCAAACCCGCCGCACGAGTAACAGGATCGACTTGCCTTCGGACTGGCAAGGCACCAGCGGTGGAACGCCGGGTCGATCGATGGAAATTTTTGTACTAAGCGGCAAACTGAAAATCGCCGATATCGTCCTGGAAGCGGGTGGTTATGCGTACCTGCCGGCCGGTTCGCTGGGATTCAACCTTATCGCCGAGGACGGTGCGCGAATTTTGTATTTCGTCAACGACACAGACCCCGAGTCCATGATCCGATCGCCCATCATTATTAACAGCGATTTGCTGCAGTGGGAGAATGCGGCCAAGGTCGGGGTCTCAAAAAAAGAATTGCGCTCCGATCCCGGCAACGGCGCCAGGACCTGGCTGGTACGCGTATCGACCGGTGCGTCGCTGCCGTGGGAATCGTCTTCGGTGATTCGTGAGGGCTACCTGGTCACAGGTAATCAGCAATACGCCGAATGCGTAAACGGGAAATCGGAGCTGTGGCAATACGCGCCGGGCGGCTACTTCTATCGGCCGGCCGACACGATCAGCGGCGGCCCGGAGTCACTCGCCTTGATGGATTCGGTCTGGCTCTTGCGGGAAACGAGCCGCGGCGATGCGACCGTCTGGCCCGCGTGCGTGGCGGCGGAGCTTGGCACCAAGCCCTGAGGGCCGCTCTCACTATTTAACGAGCTTGGTAATTTTTGCTCCGAGCGCCATTATCTTTGTCAGGGTGGAAGTCGGTATCTGACTGACTTGCTCGTACCAATTGCTCGTCGACTCGACGAACTGAAGCATGTTGCGGATACGATCCTTGGTAACCGCATCTGTTTCGGTGTCGCTCTCGACTTCCGCCGCGCAGCCCTTGAGCATCGCGAGTGTCGGGTTGAGCTCTTTTTGTTTGCGCTGCTCGATAATGACTCGAAATAGCTCCCACACGTCGTGCAAAGATTCGAAGTAGTCTCGCCGGTCGCCGAGCATATGCGTCATACGCACCAGGCCATGACTTTGCAGTTCGCGAATGCTGGTACTGACGTTCGATCGGGCGACGGACAGTAGATCCACAATTTCGTCAGCCCGCAGTGGCTTGGGAGAGAGATACAGCAGGGCCTGGATCTGGGCGACAGTCCGGTTCGTCCCCCAGCGCGTGCCCATTTCGCCCCAGTGCAGAACGTACTTCTCAACGGCGGGAGTCATTTTCATTTGTAATTTCCCTTGTTTCTGTCGAGACTGAAATTACGCTGCGCCCCGCAGGAACGCAAGGATATAAGGTCACTGTCACCTTATATGCGATATAGGGTGACAGTGACCTTATATCGTCAGGGTGACGTCGCTGTCATGACAACGCGATGCGGGGCAGGCCAGCCCTCTACGGTTCGCGTCGGGTCATTCGGGTCGAGCGCCTCCGCAAGTGATTCGAAATTCATCCATTCCGTTGACCTTTGTTCGCCGACACTGGTGATCGACTTGTCGATGACTTCGATGTCCGTGTAACCGGTGCGAGCCAGCCATGTCGTCAACTCGGCAATCGTCGGCAACAGCCAGACGTTGCGCATGCGGGCATATCGGTCGGCCGGAGTGCACGCATAGGACTCCTTGCCGGGTACGTAGATCGTCTCGAGCACCAGCTGTCCACCTGCACGCAAGGTCTGCCTGAGTTGCTGCAGGTGATCGATCGGCGCCCGCTGGTGATAGAGGACGCCCATCGAAAAGGTGGTGTCGAATTTTTGTGCGGGTAATGGCAATTCCTGTAGGCGAGCGGGGATAACAAATACACGCGCATCGTGTTCGAAAGTATTGACGGCGAGAAATTGCATGACGTACAGCAATGTGGGGTCGATTCCAATCACTGCCCGGGCGCCTGCTTTTCGCATTTGCAGTGCGTAGTAGCCATTGCCGCAGCCGACGTCGAGTACATTGCGCTGATCGAGTGGCGCTATCGCGTCCTTGACCCGTGCCCACTTCAAGTCACTTCGCCACTCGGAATCGATATGGACGCCACCCAGATCGAAAGGACCCTTGCGCCATGGCGACAGCCTGAGTAGCAGTGCCCGAGCGTGCTTTGCGGCGCCGGGTCCCTTTTGCAGTGACGACACCACCTGTTGCCAGGATTCGTAGTCTCCGTGTCCCGCCGCCGAAAGCCGTTCGGCGATCAGGGGCTTAACGGCAACCGGCCAGTCGGGAAGGCCGATGTCGTGCAGGCAAGTCGCGAGGTCCTCTGTGTTGATCATTTGATGGCGACGATCGAGACAAAATTGAAATAGCGCAGCCAGACTGCCACATGCCTGAATCCCGCGGCTGTCAGCCGGCGGCGATGAGCGCCTACTGTTTCCGGGACCAGTACATTCTCAAGTGCTGCACGCTTGCGGCTGATTTCCAGTGAACTGTAGTCATTGCGTCGCTTATGTTCATGGTGCAGGTCAACGAGCAGGCGCTCCATCTCGGCATTCTCGTCGACTACTTTCTCGGACAATACCAACAGCCCGCCGTCATTCATGCCGTGGTGGATGGCCTGGATCAGGACATCTCGATCATCGACGGTCAGGAACTGCAGCGTGTAGTTCAGTACTACCATGGAAGCGTTCGCAATCTCGATATTGCGGATATCTGCCTCGATGACGTCCACCGGCGTCGGTGGTGAGAAGCGACGATCATCCTCGGCCATGATCGCTTTGCAACGCGTAATCATCGCGGGCGCGGTGTCCACTGCCACGATACGGCAGCCCGGCACCTTGATGCCCTGCCGCATCGCGATGGTCGCCGCACCCAGCGAGCAGCCGAGGTCATAGCAATGGGTATTGGACCGCACATAGCGGGCGGCCAGCGAGCCGATCGCCTCTATCGTCGCCGAGTAGCCCGGTATGGAGCGACGCAGCATGTCCGGAAATACGCTGGCTACCTCTTCATTAAAGCGAAAAGGCCTTTCATCCGTATGCTTCTCGTAAATTTTGTCGGTGGTCATATTGTGGTTTTTGCGTCGAAAGCCTGCGGTACAATTCGCCACATGCTACGCGAACTTCACAAAGAACTTGGTATTCCCGATGACTACGGCCGCGACGGCGTGAAGCCCTTATTCGAAGAAGCGCCGAATCTGGTCGACGTGGGACCCAACCTGGTCGGTCGAATGCAGCGCCTGACACCCGCAACCGCCGCCAGCTGGCAGGAAATGCAGGCCGCGGCTCGTGATGCCGGGATTGCGTTGCTGATCGTCTCCGGATTTCGGAGTTTTGCGTACCAGGCGCAATTGATTCGCAAGAAAATCGAGGCTGGTCAAGAGCTTGCCGATATTCTGAGGGTCAACGCCGCGCCCGGTTTCAGTGAGCACCATACCGGGCGGGCGATCGATATCGCAACGCCCGGGTCGAGGCCCCTGACCGAAGAATTCGAGGCCTCCGAGGCCTACGCCTGGCTGGAGAAAAATGCTGCCCGGTACGATTTCAGGATGAGCTATCCACGTGATAATCCGGCAGGGTTTGTCTACGAACCGTGGCATTGGGCGAGAATGGCCTGACGATTTAGCGAAATCCATGACTGGCGAGTCATCCGCCTGAGCTCACGGAGACGGCAGAAATACTGAAATTCGGCCGTTTAGCTGTTGACACCCGGACAGCGTAATTAGACAATGCCCGGCTTGCGTACCGGAGGGGTACTCAAGCGGTCAACGAGGGCAGACTGTAAATCTGCTGGCTCTGCCTACGTAGGTTCGAATCCTACCCCCTCCACCAGACGATGGTGTAGCTGGGAGGATTCCCAGGGGCCAGCAACGCGGCGAAACAGACAGGACATATGAATTCCGGACGGTTTAACAAACAAGACTGTCAGGATTTTTGTACGCCGAATAAAAGGCGATTGTCAGTCACGGAACGACGTGGGGCGAACAATTTTAGAACCGCGTTTATATAAAGTGTCGTGGTTCGGTAGTAGGCGTTTTGTATTAGGCGGGTGTAGTTCAACGGTAGAACCTCAGCCTTCCAAGCTGATGGTGTGGGTTCGATTCCCATCACCCGCTCCACTTTGGAAGGTTGTGCTTAAGCTCTTTGGCTAGCTCGTAAGGCGAATTGCCCACATAGCTCAGGGGTAGAGCACTTCCTTGGTAAGGAAGAGGTCCCCGGTTCAAATCCGGGTGTGGGCTCCAAAGTCGGATTACGACTATTTTTTTTGATTCTTAAGAATAAGCAGGAAAGGCTAATGTCTAAAGAAAAATTTGAAAGAACCAAACCGCACGTTAACGTAGGCACGATAGGTCACGTTGACCATGGTAAGACGACCCTGACAGCGGCGCTGACGAAGTGCATGGCAGAGCTGCACGGTGGCACGGTATCGGCGTACGACCAGATCGATAACGCACCGGAAGAGCGTGAGCGCGGTATTACGATTGCGACGGCGCACGTGGAGTACGAGAGCAAGAATCGTCACTACGCGCACGTTGATTGCCCGGGACACGCGGACTATGTGAAGAACATGATCACGGGAGCGGCGCAGATGGACGGCGCGATCCTGGTGGTATCGGCTGCAGACGGTCCGATGCCGCAAACCCGCGAGCACATCCTGCTGGCGCGTCAGGTAGGTGTACCGTACATCCTGGTGTACATGAACAAGGCGGACCAGGTTGACGATGCCGAGTTGCTGGAACTGGTTGAGATGGAGATCCGCGATCTTTTGTCGACCTACGAGTTCCCGGGCGACGACACGCCGATCATCACGGGTTCAGCGCTGAAGGCATTTGAAGGCGACACCTCGGAGATTGGTGTTCCGTCAGTGGTGAAGCTGGTTGAGGCGATGGACAGCTACATTCCGCAGCCGGAACGCGCCATTGATGGCGACTTTTTGCTGCCGGTGGAAGATGTGTTCTCGATTTCAGGCCGTGGCACGGTAGTGACGGGTCGTATCGAGCGCGGTGTGGTTAACGTTGGCGACGAGCTGGCGATCGTGGGTATCCGCGATACGCAGAAGACGACCTGCACGGGCGTCGAGATGTTCCGCAAGTTGCTGGATCGTGGCGAGGCGGGCGACAACGTGGGTGTACTGCTGCGCGGTACGAAGCGTGAAGACGTTGAGCGTGGCCAGGTACTGGCGAAGCCGGGATCGATTACGCCGCACACCAAGTTTGAGGCAGAAGTTTACATTCTGACCAAGGACGAGGGTGGTCGTCATACGCCGTTTTTCAAGGGTTACCGTCCGCAGTTTTACTTCCGTACGACGGACGTAACGGGCGCCTGCGAGCTGCCGGAAGGCACCGAGATGGTGATGCCGGGCGATAACGTGCAGATGACCGTTGAACTGATTGCACCGATTGCCATGGAAGACGGCCTGCGTTTCGCTATTCGTGAAGGCGGTCGCACTGTCGGTGCCGGCGTCGTCGCGAAAGTCATCAAATAAGGATTAGGCCAGTAGCTCAATTGGCAGAGCGGCGGTCTCCAAAACCGCAGGTTGGGGGTTCGATTCCCTCCTGGCCTGCCAATATGAGCCTTTGGTTGTAGCAGAAGTATGAATGCACAAACGGAAACATCACCAGGCAGCGTGCTCGACACGGTAAAGCTGCTGATAGCAGCAGCTGCGCTGGTGGGCGGGCTGTATGCCTATTACTACTATGAGGCCGAATTCGCCCAGGCAATACGGGTACTCATGGTGCTCAGCGGAACGGTGGCTGGTATCGGCATCGCGATGACAAGTGCTCAGGGTCAAAGACTCTGGCATTTCATCCAGGGCTCACGCGTTGAAATTCGCAAGGTCGTCTGGCCGACCAAGCAGGAAACAACGCAAACAGCGATCGCTGTTTTCGTGTTTACGCTGGTAATGATGTTGTTTTTCTGGGCGCTTGACTCGGGTCTGCTTTGGCTGACCAGGCGGTTGGTCGGCTAGCGCCAACCGACTTGAACTTAGAGGAATAACTGCAGTGGCATTACGCTGGTACATCGTGCACGCCTACTCGAACTTCGAGCACCGCGTCAAAAGCGCCCTCGAGGAACGTGTTGCGCGTATGGGGTTGCAGGACAAGTTTGGCGAGATCCTGGTTCCGACAGAGGAAGTCGTCGAGATGCGAGACGGAAGCAAGCGACGCAGTGAGCGCAAGTTCTTCCCCGGCTATGTTCTCGTACAAATGGAAATGGACGACGAGACCTGGCATCTCGTGAAAGAAGTGCCAAAGGTACTTGGATTTATTGGTGGCTCGAGTGATCGGCCAGCACCCATTACTGAAAAAGAAGCAGATCGTATTTTGCAGCGGGTTCAGGAAGGTGTTGATAAGCCAAGGCCGAAAGTATTGTTCGAGCCGGGCGAAGTAGTTCGAGTGACCGACGGTCCGTTCAATGACTTTTCCGGTGTCGTCGAACAAGTCAATTACGACAAGAACAGAATTCAGGTCGGAGTGCAGATTCTTGGGCGTTCAACGCCAGTCGAACTGGACTTCGGTCAGGTAGAAAAGACTTAAGCAACGGGGTCAGAGCCCTTTTTCAAAAAAGGCTCTGACCCCTTTTGAGAACCATACGAGGAGCTCGCGAGAGCGTTTGAACTCGAGAGGAAATTACAATGGCTAAGAAGGTTGCCAGCTACATTAAGCTGCAAGTTCCTGCGGGCCAGGCGAATCCATCTCCGCCTGTTGGTCCCGCTCTCGGACAGCACGGCGTCAATATCATGGAGTTCTGCAAGGCGTTCAACGCGCAGACTCAGGGTACCGAGCCAGGCCTGCCCACTCCCGTCGTCATTACGGTCTACAGCGATCGTAGTTTCACATTCATTACAAAGACGCCCCCGGCGGCGGTTCTGCTGAAGAAAGCGGCGGGACTGAAAAGCGGCTCGGGTACGCCCAATACGGTCAAGGTTGGCAAGGTCAATCGCAAGCAGCTGGAAGAAATTGCGACGACCAAGATGTCGGATCTGACTGCTGCTGATTTGGACGCTGCCGTTCGCACCATCGCCGGTACCGCACGAAGCATGGGTATTGACGTTGAGGGAGTGAACTGATGGCTAACATGAGCAAAAGGCAAAAAGCGGCTCGTGAAAAAGTCGACGCGCAAAAAGCCTACGAAATCAAGGATGCTTTGGGGCTCGTAAAAGAGCTCGCGACTGCCAAGTTTGCGGAGAGCATTGACGTTTGCGTCAACCTCGGTGTCGATCCCAGAAAGTCCGATCAGGTCGTTCGCGGTTCAACCGTATTGCCGAATGGCACCGGCAAGACTGTTCGCGTTGCCGTCTTCGCGCAGGGTGAAAACGCTGAGAAAGCGAAAGCCGCTGGCGCCGATATCGTCGGTTTCGACGATCTCGCTGAGAAGGTAAAGGGCGGCGAGATGAATTTCGATGTGGTTATTGCCACACCGGACGCGATGCGCGTCGTCGGTCAGCTCGGCCAGATTCTGGGCCCGCGTGGACTGATGCCTAACCCGAAGGTTGGCACGGTTACCGCAGACGTCGAGACAGCGGTCAAAAATGCCAAGGCGGGACAAGTTCGATACCGCACCGATAAGGCAGGAATCATTCATTGCCCGATCGGTCGGTCAGACTTTGCGGTCGATGCGCTTAAAGAAAATCTGGATGTCCTGTTGTCCGATTTGAAGAAAGCGAAACCGTCGTCGGCCAAAGGCGTTTACATCAAGAAGATGTCCGTCTCATCAACGATGGGACCGGGCGTCGCCGTAGATCGCGCATCCGTCGACGTATAAGTCGTCGGAACCGCGCAGTAACTGAACATGCGGCTGCACTTTCGGGTGCAGACGCGTCAGCCGCAGGGAAGCGGCAATCGTCGAAGACCGTAGGTGATCAATCGTTGATTGATCTTAATAGACGCCTACGCAGATGGTGATACCTGAGTCAATTGTTTGGCAACGGTTATCCATCCGACCTGGGAAGGAAAATCCCGTTGGGGGGTGAGGCTGGTCTTCACCCGTTTGTATAACCGTAAGCCAGGAGAAATACATGGCACTGAGACTCGAAGACAAGAAAGCTCTTGTCGAAGAGGTTAATGCGGTTGCAGGAGATTCTGTAACAGCCATCGCGGCTGAATACAGGGGCCTCACTGTAGAAGAAATGACGGAGTTGCGTAAACGAGCACGCAGCGCCGGCGTGTACATGCGTGTTATCAAAAACACCCTGGCGCGCCGTGCCGTCGCAGGAACCGAATTTGAGTGTATGCAAACCACACTCAAAGGTCCGATTCTTCTCGCATTCTCAAAAGAAGATCCAGGTGCCGCTGCCAGGATTATCAAGGACTTTGCCAAGGAGCATAACGCTCTGCAGGCGGTCTCGCTATCGGCCGGTGGGCAACTCATGCCAGGGTCTGACCTCGCGAAAATGGCAGAAATGCCAACGCTGGATCAGGCACGCGCAATGTTGCTTGGCGTGTTCGTAGCACCGATGAGCCAATTGGTACGCACTCTTGCAGAACCTGCTGCGATGCTGGCCCGGACCATGTCCGCGCGTGGCAAGCAGGAAGCTGCTTAACCGTAATTAGTTATTCCCTGACTCAGGGACTTGAAATTTAAAGGAAAAGAAAATGGCATTATCAAACGCAGATCTGCTCAAAGAGTTGAGCGCAAAGCCGATCATGGAAGTTGTTGAACTCGTCAAGATGCTCGAAGAAGAGTGGGGCGTTTCGGCTGCCGCACCGGTTGCTGTAGCCGCCGGTCCTGCTGCCGATGCAGGTCCTGCTGCTGAAGAGCAGACAGAATTCAATGTTGTTATGACGAGCTTCGGCGCCAACAAGGTTGCTGTTATTAAGGCTGTCCGCTCAATCACCGGTCTTGGCCTGAAAGAAGCCAAGGACGCCGTTGAAGGTGCTCCTTCTGTAATTAAGGAAGGCGCAAGCAAGGCTGAAGCAGAAGACGTTAAGAAGCAACTCGAAGAAGCTGGCGCAAGCGTCGAGCTCAAGTAGTTGTCGCATCGCGAGATGCAGGACCTGTCGCCGGTGAAGGACGGCAGGGCGCAAGAAAAGTCGGGTGAGCAGCCAGTCGCAATGCGTCTGGCTGCTTGCTCGCGTCCGTTATCAGGCAAAACAGGCTAAAGAGGATTTCTCGAATGGCTTACTCATTCACTGAGAAAAAACGTATTCGCAAGGACTTCGGCAAACGTCCCACTATTCTGGATGTACCGTATCTGTTGTCGATTCAGGTTGATTCGTACAACAAGTTCCTGCAGACATCGAAATCGATCGAGGCGCGTGAAGATGTTGGTCTGCACGCCGCATTTCGATCGGTGTTCCCGATCGTCAGTTATTCCGGAAATGCTGCACTGGAGTACGTGAGCTACCGCTTGGGCGAGCCTGTATTTGACGTGAAGGAATGTCAGATGCGCGGCCTGACCTATGCCGCCCCGATTCGCGTGCTCGTGCGCCTGGTCATTTATGACAAGGACGCCAGTGGCACACCGAAGCCGGTGAAGGACATTCGCGAACAGGAAGTTTATCTCGGCGAGATGCCGCTGATGACCGACCACGGTACCTTTGTCATAAATGGTACTGAGCGAGTAATCGTTTCCCAGTTGCACCGTTCGCCGGGCGTATTCTTCGATCACGACAAAGGCAAAACCCATAGTTCCGGAAAACTGCTGTTTTCGGCGCGGGTTATTCCTTACCGTGGCTCATGGCTCGATTTCGAATTTGATCCGAAAGATTCCGTATTTGCACGAATCGATCGTCGCCGCAAATTGCCGGTCACGATTATTCTGCGCGCGTTGGGCATGACCAACGAGGAAATGCTTGATCTGTTTTTTGATAACACCGAATTCTTCCTTGCCGACGACGAAATCAAGATGGGCCTCATTCCTGAGCGCCTGCGCGGTGAGACTGCTTCGTTCGATATCAAACTGGGCCGCAAGCTCATCGTTGAAGACGGCAAACGCATTACCGCGAAACATGTACGCGAAATGGTGCAGTCGTCTGTCGACAAGCTGGTCGTGCCGATTGAGTACCTTGAGGGCAAAATTCTCGCAACCGATATCGTCGACAAAGAGACCGGTGAATTGCTGGCAGCCGCTAACGCCGAGCTGACGGTTGAACTGATAGAGACGTTCATCAAGGCCGGCGTCAAGAAGATCAGCACGCTGTATGTGAACGATCTCGATCGCGGTCCGTTTATCTCCAACACGCTGAACATTGATCCCTCGACCACGCGCCTTGAGGCACTGGTTGAGATCTATCGCATGATGCGTCCGGGTGAGCCACCGACCAAGGAAGCTGCGGAGAACCTGTTCCAGAATCTGTTTTTCAATCCGGATCGCTACGATCTTTCGGCCGTTGGACGCATGAAGTTCAACCGTCGTGTGGGTCGCGACAAATCGGACGGTGCAGGTGTGCTGGACCAGGAAGATATCCTGGACGTGCTGTCCACTCTGATCAATATCCGCAACGGTTTCGGTACAGTTGATGATATTGACCACCTCGGCAACCGTCGTGTTCGTAGTGTCGGCGAGATGGCCGAGAACGCATTCCGCGTTGGCCTCGTCCGCGTGGAACGCGCCGTTAAGGAGCGTCTGACGCAGGCGGAGGCTGATGCCCTCATGCCGCAGGACATGATCAATGCCAAGCCAGTAGCGGCTGCGGTCAAGGAATTCTTCGGTTCGTCGCAGCTGTCGCAGTTCATGGATCAGAACAATCCGCTGTCGGAAGTGACTCACAAGCGTCGCGTGTCTGCTCTTGGACCTGGTGGCCTGACACGTGAGCGCGCCGGCTTTGAAGTACGCGATGTGCACCCGACTCATTACGGTCGCGTTTGCCCTATCGAAACGCCGGAAGGACCAAACATTGGTCTGATTAACTCGCTGGCCGTTTACGCCCGTACTAACGAATACGGCTTCCTCGAGACGCCGTATCGTCGCGTGAAGGATGGCAAGGCAACACTGGATATCGATTACCTTTCGGCGATCGAAGAAAGCCAGTTCATCGTTGCGCAGGCGAATGCCGAGCTCGACAAGAACGGCAAGTTCGTCGACAGCATCGTTGCGGTGCGCCACAAGAACGAATTCACATTGGCCGCACCGGCAGACATCAGCTACATGGACGTTAGTCCACGGCAGATCGTATCGGTCGCTGCTGCGCTGATTCCGTTCCTCGAGCACGATGATGCCAACCGCGCCCTGATGGGATCGAACATGCAACGGCAGGCTGTGCCGACGCTGCGGGCTGAAGCCCCGCTGGTTGGTACCGGCATTGAGCGCGCAGTTGCGGTGGATTCGGGTGTGACCGTCGTTGCCCGTCGTGGTGGGCGTGTCGATTCGGTTGACGCCTCACGAATCGTCGTTCGTGTTAACGATGACGAGACGACTGCGGCGGAGCCAGGTGTTGATATTTATAACCTGACGAAATACACCCGTTCCAACCAGAACACCTGTATCAATCAGCGTCCGCTGGTCAAGAATGGCGACATTATTGCCGCCGGCGACGTAATGGCTGACGGACCGTCGACTGACAAAGGTGAGCTGGCATTGGGCCAGAACCTGAAAGTCGCGTTCATGCCGTGGAATGGATACAACTTCGAAGACTCGATCCTGATTTCAGAGCGTGTCGTCAAGGAAGATCGATTCACGACCATTCACATCGAGGAATTGCAGTGCGTCGCACGCGACACCAAGCTCGGCTCGGAAGATATCACTTCGGATATTCCGAACGTTGGTGACTCTGCGCTCGCGAAACTTGATGAGTCCGGTATTGCCTTTATTGGCGCTGAAGTTAAGTCAGGAGACATCCTGGTTGGCAAAGTTACGCCCAAAGGCGAAACGCAACTGACTCCGGAAGAAAAGCTGCTGCGTGCAATTTTCGGCGAGAAAGCCTCTGATGTTAAAGACACGAGCCTGCGCGTACCGCCTGGCATGGACGGTACCGTTATCGACGTTCGCGTGTTCACACGTGACGGTGTTGAAAAAGACCACCGTGCGCTGTCCATCGAAAAGTCCGAGCTCGAAAGCGTTCGCAAGGACCTGGATGACACGTTGCGTATTCTCGAAGAAGATATCTACGAGCGTATCGAAACGATGCTTACGGGCAAGATGGCACAGGGCGGCCCGAACAAGCTGAAGTCTGGCAGCAAGATCACCAAGGCCTACCTCGAAGAGCTGCAGCGTGAACAGTGGTTTGAAATTCGCCTCAAGAATGACGACGCGAATGAGCAGCTGCAGAAGGCTTTCGAGCGATTGAAGTTGCAGCGCGAAGAGTTTGACCGCCGTTTCGACGTCAAGAAGGCCAAAATCACGGCTGGTGACGATCTGGCACCGGGCGTACTCAAGATGGTCAAGGTCTACCTTGCTGTGAAACGGCGTATTCAGCCGGGCGACAAGATGGCCGGCCGTCACGGTAACAAGGGTGTTATTTCAACCATCGTTCCGGTTGAGGACATGCCCTATCTCGAGGATGGCAATCCGGTTGATATCGTATTGAATCCCCTGGGCGTACCGTCCCGCATGAACGTCGGGCAGGTGCTTGAGACGCATCTTGGCTGGGCCGCAATGGGCGTGGGCAAGAAGATCGACAATATGCTCAAAGCACAGGAGTCGATCGTCAAACTGCGTCAGTTCCTCGATTCGGTCTACAACAAGACGGGCGGCAAGGTGGAAGACCTGAAGTCCCTGAGTGATGCTGAAGTCCTTGAGCTCGCAGGCAACCTGACCAAGGGCGTGCCAACGGCGACGCCGGTTTTTGACGGCGCTTCCGAGGAAGAGATCAAGGGGTTCCTCGAACTCGCGGGCCTCGACGTTTCCGGTCAGTCGACCTTGTGGGATGGCCGCACCGGTGAGAAATTCGACCGCGACGTTACCGTAGGCTACATGTACATGTTGAAACTCAACCACCTGGTTGACGACAAAATGCATGCCCGCTCTACCGGTCCGTACAGCCTCGTTACCCAGCAGCCGCTCGGTGGCAAGGCGCAGTTCGGTGGCCAGCGTTTCGGAGAGATGGAGGTCTGGGCACTCGAAGCTTATGGTGCCGCCTACACCCTTCAGGAGATGCTGACCGTCAAGTCGGACGACGTCCAGGGCCGTACCAAGATGTACAAGAACATCGTGGACGGCGAACACTACATGGACGCCGGAATGCCGGAATCATTCAACGTTTTGGTCAAGGAGATTCGATCCTTGGGCATTAACATTGAGCTGGAGACAGACTAAATGAAAGATCTGCTTAAGCTTTTCAAGTATCAGAACCCGGTTGATGATTTCGATGCCATTCGCATCGGACTCGCATCGCCGGACATGGTTCGGTCGTGGTCGTTCGGCGAGGTAAAGAAGCCGGAAACCATCAATTACCGTACGTTTAAGCCAGAACGCGATGGTCTGTTCTGCGCCAAGATCTTTGGCCCGATCAAGGACTATGAGTGCCTGTGCGGCAAGTACAAGCGTCTCAAGCATCGCGGTGTCGTTTGCGAGAAGTGCGGCGTTGAAGTTACGCAGACCAAGGTGCGTCGTGAGCGTATGGCGCACATTGACCTGGCGAGCCCGGTTGCACATATCTGGTTCCTGAAGTCGCTGCCGTCACGTATCGGGCTCATGCTCGACATGACCTTACGCGAGATTGAACGCGTTCTGTACTTCGAGGCGTTTGTGGTTGTCGAGCCGGGAATGACCGAACTCGAGCGCGGTCAGCTGATGACCGACGAAATGTATCTCGATGCACTCGAGCAGTATGGCGACGAGTTCGATGCCCGTATGGGCGCTGAAGCCGTGCGCGAGATGCTGAGCACGATCGATCTGCAGCGAGAAATACTGAAAGTTCGCGAGGACATGGGCGCGACCAAATCAGAGACGAAGATCAAGCGCTTGTCGAAGCGTCTCAAGCTGATCGAGTCTTTCGTCGAGTCTGGCAACAAGCCGGAGTGGATGGTTTTGACCGTTCTGCCGGTACTGCCGCCGGATCTGCGGCCGCTCGTGCCGCTGGATGGCGGCCGATTTGCAACGTCAGATCTGAACGATCTGTATCGTCGCGTAATCAACCGTAATAATCGTCTGCGCCGCCTGCTGGAACTTAACGCTCCGGACATCATTGTTCGCAACGAAAAGCGCATGCTGCAGGAATCAGTGGATGCGTTGCTGGATAACGGCCGGCGTGGCCGCGCCATCACCGGCACGAACAAACGTCCGCTGAAGTCGCTTGCAGACATGATCAAGGGCAAGCAGGGGCGTTTCCGCCAGAATCTTCTGGGTAAGCGCGTCGATTACTCGGGTCGTTCGGTAATCGTTGTCGGACCAACATTAAAATTACACCAGTGCGGTTTGCCGAAGAAGATGGCGCTTGAGCTTTTCAAGCCCTTCATATTCTCCAAGCTGCAATTGCGTGGTGAAGCGACAACGATTAAGGCCGCGAAGCGACTGGTTGAGCGCGAGGGCCCGGAAGTCTGGGATATCCTCGAGGAAGTGATTCGCGAGCACCCGGTCATGCTGAACCGTGCGCCAACGCTGCATCGTCTGGGCATCCAGGCCTTCGAACCGGTATTGATCGAAGGTAAGGCAATTCAACTGCATCCGCTCGTTTGCACGGCGTTCAATGCTGACTTCGACGGTGACCAGATGGCTGTACACGTGCCATTGTCTATCGAGGCGCAGCTTGAAGCGCGTGCCTTGATGATGTCATCGAATAACATTCTTTCTCCCGCGAACGGCGATCCAATCATCGTTCCGTCGCAGGACGTTGTGCTGGGTCTGTATTACATGACGCGTACAAAAGTGAATGCGAAAGGCGAGGGCATGATCCTTGCGAGCCTCGATGAAGCGCGTCGCGCCTATGAGGCCGGTGCGGCCGAAATGCAGGCCAGGGTAAAGATTCGTGTAACGATTCACGAGGCCAACAGTGAAGGCGAGCTGGTTGAGGTTACGAAGCTCGTCAATACAACGGTCGGACGCGCATTGCTGTCAGGTATCCTGCCGAAGGGTATGGAGTTCACGCTGATCAACCGCGCGATGTCGAAGAAAGCGATTTCCAACGTCATCAACGCCTGTTACCGACAGCTTGGCCTGAAGAAGACCGTCGTATTCGCCGACCGCCTGATGTACACGGGCTTCCGTGAAGCAACCCGCGCCGGTATCTCGATTGGCGTCAACGACATGGTCGTCCCCGAGAGCAAAGAGGCGATCCTTGCCGTTGCGGAAGCTGAGGTTAAGGAGATTCAGGACCAGTACGGTTCAGGTCTCGTGACCGATGGCGAGCGCTACAACAAAGTCGTCGACATCTGGTCTCGCACTAATGATCAGGTTGCCAAGGCGATGATGGACAAGCTCGGCACGGAGCTTGTCAAGGACTCCAAGGGCAAGATGGTCGAGCAGGAATCGTTTAACTCGATTTACATGATGGCCGACTCTGGCGCTCGTGGTTCTGCCGCGCAGATTCGCCAGCTCGCCGGTATGCGTGGCCTGATGGCGAAGCCGGACGGTTCGATTATCGAAACGCCTATCACGGCAAACTTCCGCGAGGGTCTCGACGTACTGCAGTACTTCATCTCGACCCACGGCGCTCGAAAGGGCCTGGCAGATACCGCGCTCAAGACCGCGAACTCCGGTTACCTGACTCGACGTCTCGTTGACGTTGCGCAGGACCTGGTCGTGACCGAGGTCGACTGCCAGACACGTAACGGTGTTGAGATGTCGCCTATCGTAGAGGGTGGCGATATTGTCGAGCCTTTGCGTGATCGTGTGTTGGGTCGGGTTCTGGCTGAGCCGGTTCTGATTCCGAATACCGACCGCGTCGCGTTCGACGCTGGCACGATGCTGGACGAAGCAACCGTGCAGGAGCTTGACGATCTGAAGATTGATCGCCTGGTCGTGCGCTCGCCAATCACGTGTGATATCCGCTACGGAGTATGTTCGCAGTGTTACGGGCGCGATCTCGCGCGCGGCAACCGGATCAATATCGGTGAGGCTGTCGGCGTAATTGCGGCACAGTCCATCGGCGAGCCGGGTACACAGCTTACGATGCGTACCTTCCACATCGGTGGTGCCGCATCTCGTTCGGCTGCGATCAGCAATATCGAGATCAAGTCCAACGGTATCGCACACCTGCGTAACATCAAGACCGTCGCCCATCACAAGGGCTACCTCGTCGCCGTTTCCCGTTCCGGTGAAATCATCGTCATGAATGATCAGGGCCAGGAGCGAGAGCGCTACAAGGTTCCGTATGGCGCAACGATCACGATCGAGGATGGCGTCGAAGTGAAGCAGGGTCAGATTCTTGCGACCTGGGATCCACACACTCACCCGGTAGTTACCGAGGTTGAGGGCAAGATCCGTTTCGAGGACTTCATCGACGGTATTACGGTGCAGGAGCAGGTCGACGAATTTACGGGCCTGACCAGCATTGTCGTACTCGATCCGAAGAGCCGTACTGGCTCGGGCAAAGACTTACGTCCGGTGGCCAAGCTTATCGATGATGCAGGCAAGGAAATCTGCTTCGCTAATACCGAGATTCCGGCCGTTTACGCTCTGCCCGTGGGTGCGATCATTTCGCTGGCCGATGGTGCCCAGGTGGCTGTCGGCGACATCATCGCCCGAATTCCGCAGGCGTCGTCAAAGACTCGAGACATCACCGGTGGTCTGCCCCGCGTTGCTGACCTCTTCGAAGCACGTAAGCCGAAAGAGCCTGCCATCATGGCTGAGCATACGGGTACGGTCAGCTTCGGCAAGGAAACCAAGGGCAAACGTCGCCTGGTGATCACGGGCGAGACCGACGGCTACGAAGAGCTGATTCCGAAGTGGCGTCACCTCAACGTGTTCGAGGGTGAGCAGGTTGCCAGAGGCGAAATCATTGCCGACGGTGAACCAAACCCGCACGACATTCTGCGCCTGCGTGGCGTCGAGAACCTGGCGAACTACCTCGTTAAGGAAATTCAGGACGTCTATCGTCTCCAGGGCGTTAAGATCAACGACAAGCACATCGAGGTAATTATTCGCCAGATGCTGCGCAAAGTCGTGGTTGCGACCCCGGGTGACAGTAATTACCTGCGTGGCGAACAGATCGATAAGGCACGGTTCTACGAAGTTGAAGAGCAGCTTCTCGCCCAGGCTAAGGAACCGCTTACGATCGAGCCGATACTTCTGGGTATCACCAAGGCATCGCTGGCGACAGAGTCCTTTATCTCTGCGGCGTCCTTCCAGGAAACCACTCGTGTCCTGACCGAAGCCTCGGTGCGCGGATTGCGTGACGACCTTCGTGGACTGAAAGAGAACGTCATCGTGGGTCGCTTGATTCCGGCCGGTACCGGCTTTGCACACCACGCCGATCGTCGGCGTACGCGCGAGCAGGACCTGGCGGATCAGCTGAAGCAGTTGGAAGAAAAACAGAATGCCGAAGCGGAAGCGGCGGCCCTGTTGGACTCTGACGGCGATGATGCCGAATCCGGGGATACGGACGCAGCGCTTGCGGCGACGGCAGACGAAGCAACCGGAAAAGGTGAAGAATAAGCTACAACTGCCTAATAGAAACAATAACTTATAGGCCCTGGTGGGCATTAGGTGAGGCTGGCTTGACACTCAGTTGCCCGCGTCACTAAAATGCCCGCCCTTGATACCGGGGCTCGCCAAGTGGCGGGCCCTGTTTTATTCGGAGCTCGCCAAGGCGAACTTCGGTTAACTTACGACAAAATAAAGAGTGAAGGCCCATGGCCACAGTAAATCAGTTAGTACGTAAGCCAAGATCCGTGAAGCCCGTTAAAAGCACGGTGCCGGCGCTCAATGCCAGCCCGCAAAAACGCGGTGTTTGCACGCGCGTATACACGACCACACCGAAGAAGCCGAACTCGGCAATGCGAAAAGTGGCACGTGTTCGCCTGACCAACGGATTCGAGGTTACGAGCTATATCGGCGGCGAAGGCCACAACCTTCAGGAGCACAGCGTGGTGCTGATCCGCGGCGGTCGTGTCAAGGACCTGCCGGGTGTTCGTTATCACACAGTGCGCGGCACGCTCGATTGCTCAGGCGTATCCGATCGTCGCAAAGGCCGTTCCAAGTATGGAACGAAGCGCCCCAAGTCATAAAGTTGAGATAGACCAATATGTCCAGAAGATCACAGGCCCCTAAACGCACGATCCTGCCCGACCCCAAGTACGGTAGCCATCTGCTCGCAAAGTTCATGAACATGATTATGAATGACGGCAAGAAGTCCGTAGCCGAGCGCATTATCTATGGCGCATTGGATCGCATTTCCGAAAAAGAGACGCAAACCGGTGAGAAGGCGCTTGAGTTACTGGAGACGGCACTGGACAACGTCAAACCTGCTGTTGAAGTAAAGTCCCGTCGTGTCGGCGGCGCTACCTACCAGGTTCCGGTCGAAGTACGTCCGGTCCGCCGTCAGACACTGGCAATGCGCTGGGTTATCGATGCGGCGCGCAAGCGCAGCGAAAAATCGATGGCACACCGCCTGGCACATGAATTGATGGAAGCCGCAGAAAACCGCGGTACGGCGGTCAAGAAGAAAGAAGACACCCATCGTATGGCAGAAGCTAACAAGGCATTCTCGCACTACCGCTGGTAAAAGGCGTTGCCGTGGCTCGCACGACTCCTATTGAGCGATATCGCAATATCGGCATCATGGCCCATATTGATGCGGGCAAGACGACGACGACGGAACGTGTACTGTTCTATACAGGTGTTTCGCACAAGTTAGGCGAAGTTCATCATGGCGCGGCCATCATGGACTGGATGGAGCAGGAGCAGGAACGCGGCATTACGATCACCTCCGCTGCTACAACCTGTTTCTGGTCCGGCATGGACAAGCAGTATGACGAGCACCGAATCAACATTATTGATACGCCGGGGCACGTCGATTTTACGATAGAAGTTGAGCGCTCCCTGAGGGTGCTTGACGGTGCAGTGACAGTATTGTGTGCGGTGGGTGGTGTGGAGCCACAGACCGAGACGGTATGGCGGCAAGCGAACAAGTACGGCGTACCCCGCCTGATATTTGTGAACAAGATGGATCGCGCGGGTGCTGATTACCTGCGGGTCGTTGGCCAGGTGGTAAAGCGTCTTGGCGCAAACCCGGTGCCGATACAACTGCCTGTCGGTGCGGAAGAAAAGTTTGTCGGCGTTATCGATCTCATCAGGATGAAAGCGCTGTACTGGGATGAGAGCAACCTGGGGATGACCTATGAAGCTCGCGAAATTCCCGCCGAACTTAAGGCTGAGGCCGACGTCTGGCGAGCGAAGATGATTGAATCGGCTGCCGAAGCTGACGAGGAATTGATGGACAAGTTCCTCAGCGATACCGCGCTGACAGAAAGCGAGATTCGCAGGGGGCTTCGGAAGCGGACTTTGGCGGGCGACATCGTCCTCGTGATGTGTGGCTCGGCGTTTAAGAACAAGGGCGTACAGGCGATGCTCGATGCGGTTGTCGACTTCATGCCGTCGCCGGTTGATGTTCCAGCTATTCTGGGCATCAAGGATGATGAATCGGAAGATGAGCGCCATGCGGATGACAAGGAACCGTTTTCTGCTTTGGCATTCAAGATTGCGACGGACAGTTTCGTCGGCAATCTGACATTTTTTCGCGTGTATTCAGGAGTGCTGAATTCCGGAGACACGATTTACAACCCGGTAAAAGGCAAGAAAGAACGCGTTGGCCGAATCTTGCAGATGCACGCGAACGATCGCAAAGAGATCAAGGAAGTTCGCGCCGGGGATATCGCGGCAGCCGTGGGCCTGAAGGATGTAACGACAGGCGACACGCTTTGCGATATCGCGCATAAGATAACGCTTGAGCGCATGGATTTTCCGGAGCCGGTAATCTCCGTTGCGGTTGAGCCGAAGACGAAGGCAGATCAGGATAAGATGAGTGCCGCGATGCAAAAGCTCGCGAAAGAGGACCCATCTTTTCGTGTTCACACGGACGAGGAGTCCGGCCAGACGATCATATCGGGAATGGGCGAGCTGCATCTCGATATCATCGTTGATCGCATGAAGCGTGAATTCCACGTTGAGGCGAATGTAGGCAAGCCACAGGTTGCGTACCGCGAGACCATACGCAAGTCAGTGGAGCAGGAAGGCAAGTTTGTGCGGCAGACAGGCGGTCGAGGTCAATATGGCCATGTCTGGTTGCGCATAGAACCGCAGCCGCGAGGATCGGGGTACGAGTTCGTCAACGGAATTGTGGGCGGCGTCGTACCTAAAGAATTTATTCCTGCCGTTGATCGTGGCGTGCAGGAACAGATGGAAAATGGTGTTGTTGCTGGCTTTGCGATGGTGGATTGCAAGGTGACGCTGTACGACGGCTCCTATCATGATGTTGACTCCAGCGAAATGGCGTTTAAGATCGCTGGCTCGATGGGGTTCAGGGACGGCGCTCTCAGAGCGGACCCGGTTTTGCTTGAGCCCATCATGAAGGTCGAAGTAGTAACGCCGGAAGAATATATGGGAGACGTGATGGGCGATTTGAATCGTCGTCGCGGTCTGCCGCAAGGGATGGACGATGTGCCTGCGGGCAAGGTCGTTCGTGCTGAAGTACCGCTGGCCGAAATGTTCGGTTATGCCACGCACTTGCGCTCGATGAGCCAGGGGCGTGCTGTGTACTCGATGGAGTTCGAGAAGTATTCGGAAGTGCCGCAAAATGTGGCCGATGTAGTCATTAAAAGAGGTTAATTCGCGAGAGCTCAGCTTATGTCTAAAGAAAAATTTGAAAGAACCAAACCGCACGTTAACGTAGGCACGATAGGTCACGTTGACCATGGTAAGACGACCCTGACAGCGGCGCTGACGAAGTGCATGGCGGAGCTGTACGGTGGCGAGGTATCGGCGTATGACCAGATC
>Ga0224505_10000573_pt1 | contig 25029 bp, 32 predicted proteins | sample SF_Jan12_sed_USG_FD_169102 | JGI IMG/M metagenome (GOLD analysis project Ga0224505, IMG submission 169102) | Sediment microbial communities from San Francisco Bay, California, United States - SF_Jan12_sed_USGS_4_1 | ecosystem: Environmental > Aquatic > Marine > Sediment | place: USA: California... | reverse complement strand
CGCTCGACGGCCATCGTGCGGATGGTTTCCAGGGTGCCGTGATCCAGGGTTCGTCCGTCTCGCGTCATGGCGGAACGGATTATGACACACTCAACATGTGTTGTCTAACTTACTGACTGCTGAGTAAGGGCAATGGCACGTAATAAGCGATGCGTGGAAAAGTCATTCGCATGAGCGAAGTGCACGCGATTGGTGGCGACGGGTGGAAGATGCATACGACGACTGAAGAGGAGTGTCTCATGCATGGCTGGTCCAGGGGTCAGCTCGACGTAGAGATCGTACCGTGATTCTTCCGCCCAACGCATGAGTGCGGCTGTATCGTCTGTGAAGATGATCAGGCCGCTGCGGTAGCGTGACACTGATGCGAGAAAGTCGAACGAGGGATTGCAATGGCGTTCCGACAGGAGACGACAGAGGTTGGCGTAGCCATCCGGTGTTTTGGCCAGCAAGACGGCGCGATGATTGCCGGTCGTCAGCTCAGCGCCGAGAATCGGCCGGAGACCCTGTCGTGTAGCGTGTTCGATAAATCGGATTGCTCCGTACAAGCCGTTCGTGTCGGTCACGGCCAGGGTCGGTGATCCGTGCCGTTGTGCCAAGGTACAGAGTTCTTCCAATGGCGACACCCCACGCATTGGCGAATAATCGGAGTGAACATGGAGATGCACAAAGGGCGTCGTCATCATTTCAGTGTTCTTCCCCAGGACAGCGCTCGTTCGCCGAACTTCGCGCGAATTGCATCGAGGGCCAACGAGAGTCGGTGAGCGCGAGGAGGGCGCACGGACTCAGATTCATCGAAAAGGAAGAGTTGCTGGGCCGGCGGCTCCAGCCGACTGACGAGAAGTCTCAACTCTGTGAGACGCACCCGCCGGCTGAAACATCGGTAAAATAGTCGTATCACTACGGGCTGGAGATCGACCTCCCAATAGGTGCTTCGAGGTAGCGTTTCTCTCGCCGTCTGCTCGATATGGTCGCTGTGTCGAATCGTCAGCGAAATGAGCCGGCAGACACGCTGTTGTTGTCGAAGCGTGGTGCACAGCTGCTCCAACAATCGGTACAGCCGACCCAGTACGAGTTGATCATCGACTTCATCTGGATCCAGGCGAAGGGAACGTTCGAGCGCGGGTTGTGCGATCGGTGGATGTACCGGGGAAGGATCGATTCCTTGAGCCCAATCGTGCAGCAAATTGGCGGGCGCGCCGAGGACGGCTTGCAGGTGCGCCAACGAAACAACAGCAATCGCGCCGAGTGTGAGGAGGTTCACATCCTCCAATCGTTGCAGAACCCGTGAGGTGTGGGCTCGGTGGAGGCCTGGGAGTAAGAGGGTCGGCAATGGAGCGAGAAACAGCTGTTCTGAGCCTGGGTGAATTAAGAGGACTTGCGGCGGCTTGGCTAACGTTGTCGCGGCCAGTTGTGTGACCAGCTTATTGCCCGCCAGTCCGATTGTGCTGGGCCATCCCTGTTGACAGGCCAACTCTCGACTGATGCGAGTTGCCGTATCGATGGGAGGTCCGAAGAGTCGAGTGGTGCCGGTGAGGTCTAAGAAGAGCGAGCCGGGCCTGATCGATTCCCAGACCGGTGCAACAGAGGAGATGTGCCGTTGCAACTCATGGTGGGCGGTGCGAGTCAATGATAAGTCCGGAGGGATCACCCGTAAGCCGGGACAGATCAGCCGTCCGAGGGCTATGGGCATGCCAGGCTGAAGACCTTCGTGAAGGGCTTCCGTAGAAATTTCTCGAATCAATGCACGTGGCGTATGCGTTGGTGCGACGGCCACTGGTCTGTCCCTAAGCGTGCTATCAGTGGCACGAGCCAGCGCAATTCGAAAAGCGGGAATCTGGAGACAGACGATATGCCGGTCCATGGTACGTCGGTACGTCAAATAGTATCCAATGGTTACACATAGGTCTGTTTCTGTCAATGCGGGGAAAGACCGTAATGAAGGTGAGAGGCTGCTTGTACGAGTGCACTCAAGACTGGTTTGTGAGGAGCTTTCACAAGTAGATGACTCCCTTGGGTTCATTGACAGTGTGAGAAATCTTGTGCTACCGTCCACCGTTCTTTACGCCAAATAGGCGCCCTACACCTTGCTCCCGACTGGTTCGGGGGCCTTTGTCCAGGAGGATCGCTGCATGGAGCTCTACGAGTCTCTGTTTATTATTCGTCCGTCCGTCTCCGATGAGGAGACAAAAACCCTCATCGACAAGATGAAACACGTTGCCGATAAGACCGGCGCCCAATTCATCAAAGCCGAGAATTTAGGGAAGAAGAGGCTCGCCTACGAAGTGCGTCGTGAGCGAAAGGGCACGTATGCCTATTTCTACTTTAAGGCTCCGAACAACACGGTCGGGGAACTCGAACGGGCATATCGATTGGAAGACAACATCATCAAGTTTCTGACGATCCATCACGAGAAACCGCTAATGGAGCGGCACCCGGTGGAAGCCTCAGCACAGGAGTCCGACGGTGGCCGGGTTTAATAAAGTCATCATGATGGGGAATCTCACCCGGAATCCTGAGCTTCGGTATACGCCGAGCGGGACGCCGGTGGCGAGTTTCGGCTTAGCGGTGAGTCGTCGGTTTAAACAGGGTGACGATCTGAAGGAAGAGGTCTGTTTTGTTGATATCGTGGTGTTCGGCAGGCAGGCGGAACATTGCGGACAGTATTTGAGCAAAGGCAACGGGGCGATCGTTGAAGGTCGGTTGCAGCAGCGGCGATGGGAAACCGAAGACGGCCAGAAACGTAGCAAGCATGAGGTGGTTGCGCAGACGGTCACGTTTATGCCGAAGCGCCAAGACGGGGGTGCAAGTGCCGAACCTCCGATGCACGACGACCCCGGGTATGAAATGGGTGAAGACGGTTAATGCCAAGCGTATGAGGAGGCAGTATGGATCGAGGTGAAAATGAACGTGGAGGCGGCGGTCGGATGTTTCAGCGAAGGCGTCCCTGCCGATTTTGTCTGGATAAAGCGCCGATCGATTTCAAGGATGCCGGCCTGCTCAGGAATTTCTTGACGGAGCGGGGGCGTATCGTTCCGCGCCGCATTTCCGGAAATTGCATGCGTCATCAGCGTGAGCTGACAGTGGCCGTGAAACGGGCTCGGCATATCGCCATTATCAGCTTTGCTGAGGAGCGATAACGAACGTGACCGGTGATTCCGACGCATTGAGATGGGGCAGCAGTACGTTGTCGAGGATGACCATGGATATCTTGACACCGAAAATCGCGGACATCACGGTAGAAGGCCTTTCCTTGTCGGGAGACCTTACAGGCGAAGAGCTGGGGCTGGCCGATGCAGATGTGTCTATTCGTGGAACGGTGGCCATAGGACTGGATCTTCGTGCGATCGAGCGTACTCTCTATGTGACTGGAGTCGTGGAAGGAACGGCAATTCACCAGTGTGTGCGGTGTCTCAAGGATTTCGATGACCCGGTGGCGTTTTCGTTGCGCGTAGCGTACGAACGGGAACTGAAGGTGACGGCGTCTGCTTCAAAACGAGACGATGGACGAAAGAAAAAGGCGACGACGCCCCCTGAGGTTGAACAGGACGAGCAGAACGACGACCTGTATTACTTTACCGGTGATCAGCTGGAGCTGGCGCCGATGTTACGCGAGCAATTGATTCTCGCATCTCCTATGCATCCCTTGTGTTCCGAGGGATGCCTCGGGTTATGTGCCCGTTGTGGCAAAGACCTGAATGAAGGACCTTGTCATTGTGTGGTGGACCAGACGGGAAGTCCATTTCAGGTCTTGCGCACGATGAAGGAAAAGCTACGAGAGTCTGGCAATCGCTGAATGACGATCGGGGTCGAGCGGAAATAAGGAGTTACCATGCCCAATCCAAAACATAAACATTCACGGGCGAGACGTGATAAGCGTCGTACCCAAAAGCTGCGCATAACCCCACCAGGAATGGCCGTGTGTCCGCAGTGCCACGAGTTGAAGTTACCGCATTACACGTGTCTGAATTGCGGTACCTATAAGGGCAAGGCCGTCATTCAGGTCGAGGAAGCGTAAGCAGAATGTCGAACATCCGCCAGCGCGCCACGACGCCAGGCGTTGACGGGGCAAGGCAAGTTCGTTACGAGCTTGCGTACGGTCTTGGCCGTGACGTTGAAGGCCGCTCAGTGTACACATCGGTCCGTTGCCTTAAGTTCCCAGCGCGTCCGATGTGAACCAAAGGGGGCGACGCATGGTCAGCCACTCTTTCCGACGCCATCTGTGAGTACACCATCTCGTATGAAGATTGCGCTTGATGCGGTGGGGGGCGATCATGGCCCCGCGCCCTGTATTGAGGGCGCTGTTCAGGCCGTGCAAGAACTTGACGTCGAGATCATTCTCGTCGGCGATGAAACGATTCTCAAGCAGGAATGTGAGCGTCTTGCCTGTCACGATTCCCGCATTTCTATTCGACATGCTTCCCAAGTTGTTGAGATGCATGAATCGCCTGCCACGGTTGCACGGAAGAAGCGGGACTCGTCTATCTGGATCGGAACGGAGCTCGTGAAGAACGGTCAGGCCTGTGCGATTGTGAGTCCCGGCAATACCGGGGCCAGCATGGTAGCCTCGTTCTTCTTGTTAGGGTTGGCAAAGGGGGTTGAACGACCAGCCATTGCGACCAGCCTGCCGACGCTGAGCGGGGAAGCGATCATGTTGGATGTCGGCGCGAATGTCGACTGTACGGCCGAGCATCTTGAGCAATTCGCGTTGATGGGGAACGAATATGGAAAGCATCTGCTCGGGAAACCGCATCCTCGTGTCGGTCTTCTGAGTATTGGAGAGGAAGACAGTAAAGGCAACGAAGTCACCAAAGAGGCGTTTAAGCGGCTCAAGGGAAGTTCGATGAATTTCGTCGGGAATGTTGAAGGGCGCGATGTGTACAGTGGAATCGCCGATATCGTTGTGTGTGACGGGTTTATCGGCAATGTTGCCCTGAAGATTTCCGAAGGGGTTGCCGCGATGATCAAGCGGCTTCTGCTCAAGGAAATTTCGGGGCATTTCCTTGGCCGGCTCGCGTATCCCTTCATTTCAGGCCCTCTACAGAATCTCAAGCGGAAAATCGACTATGCCGAGTTCGGCGGCGCTCCGCTCCTCGGAGTGAATGGGATTACGATGATTTGTCATGGGCGATCGTCGGCCAAAGCCATTAAGAATGCGATTCGACGAGCCAAAGGGATGGCGGACAGCAGGGTCCCAGAGCTGATCCAACGGGATATTGAAGCCAGTCACTCCCAGCCACCGGTGGAACTCGAGACATGAAGGCGCGCATTGCCGGAACCGGTTCCTATGCTCCTACGAGAGTGCTGACCAATGCGGACCTTGAGCGCATGGTTGCCACATCTGATGAGTGGATCCGAGAGCGGACCGGGATCCGAGAGCGTCGAATTGCAGCGACCGGAGAAGCTTGCTCGGACTTGGCGGTTCAAGCTGGGAGGCGGGCCCTAACAGCGGCCGGTGTGGCGGCGACCGATCTCGATATGATTCTGGTCGCGACGTGCACGGGCGATTTCCCTCTTCCGGCAACCGCGTGCCTGGTGCAACATCAACTCGGCGCGACGAAAGCAGGGGCGTGTGACCTTTCTGCGGCCTGCTGTGGGTTTGTCTATGCGTTATCCGTGGCGGACGCCTACATTAAGACAGGGATGCGTCACGTCCTCGTGATCGGATCTGAAGTGATGTCCGCCATTACTGATTGGACTGACCGGAATACCTGTGTGCTATTCGGAGATGGAGCAGGCGCGGCGGTCCTCAGTGCGAGCGATGGAGAGAGGGGGATTCTTTCCACTGATCTCCGTTCCGACGGAACTCTCTGCGAGTTGATTATGGTGCCGGGAGGAGGCTCACGGACTCCGCCGTCCGAAAAAGTGATCACGGAGCGTCTGCACAATATCAAGATGAAAGGAAACGAGACGTTCAAAGTCGCGGTACGCACGTTGGAAGAAATTGCGCGCACGACACTGTCATCCAATCATTTCCGGGTGGAGGATCTCGATCTGTATGTCCCGCATCAGGCCAATGTGCGGATACTCAGGGCGGTAATGGAACGGCTCGGTCTTCCGATCGAAAAAGTGCTCCTGAATCTGGATCGTTATGGGAATACGTCAGCTGCATCCATTCCGATCGCTCTGGATGAAGCGGTTCGCGAGGGGCGCATCAAGGACGGTTCGTTGGTGATGCTCGGGGCGTTTGGGGCTGGATTGACGTGGGCCTCTGCGATGATCCGATGGTAGGCAAGCGTTCTGTGCGCGACCAGCAAGGTAGAGGTGCAGGACCTTCCGGCTGTAATGAGATGGTGGTAGGTGAAAACTTTTCCCGTTGACTTTGCACGGTATTTCTAAGATATCTAACCCCCCATGGCTCAAGGAATCGGGTTTGTTTTCCCAGGACAGGGGTCCCAATCGGTTGGAATGGGGAAGTTGCTTTATGACGCGCATCCCTCGGTGAAATCCGTTTACGATGAGGCATCCTCAGTTTTGGGATATGATGTCGCGGCATTGTGTTTTACCGGACCTCCGGAACGGCTCAATCTCACGGAATTCACCCAGCCGGCCTTACTGGCCAGCAGCATGGCGGCATTCAAACTTTTGGAGCCGGTTGGACTTAAGCCAGTTGCGGTGGCTGGCCATAGTTTAGGCGAGTACTCGGCGTTGGTTGCGGCAGGCGGCCTCGCATTTCAAGATGCGGTCGCCCTCGTTCAAAAACGAGGGCGCTACATGTCTGAAGCCGTGGCGCCAGGAACTGGTCTGGTGGCTGCGCTGTTGGGTTTGACGGCCGAGGTTGTGAAAGATGTGTGCCGCCTTGCGTCACCTGCCGGGGTTGTTGCGGCTGCCAATTTTAACTCACCGGGGCAGGTTGTTATTGCCGGTGAAAAAGCAGCGGTAGAACGGGCGATCGAATTGGCCAAAGGCCAAGGTTGTAAAAAAGCCATTCCTCTTCCGGTGAGTGTGCCGGTCCATACTCCGTTGATGCAGCAAGCTGCCGATCGATTGGCGAGGGACTTGGCCGAGGTTTCGTGGTCGGATCTCCGCGCACCTCTCGTGAACAATGCTGAAGCGAGAGTGATCAGCCGGGCCAACGAGATCCAAGCGTCGCTGATTCGCCAGTTGCCGTCTTCTGTGTTGTGGGAAGAGACCGTGCGCACGATGGGAACGATGGGTGTCACGACGTTTGTCGAGGTCGGTCCAGGAACCGTCTTAACTGGATTGATCAAACGAATTCTCCCGGGTGCGAGATTATTGAATGTGAATGATCCGACGTCGTTGGACACGACGCTCGCGGCGGTCAGCTCAACCTGATTAACTCCACAGAGGAAACCAGGTGACGAACTCCCTGTCAGCCTGTTAACGTATTGCCTGAAAGGTCTGTCATGTCACTACAAGGAAAAACTGCGATCGTCACGGGCGCCGCTCAAGGGATCGGGCGGGCCATTGCCGAAAACCTTGCTCAAGCTGGTGCTGATATCGCCGTGGCCGATCTCGATCCTGGGCGTTCTTTGGAAACGGTCGGAGTTATCGAGAAGCTCGGAAGAAAGGCTCTGAACCTGAAAGTCAACGTTGCGGACACCAACGATACCAAGGCGATGGTTGAGCAGGTTATCAAGGCTTGGGGAAAGATTGACATTCTGGTCAACAATGCCGGGATTACCCGCGATGGGCTGCTCTTGCGGATGAAAGAAGAAGATTGGAATCTGGTGCTTCAGATCAACCTGAACGGCACCTTTAATTGTACGAAGGCCGTGTTGCAGCCGATGACCAAGCAACGGTATGGTCGCATCGTGAATATTGCATCAATCGTTGGGGTTATCGGCAATGCAGGGCAAGCGAATTATTCGGCGTCCAAGGCAGCTGTGATCGGGTTTACTAAAACCGTTGGACGGGAATACGCCAGTCGCAATGTTACGGTGAATGCGGTGGCGCCCGGGTTTATCGATACGGCCATGACTCACGGCCTTCCCACTGATGTAAAGGACACATTACTGAAACAAATCCCGTTGGGTCGGTTGGGGACGCCGGGAGATGTGGCTGCGGCCGTGCGGTTCCTCGTGTCCGAGGAGGCGGCGTACATTACCGGTCATGTCCTGCATGTGAACGGCGGGATGTTGATGGTCTAGAGGTAACGAATTGTTTGGGCACACGGCCGTCACAGATCCCCATGGGACGGTGCAGAGGGAGTCATACTGGGGAAGGAGGTAGTCATAGCGATGGCAACTGTTGAAGAGCGAGTCAAGAAGATTATTGCTGAGCAACTCGGTGTGGAAGAAGGTGAGGTGACGCCGGAGGCCTCCTTCGTCGAAGATCTTGGCGCTGATTCGCTCGATACTGTCGAGCTTGTGATGGCGCTTGAGGAAGAATTCTCAATCGAAATTCCCGATGAGGATGCCGAGAAGATTCTGACTGTCGGGAAGGCGTTGGACTACATCAAGGAAAAGTCATAAGCATGCCTCCAGAAGTGTCTCACCCGGCCGCTCGACGTGTTGTGATCACCGGTCTCGGACTGGTGACTCCGCTAGGCACGGGTGTCGAGAAGACCTGGAAGGCGATCTGCGCCGGTGAGTCAGGGATCGCCAGAATCACTAGGTTTGATCCAACACGGTATGATGCCCAGATTGCGGGGGAGGTCAAAGATTTTGATCCGGCTCGATTCATCGAAAAGAAGGAAATTAAGAAGATGGATACGTTCATCCACTATGCCGTGGGCGCTGCCCAATTGGCTGTGGATGATGCGGGTCTGAAAGTGCCGCCGGAGGAAGCCACTAAGGTGGGGGTCTACATCGGTTCCGGGATCGGTGGGCTTGGGTCGATTGAACACTACCATGAGGTACTCAAAGACAAGGGGCCCGGTCGAGTCTCACCGTTCTTCATCCCCATGACCATCATTAATCTTGCCTCTGGGCAGGTGGCGATTCGAATTGGTGCCAAAGGACCAAACTCCTGTGCCGTGACGGCCTGTGCCACGGGTAACCATTGCATCGGAGATGCCTACCGCCTGATTCAGCGAGGTGATGCCGACGTCATGGTTGCAGGAGGCGCCGAAGCGGCGGTGACTCCGCTCGGTGTGGCAGGGTTCGCATCAGCCAAGGCGTTGTCGTTTCGGAACGATGCGCCGACGAAAGCAAGTCGCCCGTTCGACAAGGACAGAGATGGATTTGTGTTAGGCGAAGGGGCTGGTGTCGTGGTGATCGAGGAGCTTACTCACGCCCTTCAGCGTGGGGTCAGAATCTATGGCGAGATCATCGGGTATGGGATGAACAGCGACGCCTATCACATTACCGCCCCACCGGAAGAGGGTGAGGGGGCCGTCCGTTGCATGGAATTGGCGCTCAAAGATGCCGGCATTCGACGCGATCAGATCGGCTACATCAATGCGCATGGTACTTCAACGATGGCCGATGCGATTGAGACGCGAGCGATCAGGCGGGTGTTTGGTGAGCATGCCTTTCGTATTCCTGTCAGCTCAACCAAATCTATGACCGGGCATTTGCTTGGAGCAGCGGGTGGGATTGAAGCCGTTTTCAGCGTCCTGGCCCTCTATCATGGGATTCTTCCGCCTACGATCAATCTCGACAATCCTGATCCAGCCTGTGATCTTGATTATGTCCCCAATACGGCTCGGCCTGCCGCAATCCAGATGGCGCTGTCGAACTCCTTCGGATTCGGCGGAGTCAACGCCTGTTTAATCTTCAAGAGGCTGGACGCTTAGTGCGCGTGCGACAATGAAGCCGGCTTCTTCAACCGATTCGCTTTCTACCATATCAAATTATCGATTTGCGAACTCAAGCTTCTTGCAAGAGGCTCTGACGCACAAGTCATACGTGAATGAACGACGTGCGTCGGGCCAAAACCATAATGAACGGCTTGAATTTCTGGGCGATGCCGTCTTGTCCCTCATTGTCAGCGACTATCTCGCGAGTCGATACCCGGAGTTAAGCGAGGGGGCTCTCTCGCAGCTCAAAGCTAGGTTGGTGAGTGAAGCTCCATTAGCCACTGCTGCCAGGCGCCTGGATCTTGGGGCTAGACTGAGGCTTGGGCGTGGCGAGGAGCTTTCGAAAGGGCGGGAGAAGGCCTCGCTACTTGCCGATGCCTTGGAGGCGGTCATTGCGGCGGTCTATCTCGACGGAGGCCTTGAGGCCAGTCGCAACTTTACGATCGACGTCTTAGATGAAGAGCTGCGTTACATCGATGAGTTGCAAACGAGGCCTGGTGGAGGTGATTACAAGACCCGCTTTCAGGAGTGGTGTCAGAAGCATCATGACGTGTTGCCACGGTATGTGATTGTGCAGGAAACCGGGCCAGATCATCAAAAAATGTTTGAGGTGGAAGTGTACTTGAATGATGAGGCGTGTGGGATTGGTCGAGGGTACAGCAAAAAAGAGGCGGAGCAGCAAGCAGCGCAACGGGCATTGGAGCGGGTTGAGCGAGAAGATGTTTTCCATTAAGATGACGACTCTCTGTCATGTGTAAGATTGGGGAAGGTCAGAAATGCTGAAGCGAGTAAGATGGCGAATGCTTATTGGACTGCTGGCATGTGTTGCGTTCTCAGTCGCAAATATCGAGTCGGTCATGGCTGCGGATACGACACCGAAAGTGCCGAGGGCAATCATCAAAACAAAATTCGGTGATATTGAGATTGAGTTCTATCCAGATGTTGCGCCAAGACATGTAGAGAATTTTATTAAGCTCGCAAAGGACGGGTTTTACAACGGGACAATTTTTCACCGTGTCATTCCTGGTTTTATGATTCAAGGCGGAGACCCTAATACCAAGGATACTCTCAAAAAAGAGACCTATGGCCAGGGAGGGCCAGGCCACAACATTAAGGCGGAATTCAACGATATTCCGCACAAGCGTGGCATCGTTTCGATGGCCAGGGCGGCTGATCCAGATTCGGCCGGTTCTCAGTTCTTTATCGTCGTAGAGGACTCACGATTTCTGGATCGTAAATATTCTGTATTTGGCCAAGTAAAAAAGGGAATTGGTGTGGCTGACAAGATCGTCAATCTGCCACGCGACGAGCGGGATAATCCAAATGAGCGTGCGGAGATGACGGTTACGATTGTGGAGTAGTAGTGACGTGCGTATCTGCGTAGTTGGGTGCTTGACCGGCTAGATGTCGGTCAGCGGTGTTTTGTGTACCTTCCTCGTCTCTTTACGTGGCTCCTCCCGTAGTCTCAAAAAATCCTTACTTTTGAGGGGTGGCTTTCGTGGGGTTTCCCCCAAACCTGTTTGACGGCTATTCTTGGCGTCACGTTCTTCGTCTCCTCAAAGGAGGGCTCATGAAACCCGTTGTGACGCGCCGCATGTATCGTCGAGTCTCGACTGAGTATCCAAGCTGTTATCTCCTGGGCCAGGTGCTGAGACAGTCGATTATACGGGATATCTCGTTAAATGGAGTTCGAATCCAGAGCCTTTCCGATCTTCCGCGCAATCCGCTGGTGATGATACGGCTCTGGTTGCCCGATCAACAGGACAGCCTGGATATTGACCAGGCCATCGTGCGCTGGGTGCGAGGGCAAGAATTCGGCGTCCAATTTGTATCGCTTTCAAATGAGGCAGATTTTCGTCTGGCTGCTCATATTGAACGGGTTTTAGAACAGCAACCCGTGACTGCCGCAGTCTAATTGACGTAGAAACACCGGCTAATGATGGTGTTTGCAGTCAGGACCGTGGGTGTGAACGTCGGCGGCGGGTGGTGGCAGGAAAGATCGCCCAGGCAGAAGGATGTGTCCCGGTTCATGCGTCTTCTTCAGATGCGCCGCGATCTCCGGATGCATCATCTTTACATACCCGATAAGTCCTCCCAGAAACCGGCTTGATTGAAAATCATTTTCGGAACATTCGGAAATAAACCGGGCAGCGCGATCCAGAACTTCCAGTGCCTCGGATGACTCAGCAATTTGGTGGGGGTTCTGCTTGCGAAACGCCTCGTACTCCTTCTTGAGGTGTTCAGCAAACACCGGCATCGGTGCGGTGGGAACATGAAGTGGGCTCAATGTGCGACGGAGCGCTTGCAGTGCCGCGACGATTTCGGCGTCCTGCCCATCCCTGCGCCCTTCGAAATAGCCGAAGGTGATGACCTCGATCAGGTTGAATAGCGCCACGGCTTTATGGCCTCCCAATTGGTCCAGCTCCTGATAGAAGTTTCGGCGAAGAGGCATGAATTGTGTGCCGAGTCGTTTTTGCTGGTAATCGCTTCCGCTATCAAGGTAGGTGCAATCATCGGGGCATGAGATCCGTGTCATACGGTGCTCGCCACAGCAGGTGCTACAGATCAACCCGTGAAGAGCCGGACAGGGGCGTTTTCCCTTTCGGCTGTGACAATATATGCACCCGCTCATTTGGTGGCCCCTTCCGTGCCGGGTTTGGGAGGCGGAGGAATAAACCCGTAGTCGGCGAGTGTGCGTTTTTCACTCTTATGCTTTGCCGATGGCGGGGTTTCCAGCCCATTCATCTCGGCCGCATGCATGTAATGGTACGGAACCAATATCAAGTTGTTTGTACGGTCAATTCCGATATCAGCTGGGGCGGGGAGATGCTCGGCAATGACCTGGAATCGGTGGTCTCTGGTCATACGCCAAACCTTACCCTTTGTGAAATCCGACACATACATGTTGCCCCATTGATCGAAATCCACTCCGCTCAGATTTTGGAAGCGACTCGTAAAAAATCCGTTCGCTTCCAATTCGCTCAGCTGTCCCTCTGGAGTGATTTCAAGGATTTTGCCTTTTTCCCAACTCACGGTAATAAGATGATTCGTCTTGGGATGGATCGCGATTCCCGCAGGGCCGGCAAGCCTGTTGTCACGAATTAGTAGGTCGACGTGATGATCGTCCGTTGGGTTGATGCGGTAAATGGAATTGGCCATTTGGTCTGAGACGTAGAGAAGCCCGGTCGGTGAAGCGACAACGTCGGTCAGCGATACTTGCCCATGCGAGCGGGACGAAAAGGATACGGTGGCTACTAGTTTTCCTGTGGCCTTATCAAACCCTTTCAATTGGTCAAGATCTGCAACGTAGAGTATCGACCCCACAAGAGCCATCCCTTTGGGAGCATGGAGAAAGACCTCTGCGACACCGCCTTGTATGAACTTGAGGTTGGTGACCTTCCCCTCGGCATTCAACTTGGTGATGAAGCCATTGTTGTCTCGCGCATCTGGTTCGCCATTAATATTGGAGATGAAATATTCGCTGCCGGTTGGGTCACCGACGAAACTGTTGGGAGATGCCAATCCAGTGATTTGTACTGCCTCACTGGGCGATGTAAGGCTCAACGTCAGAGCCAAAGAGAGGAAAAGCTGGTTGTGGAAATGAACAGGCAAAGGAGGGAGGTCCCCAATTAAACTAGAAATCATCGTATCCAAGGGGTGAAGAGCCTGTCAAGGAAGGATGGGGAAGGGCGTAGGGGCGTGGGCTGAAGTAGAGCCCCCTGATTCCTGGCGGCTGACGCAATAGCTCGCGAGGGGTCGAGGAACGTTGACTTACCTAAAATTCCCCTGATAAGTTGCAGCATTTTTACTGGCTAAATTGCTAATGGGAGGGGAGATTGTGGCCGCAAAGCTCATCGACGGGAAAGCGCTTGCACAGCAGGTTCGTGACCGACTGGCACGGGAGTCGGCAGAGCTGTTTGCTCAAAAATCGATTAAGCCTGGTCTGGCAACCATTTTAGTTGGTGACGATCCTGCCTCGCACGTCTATGTTCGAAACAAGCAAAAGGCGTGTGAGTTGGCCGGAATCTATGTTGACGATCACAAACTTCCCGCCAGTACGACACAGGTCGAGCTGTTAACGCTCATTGAACAGAAGAACGCGGATCCCAAAATCCATGGCATCTTGGTTCAGCTCCCACTGCCGAAGCACATCGACAGCAAGGTCATCCTGGAGGCGGTCTCGCCACTCAAAGATGCGGACGGATTTCATCCCTACAACTTCGGTCGTCTCGTTGAGGGGCATCCCGTCTTCGAAGCCTGCACTCCGAAAGGCGTTATCAAGATGATTGAATCTGCAGGAGTGACGATTGAGGGGAAGCGGGCGGTTGTGCTGGGCCGGAGTAATATTGTCGGGAAGCCGTTGGCGCTCATGCTGCTCCAAAAAAATGCAACGGTCACGATCTGTCATTCGAAAACGAAAGATCTTCCTGCAGTGTGCCGAGAGGCGGACGTGCTTCTGGTGGCGATTGGAAAGGCAAAGTTTGTCACCGCTGACATGGTGCGCGAGGGTGCGGTCGTCATCGACGTAGGAACGAATAAAACGCCAGAGGGTAAATTATGCGGGGATGTGGATTTCGATGCCGTCAGTCAAAAAGCCGGTTGGATTAGCCCTGTGCCCGGTGGAGTGGGTCCGATGACGATCGCGATGTTGCTTGAAAATACGGTGGAGTCTGCGATGAGGTCAGTCGGACTGCGATAAGGAGCCAGCGATGATTCGAGAACCTCAGCGTCTCATAGATGTCCTCAATAAGGGGACGTTTGCAGTTACCGTCGAGTACAATCCGCCCAAGGGAACCAATATCTCGTCTGTATTGGAGAATGCCAAGCAACTGGTTGGTAGAGTGCACGGAGTAAATGTCACCGACAATACTGCAGCGGTGGTTCGTGCCGGCTCGCTTCCCGTCTGCCGCCTGCTGTACGAATTAGGGCATGATCCCGTGATGCAGTTGACTTGCCGCGACCGTAATCGGATCGCGATGCAGTCCGATCTGATGGGCGCGCATATGCTCGGGATCAGAAATATCCTGTGCCTCACCGGCGATTATCCGACAGTCGGTGATCATAAAGAGGCTAAGCCGGTCTACGATCTTGATTCCGTTCAAGTGATGCAACTTGTGCAAGGGTTGAACAAGGGCCATGATATGGCCGGGCACAAGCTGGATGGTTTGACTGCGTTTGCGATCGGTGCGGCGGTGACGCCAGAAGCTGACCCGCTCGGGCCGATGCTCGCCAAGTTCGAAGTGAAAGTAAAGGCGGGGGCGCAATTCTTCCAGACCCAAGCGATCTATCACCCTGAACAGTTTGCGAGCTTTATGAACGCGGTTCGGCCGTTCAAGGTCAAGGTTTTGGCCGGTATCCTGGTGATGCGTAATCACAAGATGGCCGAGTTCATGAACGCGAATATTCCAGGCATCTCGGTACCCAGCGAGATGATCGATGAACTCAAAGCTGCCGGAGACAGAGCCGAGGATGTCGGGGTCGACATCGCTGTTCGGACGATCAAGGCGGTGCGGCCACATTGCGATGGCGTTCATATCATGGCGATTAAAGCGACCCATCGATTAGCGGAGATCATCACGAAAGCTGAACTAGGCTGATGACGATCCTCGAATTCCAACAGTACAAACAAGACCGGAAGAAGCTTGTCGTGGTGACGGCCTACGACGCGCTGTTTGCTCGCATTGTGGAGCAAGCAGGGATCCGGGTGATTTTGGTCGGCGATTCGCTGGGAGTCGTTGTGCAGGGTAAGCCCAATACACTCTCCGTGACGATGGAGGATATGCTGTACCATACCAAACTGGTCGCCGGTGCGGTGGAGCGATCGCTGGTGATCGCTGACATGCCGTTTATGTCTTATCAGGCGAGTCAGGAAGATGCTGTGCGAAATGCAGGGCGCTTGTTACAGGCCGGGGCTGCTGCCGTGAAGCTCGAAGGCGGCGCCGTAATGGCTGATCGAGTCAAAGCTATGACGAGCATCGGGATTCCTGTCATGGGTCATCTAGGCATGACCCCTCAATCGGTTCATGCGCTAGGCGGCTACAAGGTCCAAGGCAAGGTCGAGGACCAAGCATCGAGGTTGCTAGAAGATGCGAAGACTCTTGAAGCTGCTGGAGCCTTTGCCCTGGTGCTGGAGGCGGTGCCTGCAGGATTGGCTAGAAAGATTACCCAAGCCGTTTCCATCGCGACCATCGGGATTGGAGCGGGCCCGCATTGTGATGGCCAGGTCCTCGTGCTCTATGATCTTCTCGGGCTTTTCGATACCTTCGTTCCGAAATTTGTCAAGTCCTACGCGCATCTTAAAGCTAATACCCTTCAAGCGCTTGGTCGTTATAAGGAAGAAGTCGAACAAGGTAAGTTTCCTTCCGACTCCGAGTCATACCACTAGCGTCCTAGCACCTCATGTCATGTTCTCTCGGTGTTGACTTAAGCCAATGAGTGGAATATGCGGATGAGGACTGTCGAGGTGCTCTTGTATGGATTGGATCAAGAGTGCTATGTCGATGCCCATATAGGAAGAAGGAACGTTCCGCAAACGAGTGACTCCGCTGCGAGCAAGATTTCGAGCTGCCGCATCGTTCCCCATGAAGCGCTTTAAATTTGCTGCAGCGAGCTGAATCAGCGCTTGGAAGAAATTGCCCTGTTCGGTATCGCGTCCTACAACATGCCAAAACCCTTCGAAGATCTCGTGTGCTTCCCACCAGTACGCGAAGTTGTAGAGGTCAATTCCGTATAGATAGTCATCCGAAGTCTGCCATTGTGCAGCAGGGAAAGGCCTTGGTCTTGGCTCTGGCTGGCAATAGGAATGGCCAAGGCGATTTCGTCGTGGATGAGGTGACTGACCTGGTACAAAGCGGTAAGAGGGGAACGGATGTGAAGTGTAACGAGGCCAATTGGGATTGAGAGGCGTCGGCTCAGTCACCACAATAGCTCGAGGTTGCTGCAGGACACCTGAAACACTGTTCGGTCTTCCAACCGTATTGCGGTGAGTTGTCGTCCCCACACGCAGCCGCTGTCGATGGCAAGGAGATGCTCTTCGCAGTGGAGTCCCAGTGCAGCCCAGTGTCCACAGATGATGGTTGTATCGTGGTGAGGTCGTTGTGCAATTTTGAACCAAGGGAAATATCCGGCCGGGACCCGCTCTGGGTGACCGCTGAAGGAAGATTCCATCCGGCCATCTAGGGAGCAGGCCCGAAGCCTTGTGAAGACCTTCATGATGGTTGCAAGTCGGGTAGAGCCGACCAGGTGTGGGGACCATTGGAGATGTTTGCTGGGATACAGGGCTTGGAGAATGGTCCGATAAGAAGGGCTTCGCAAGGCGGTTTCAACCTCTTGGGCCAGCTGTTCTGCCTCGTCGATCGACCATTGGGGTAGCAAGCCCGCGTGGACAAGGACGAAAGGATCTTCTCGATAGAACAAAGGTTGCTGACGAAGCCAGGCGATGAGTTCATCACGATCCGATGCACTCAGGATGGCCTGCAGGGTGTCTTCTGGACGAACTGTGGCAATGCCTTCGGCAACAGCGAGGAGAAAAAGGTCGTGGTTGCCCAAGACGACAATGGCCCGATCTTGGAGATTTTTGATATAGCGAAGGACATTCAGCGAATCTGGCCCGCGGTTGACTAAGTCGCCGACGAACCAGAGACGGTCGACCGCCGGGTCAAATCCAATACGATGAATGAGACGTTGCAGGGGGTCATAGCATCCTTGTACATCGCCGATTGCGTAAGTTGCCATATTGGACCATGAGGGTACCCTGGTCACCGCTGCCGTGCAAGAGCGTAGGCGGATGAGGCTGGTGAACGACTTCGGTTGGGAAGCAGGTGAGAAGATTTTAGAATCTACGGATACTTCGCTTCGATCTTACTCGACAGCCCGCCTCGTGCCGTAAAGGTGCCGGTGACTTTGGCCCAAACGGGCCGGCTGGCTGTTACGACATCGTGGAGAATCCGGTTGACGGCATTTTCATAAAAGATGCCGAGATTGCGGTAGGCGTAGATGTACATCTTGAGCGATTTCAGCTCAAGACATGCGTGATCGGGCATGTAGTGCAGCGTGATCGTCCCAAAGTCCGGCAAGTTAGTTTTTGGACAGATCGCTGTATACTCGGGAATCTCAATCGTAATTTCATAACCCTGATACTGATTCGGGAAAGTTTCTATATCAGGCAGTGGAGCGGTGATGCCGCTTTTTGCATGCCGTTCGTTGTATCCCAGCTTCGTGCTCCGCGATTTCTTGTTTGACTTCTTGCCGTTCATGTCTGAATCCGCCCGTTTCTCTAGACTTGTTTCATCCACTCCGTTTGACCGATCTTCTCCAATTCAATGTAGAGAGAGACCCATGGGCATGTCATCTCGGGGTAGACTTCACAAAGCCCACCCCTGCGCACACCTCCACAAGGGCCGTGGGCCATGAACTTTGGACACTCGGCTTTGAGTGAGTCGTCTGGAATCGGTGGGCGCTTGTGAACTCCCCCGACATGGATACCCGTATCATCCTCACCCGCAATAAGAACACGTCGTGACATGAATTGCAGTGTAAACGGAATGCGGTTGATCGGCAATCTCTAAACATGAATTGTCATGAAAGCTATGGTCATGAATGGTTTGGACGGTTACGTGAGAGGTGGTGGCTTTGTTTGTGTCGGTTGGGGCGAATGGCCTATTCCGCCATTTTGATCTAGGCCTTCTTTCGGATACCTTGGGCCCTCTTTGAAGTTGCTTTGATTTTCCTGACGTTATACTATCTACAAGGTTTGTGTCAGAAACTTCTATGCTTAAGGGAAGGGGGATTGAGTTACGAGACGAAAGGAAAGGCTAAGCAAAGATTGACAGTCTTTTTTCCGCTTTGCTAGGATGCTCAAGATTCAATGGTCAAAAGAGAGTGGTCTGGCTGTTCAAATCCTGAAGTCCCCACGTTTCTTTCGATGTATGTTGATGGTGTAAAGAATATAAGCAGCGGTCTGCCGTTGCCAACGATATAAGGGAGGTGCCTGATGAGCCTTGATTATGTCAAGTTTTCCAATGGATTTGAGAAGTTCATGCCAAAGGAATACCGAGACATGGTGGAACATGGACCGTTTGGAAAGAAGGTCAGTGTTTCACAGGTGGGGAGTTTCAAGGAAGTGTTGGAAGAGCACCCCATGTGTGCCGGTTGTGCGATGACGCTCTTCATCCGACTCGCCATGGTTGCGTTTCCAAATCCTGAAGACACAATTACTGTTGGGACGGCCGGATGTGGGCGTCTTGCCATCTCTCAGGCTGCGATCCCATTTGTCTACGGCAACTATGGTGATCAAAACGGAGTGGCCAGTGGATTGTCCCGAGGCCTTCGTCTTCGTTTCGGTGACAAGCCTAAGGATGTGGTCGTGATGGCCGGAGACGGCGGTACGGCGGACATCGGCTTTCAGCAGGTGCTCCATTCCTGGTTCCGCAAGGAACGATTTACGACCATCATGTTGGACAACGAGGTATATGGGAATACCGGCGGTCAAGAAAGCGGGATGACGAACAGGGGCGCCGTGTTAAAAATGGCCCCGCTCGGGAAGAAGTTCGAGAAGATGGATATGTTGCAGATGGCCAAGGTTGCCGGTTGTGCCTATGTGGCAACCGTCGTGCCGAATAATCCACGCCGTGTCGAAAGTGTCATTAAGAAAGCCGTGTTGATCGCTCGTGAAGTGGGGTCAACCTATATTCAGGCGTATACCTCCTGCAACATCGAATATGCTATTCCAACCGACAAGGTGATGGAAGATGCAAAGACGGTCGAGAACGATCGATACCAGTTCACCGAGTATGTCAGCGAAGAGGCCAAGCAGTATCTTGCCGAGCGCTATGGCTATAAGGAGTTCCTTCCCAAGCCAGCTGCTGCGATTCCCAACAAGGCCTAAGCGGCTGTAAGGAGATTTCACAATGGCGAAACGCTTCAATATTCGAATGGCAGGTGTCGGCGGACAGGGTGTCGTGACTGGCTCTCACATCCTGAGCACGGCCGTCATCAACGCCGGTGGGGAAAGTACGATCGTACCGTTCTATGGATCTGAAAAACGGATGGCGCCGGTTGAAAGCTATGTTCGGGTGTCAGACGAGCCGATTTATGAGATTGGTGAGATCACGTTTCCGCACATTATCATCATTTTTCACCCACAGGTCATCACGCACGGCAAATCGTATACGATGCCGTTCTACTTCGGTTTGAAGGAGGACGGGGTTGCCTTGATTAACAATGATGGGCCGATGAATCTCCACAGGGATCAGGCAGCTGAATTGAAAAAGCTTCGGGCAAAGCTCTATTACTTTCCAGCGACGAAGATCTCCTTGGAAGTGGCGAATATGGATCTTGCCACGAACATGGCGCTTATGGGCTGTATTGGCGCAATTACAGGACTGACGAGCATGGAGGGGTTGGACCAGGCCGTAAAAGACCGGTTCCTCGGTAAGGGCTTTGTGGTATCTGGCGGGACTGCCGCGCTCGACAGTGTCGTTGAGCGGAAGTTCAAAAAGAAACAAGAGTTGATCGACAAAAACGTGGCCGTTATGCGGGCGGGATGGAACTACGCGGTCGACCATGGGTGGGCCGCACCGGATGTCAAACGCGCAGAAGAACCAGTGGCCACGGCCACTGCGTAGGCGAGCCGCAAAGGAGTCTTCATGTACCTTGTAGCCGATATTAGTATTGAAATTTGCGCTGCGAAGAGCTGTAAGCTCTGCACGCAGTACTGTCCGGAAGCCAATACCATCCTTTATAGCGAAGAGATGGGGAAGGATCAGGGATTCAAGTATGGCTCAGCCTATGTCGCGGTAGACCGTTGTAAAGGATGTGCGCAGTGCGTGTGGGTCTGTGACAACATGGCTAAGAATAATGCTATTAAGATGATCATGATCGATCAGTTGCCGAAGGCGGCGTTGACGGACAACATTACTTACGGCGAAAAGAGCACGACGGCCGTTTTGGCCAGTCCGGTCGTCGGATAAGAGCGAGGAAAGGGGAAAGGGAGTGGCAACAACACAGGATACGAGAGAGCGCATCATTGTACCAGGGCCCGCGGGTTTCCATCCTCCATCAGCCGCGCAGATGGGTGTGTCGCTGCCGGATCCTGGCCAGGGGTTGTTCTACGGATTACTCGAGCCGAACGAGGAAGTGGTTATTGAAGAGATGGCTCGTAAGATGCTGACGAGTCCGAACGCGACGCTCTTTCCCGGACCGCTGCTACTCTGGGCTTGGAACGATCATGCCGTGGAAAAAGCGAAGGCGACGCTGGAAATTGCCGCGCAAATTCCAGAAGTCATGGTCATCCCAATGCCGGATTATCGGCCGAAGTATCCAAAGATCGACCCTGAAGAAGTGATCAACCCCAACCATCCAAATCTGACGATCTGGGGCAATAAGATCGAAGCCTGTATCTTCATCGGTGTGCATTGCCATTATGCGAATCTCACCCTCAAGATGATTCGGGCGGGAACAAATTGCTGTACCATGGCGATCTGTGCTGAGCAGGGCCACGAAGACGCCATGCTCACGATTCGAGACTCCGATACACTGAAGATCAAGCGCGTCGCGCAGATTTTCAAGCGCGTCCGTGAAGAGATGGGGATCAAGTTGCCGGAAAATGGTGAAAACGTTCGCTTTACGGGCACGCAGTCCAAAGTACATGGTGGCAAGACCCACACGAACCCGATGGCATTCGCTCCGACTCCAGGTGGGACGGGTAGTGCGGCGATGTTCGGCCATTCTGCCGAGCACATGAAGCGGGAAGGATAAGGCCGGGCGGCAACGCTCGAACTAGCCAAGAGGTGTAACTATGAGCGAGACCGAAGTCAAAACTAATCCACAGGGCGATCCGGTTACCAGCGTCGCAGTACCTAAGGCAGATAGAAAATCAGATCCGCATGGCGAAGCCAAAAGACAGCGCGTCGTCACGCCCGAATATATGTTTCACGAGGCGCCTCGGACAAAAGAGTTCATTACAGGCAGCGAAGCGGCCAAGGAGGCGATCCGCCGCTCAAACGTGGACTTAGCCATCGCCTATCCGATCACCCCACAGAGCGAAACGATGCAGCTTGTCGGCGTGCTCTACGGTGAAGGCTATGTGAAAGAGTATTATCGCGGTGAGGAAGAAGTCGGTGTGATGGCGGCTATCGCCGGTGGGTCGCGGGCGGGCGTCCGGTGCTACACCGCCACGGCTGGTCCCGGTACGTTACGCGGTCTCGAAGGCATCGCCTCCTGGCCAGGCCACCGTCTTCCGGTTGTTGCCATGTTTACCTGCCGCGTCGTCAACGCTCCGCTGGCCATTCAACCGGACAACATCGAAGTCTCCTATCTGCTCAACTGCGGTATGATCGTGTTCCACGCTGAGAACCAGCAGGACATGTTTGACTTTACGATGGCCGGTTTCACGATTAGCGAAAAGAATGACGTGACGTTGCCCGTCGGTGTCTGCTGCGACGGCTTCTTCGTGACGCATGCCCGTGGGTATGTGCGCATGCAAGATCGTGGCATCAAGCTCCCGCCGCGTGAAGCATGGCGCGGGGCCGTTCCCGTGCTCGATGCGGAGAATCCTCCCGCGCGTCTTTCTCGCGATGCTCCCGTCCAGAAGTCGAACTTCATGGCGTACAATATTCACGCCGTCTGGCAACAGGAAGTCTGGGCAGCCGTCGAACGGTCGCGGAAATACATTGATCGGTACATGGGCGGATTACTCACAGCGGAGAATGTCGATGACGCTGAAGTCATCATCATTGCCTCCGGCAGCGCTGCCGCGCAGTCGCGCGAAGCGGTTCGTCTCTGCAAGGAAAAGGGCATGAAGGTCGGATTGATCAAGGTCCGGTCCCTCCGCCCGTTCCCGACGAAGGAACTCCGTCAGTTGTGTGGCAAGGCCAAGTTGATCGTCATCCCGGAATTCAACTATGTGGGCTGGCTAGCGAAGGAAGTGGCGACTGCCATCTATGGCTTCTCCAACGCAAAAATCATCGGGGGTCCACGCGTGTATGGTGGTCAGTCGATGCCGGTGGAGTTGATCGTAGACGAAGTTGAGTCTGGTGTAAGCGGTAAGAAGTCTACCAACGTCGCGATGTCGCAGATCATGGGCGGGGTCGTCAATGCTGACGAAGTCGCTCACTTCATGCGAAGCATCTGAGCGAAGGGTTCTTGAAAAACACAAAGGCCTGTTCGGCTCAGCCGGGCGGGTCTTTGTGTTTTTAGAACGAGTAGCGTTCAGCCTTGAATCTCGTCGTCGATCATTTCCTCGCTGTTCGGCATCCCATAGGCGACGTATTTCGCATAGGACAGGTAGATCGATGCGCTGTCGGTCATGGCTTTGGAGCCGGCGGTCAGGCGGACGACTTTGTCGGAGCCAGGCGGCTCCACGTTCTGCAACATGGCAACATGGTCGTGCAGCAGTGTGATGTAGCGTTCAACAGCCGATTCGACCTCTTTGTAGGCTTTCAATATGTCATCCGTCATAGTTGTCCTCCCTATTATCCTCAGCATACACTACCCTGATGCAATGCCTCAACGCCACGGTCTCCCCACTCCTTCTTGGAGCTATTAACGGACTTGTTCAAGGAGAAGGACTTTCGCACGAGAAGATTGTGCAGGCGATAGCGGAACTGTCCCGCCGCTTCAACAGAGAGCGCAGTTCTCTCAATCAAACCTATTTAGATAACCGGCTCTTGTCGACTGCGTACCTTCAGTATTTCCTTCCAGTCAATCTCGCCAAGATCCAGGTATTGCTCACCGAGCTGCCGGCACCGGAAGTCGTCGAGGAGTTTTCCGTTCTTGACATTGGCTCAGGGCCAGGGACTGGAGCACTTGCAGTTCTAGACTGGTGGTATCAGCGAAGGGTGCCTTGTGCGGTATCAGTTACTGCCATCGATAGGTCAACGGGAGCGCTCAGACAAGCCCGACAGTTGTGGAACGGGTACTGCCAGGCGGCTGGTCTGGGAGAAATTGACTTACAGACGGTCGAGGGAGATCTAGAGCGACGAGCCTGGGTTGCGCCGGTGAGCAAGAGGGCGCCGTTTGATCTCATGATCCTCGCCAATGCCTTGAATGAGGTTCATGTAGAGGCCAGCGATCAAATCATTGCTCGAACTGCCTTTGTGGAAGAGGCGTTGTCGTTACTTGACGCGCACGGCACCATGATGATTGTGGAGCCGGCCTTGCGCGAGACCTCACGAGCGCTGCACCAGGTGCGGGACCGACTACTCCAAGAGAAGCACTGCACGATCTATAGTCCCTGTCTCCATGAAAACAACTGCCCGGCGCTAGTGAAGCCAGATGATTGGTGTCATGAAGAGCGAGCCTGGGAGCCCCCGGCATTAATCCAAGAAATCGACAGCGAGGTCGGCTTCATCAAAGACGCGCTGAAGTTTTCCTATCTGTTATTGCGAAAAGACGGGAAGACTATCGTTGATCGGCAGCCTGACGTGCATCGAGTCGTGAGCGAACTCCGTGAACTCAAGGGTGAGAAGCGGGCGTGGCTATGTAACGAGACTGGGCGATCTGAAATCGGCCGGCAGGATCGCCTTGCCTCTCCCCACAACAAAGCATTTGATCAGTGGCACCGCGGCGCGATCGTGCAGATTGAGAAGATCGTTCACAAAGAACGAGGGGGTAAGGTGTCGGCGTTGGGGAGAATTGAGCCTGATGCGGCAGTGCGGATAGTTCGTCCAGCATGAAGTCTATACATGGACGTAGCAGGGCGAATCCGAAATGCTCACGCACCGCTGCGCTGTAAACAGTCCATCGGTAAACTGACCTTGAGGAGGTGGGTGAGGATGATGTGCTAGCTGAAGACATCGAGCATGCTATCCTAACCGGGAAAATTATCGAGCGACAAAGCGATCGGGCTACCAGAGAACAAAAATATGTACTTTCTGGAGCGGACTGTTCTGGTGAATCTGTATACGTTGTCTTAAAGGTGGGGTCAACGAGGAAGGCGGTCACCATTACCGTCTATCGGGAGGAAGAATGATCCAGTGTGATTTCTGTGGTGCAAAGGAACTCATCAACAAGAAAACGACCAAGAGCTTTGGTCCTGGGCTATGAGCATAAAACTAATCGCTGGTCTCCTTGGGCGTCGAGATATTCCTGCAGTGGCGGTGGAAGACTCACGAATAATCCATCGAAAATACCCATAAGGCCGAACAGCGCTTCCCCTACAACGAGGGCACGCAGAAGGAATGGAAGCTTGCCCGTCAAGTCCCTTACTCAGCAGGCAGAAATATAGGCAACACTTGGATGTCTGAAGAACGAACGGACAAGTGCGGGGCGACGCGCCATCTCGGTGAGTTGCGCAGTGATGCGGTCGGCCAGACGTTCACCCTTCTGCA